>JGI24729J20445_1001116_pt1 | contig 11076 bp, 8 predicted proteins | sample EPASupsiteSAE323_FD_20445 | JGI IMG/M metagenome (IMG submission 20445) | reverse complement strand
GTTGACACCCTCCAGAACCACCGCACCGGACAAAAATGTCTGAACCGGAAGGAGGGGTAGCCTATTCCGACAGCACTTCGCGGGTTCGCTGCTCCCGTGCGGGAGGCGGTGAAGGGTCTCGCGAAAACCTTCGGCTCTTCGGAGTTCTATTACCAGGACGCCATTTCCCTGTGCGGCATTGATGCAAAAGTGTTTGCGAAGCTCCGCACGGACGGAATCCTGATCAGGGTGAGCAGGCACTGGCCCGCACGATGGCGGATTGCGGATAGATATCTCGAAGGATTGGATTGGACATATGGGGTTTGATTATGATCAAAGAGAGAAATGGTAAAATATTCACCTTGCAATGCGAGCAGAATCCAAAGGATCCGACTAAGATGCAATGCCGGATAGTAAGTATTCGAGATCGGAAAGATGTAGTCGCGAATTCACCGACGGTTGTAACTGAAGATATGCAGGAAAAAACTGAATCGGGAAATGCCGGTATTGTACCGAAAGAAGAGATCGAAACATGGATCCGCAATGGAGAAGCCATCCGGGTTCGTCGGGTTGTTAAGGAGGGCCGGGAATCTTTCGAGATTCTTGGATCTGATGATGTGCAGTCCCGGAATAGTCGTTCTCCAACTGAAGGGCGACAACCTGATCGAGATGAGAACCGGGAAATACCGCGAAGAAGGCGGTTTTAATTCATTTTTCCGTTAATTTAAATTAAGAGATGCTAGGGATACCTCATGTTTTAAGGGAAAAGTCGGGAAGTCATCGGCAGTCTATCTGCTCCGATGTATGGCGCCAGTATATGGGGGTAAAGGGGACGTCATACACAATGCCCCCCAGCGTGGAATGCCCGATTCGCCAGTAAAAGAGGGAGGTTTAAATCCATACAGTTGGGCAATGTTTAGGTGTATTTTCCTAATTTCGTTCACACCTGTTTTGATACAGGGTGAGAAGTGGTCATTAAGTAAACCGTCGTTTCCTTCCGGATATAGGATTTCACTTTCGCATCGCACAATCAAATGTTTAATCAATGCGGGCATGTCAAAACGAACATAAGCAAATATTTGGGAAGAGTTCCCAAACAGAATAGCGACTTTCAACTATTGCATGACGGAATGGATAAATCCGGAGTATCATGGGGAAAAATTACACAAATGAACTATTGAAAAATAATCAAACTTTCAATTGGGCATTAAAAGAATCGATTAACTGTCTAGTGGATTTTATTGAAAAATCAAACGATTCCTTAATGATCGCAATTGGTTCCGGAGGTTCCTATTCAGCTGCCTGCATGGCTGCGTTACTTCACCAAAATTTTGCCGGTATAGGGCTTTGTTGCACTCCATTAGAACTAACCGGTGCAAAAAAATTGACCGAATCTAATGTACTCATCATAAGTTCTGAAGGACAAAACAACGATATTTTATCAATTTTTGATTATGCGGCAAAAACTGAGCCAATACAGATTATGTCATTGTGTATGAAAACAGAAAGCCCTCTTGCAAATTTGTGTAAACGATATAGGTATACTCAGTATTGCGGTTTCAATATTCCAACACGGAAAGACGGCTTTTTAGCTACAAATTCTTTACTTGCCACAGTTATCTTAATAGTAAGGTCTTATCAGGAAATTTACCAAAATATCCCAAAATTTTCCGATAACATCCTTATTTCTGAGGAAAAGCAATCAAGAATTTTAAAAGATTCTCAACCCATTTTAGGACGTAATACATTAGTAGTCCTATATAGCGGATGGGGATATCCCGCTGCAATTGATTTGGAATCAAAATCTACAGAGGGTGCATTAGTAAATGTTCAGCTTGCGGATTACAGAAATTTTGCTCATGGTAGACATCATTGGCTAGCAAAAAAAGAATTTGAGTCTGGAATCATCGCACTTATTACGCCAGAAGATATCAGAATCGCTGAAAAAACCTTAGCATTAATCCCAAAAGAAATCCCCGTGTTAAAAATCATTACCTCTGAAAAAGGACCAGTGGGAACAATTGATCTATTGATACAACTCTTTCATTTTGTGCAAATTCTTGGAAATTTCAATCAGATAAATCCAGGAATGCCTACTATACCACTATTTGGAAGAAAAATTTACCACCTTAAGTCACAACTTTACGCATGGGAAAAACAATTTCCTAAAGACATAAGTCCAGTAATGGGGAGCGCAATATTCAGAAAAAGTTGTGTTCCCTCAATTAACGAGATTTTCGATAATAATTATTGGAAAAATGCGTATAACGAGTATATTCAAAAAATTGAATCGGCCTCTTACGGATCTTTAATATTAGACTATGATGGAACCTTATGTGATGATTCTGAAAGGTTACTTGGCCCTTGTAAGGAAATCATTTCCATTCTAGAAACTTTTCTGAAGAATGATATTTTGATGGGAATAGCTACTGGGAGAGGGAAGTCGGTGAGAACCGATTTACAAGATGCAATAGATGAGAAATATTGGGGAAACATTTTAATCGGATATTATAATGGATCTGATATTGGATTTTTAAATGATGATTTACATCCCCAAATATCAAAAAATGAATCAAAAGAAATATTATCATTTTATGAAATATTAAAAAGAAATGATCAGATTCAACAAATGGCATCAATTAAGAAACAGACACATCAGATAACAATTGAACCAAGGAAGTTTTTTTTCTTTAAAAATATTGAAAAAATATTGTTAAATGAGATTAATTTGGATAGACAATTTAAATTAAGACTATTAGAATCGAGTCATTCATTTGATGTGCTGGATAATTTAGCTTCGAAAAAAAATCTGGTGCGTGCATGCCAAGAAATTGCACAAAATAATAAGTTTTCAAAAAAAGTATTGTGCATAGGTGATAAAGGAAAATGGCCAGGAAACGATTTTGAATTACTATCCTCTGATTATTCTCTTAGTGTAAACTCCGTATCTCCAGACCCTGCGACATGTTGGAATTTAAGTTTGCCTGGAACAAGAGGGGTTCAAGCAACAATGAGATATTTATCGTCACCGATTTTTACAAAAGGAAACGGTTTTAATATTAAAATAGATAATCATAAAACTAGTACGGATTGATTATGAGAAATAGTCTTGCCGAACCCCTTTTTGAAAAGATTATGGGGTGGTCAGCTGCTGATTTTGCTCAAATTATGCCGGAATTGGAATCACTTTCTGTTTTTAAATATGATGAATATCACCAATTTTTTTCTGGGATGAAATTTTTCGAAAGTCTAGCGTGTTGGTTATCACAATTTGAATTGAAGTCAGAGAAACAAATGGCTCTTGATTTTATTCGATCTCATTTAATTTTTATTTCATCGTCAGAAATGACCCATTTAGTCGCAACGTCTTATCCGGATTTAATTCGTCCAATTATCATTAGAACAGTCTCGGAACAAGAAAGAATTCCAGAATACCGCACGAATTATATCATCCAATCAAAAGAATACCAAAAAATGCATAGACAAAGCCTATTCCTTGGATTAAGTGATGGAGCTCATACTGATATTTTTAGAAGGTATAACCCAGATGTTAGCAACGAGCAAGTCTACCAAACCTATGAGATCACAAAAGACAGAACTGAGGAAATGTTAAAAAAATTAAATAAAGACCTCTCTCAAATATGCGGACATTCATTTAATGATGATGAAAACCGTTTTCGAATGCTTTTTTTATTAGATGATTTTTCAGGAAGTGGAAAAAGTTATTTAAGATGTGACAATGGGAAACTCGATGGAAAAATTTCTCGATTTTGTACCAGTATTTGTGATGCAAGCAATCCGATGCACCATTTGATCAATCATCCAGATTTTAAGATAAATATTATTCTTTACGTCGCTACCAAAAAAGCAATTCAAAATATTAAACAAACAATGAGTCAAGAATTTAAAGATCTGGGCATATCGTGTGATATTCAATATGCATATTTAATTGATGATACGCAAACAAGTGATTTCTTACAAAATGCTGAATTTGTCGATATCTTGACCAAATATTATGATAAAAGCATCGAGACTGAACATTACAAAAAAGGGAAATGTGATAAACCGTATCTCGGTTTTGACGAGTGTGCATTACCTTTAATTCTTTCTCATAACACTCCTAATAATTCACTACCTTTGCTATGGTACGAAGACGAGCGAAAATATTGGGGGTTATTTCCACGCGTAAGTCGACATGGGGGGAACAGGGATGGATTTCCGCAACCCATTTAGACTTCGTGCCTCTGAAAAAATTGTCGATGAAGAGACATTTTTAAAATTATTCGGAATTGATGCTCTGAATTTATTGCCTCATGAGGGATTATGGAATTCAATTCAGCCATTTAGAAGTTCACCTGGTGCTGGAAAGACAACTCTTTTTCGACTGTTCACTCCAAAAGCCTTACATACATTGTATAAACTGCGATCTGATGATGAACTTAAACCCCTTTTCAAAAAACTACGAGAAATGAATACAATTTCAGATAATGGGCCCCAAGTTCTCGGTATTCATTTTTCATTTGCAAAAAATTATGCAAATTTAGATGATCTTAACTTTGATAAAGGGCAGAAAATAAGGTTTTTTTTTGCTTTGATTAACGCTAGAATAATTATCGCAGCTTTAAGAGATGCTCTCTATCTAAAAGGACTGGAATATCCTACAGATTTAAAAAAAATACAGATCATAAAATGTTACGAAAGTGATGTTTCATCATTACTCCCTATTCCCTGCGATGGGGAAACATTGAATAGATGGGCTTCAGATGTCGAAAAAGAAGTAAATGATGCCATTGATAGTTTTTCTTCAAATAGTTCACATGCATTAAAAGGTCATGATTCATTTTATTGTCTTAGTATTTTGCATCCTAATTGTATTATGATGAATGATCATCCTGTTTCTAGACACTCGTTATTGATGTTAGATGATCTTCAGGCTTTAGCATCTGATCAAAGAGATTCAGTCTATAAATTTTTAATGAATTCACGAATGCCAATTGGTATATGGATTGGGGAACGCCTTTCAGCCTTAAAACCCAAGGAAATTTTTAATGAAGGTTCAATTTTTGGTAGGGACATAAACAAACCAATAATCCTTGAAACCTTTTGGAGAAAAGAACCGAAAAAATTTGAAAGGGTATTAGAGAATATTTCCAACTTACGAATTAAAACAGCAAAGGATATCCAAGTAACAAATTTTTCGTCTTTACTGGAATATTCAATGGATGATTTCGATTGGATCGAAAAATTCAATAATGCAGCAACCACTATCTCAAAAAGGGTGGAAAAAAAAATCGGAACAAGCCGACGTTACGATAAATGGGTAAATAAAAATGGAATAATTGACGCAACGATACGGGAAAAAGCAATACAGTGGAGAATTCTTGAAATTTTAATTGATCGGGATAAAATACGTAGTCAACAACTTTTATTTGAGGACATTCCCTTTCCAGAAATAGATCTAGACCGGCAAGAAGATAGTTCTTTAAAAAGTGCGGCTGAGTTTTTAATATCTAAGGAATTTAAAATTCCCTATGCCTACGGGTTCTCAAATTTGGCAATGCTTTCTTCATCAAATATTGAACAATTTTTAGAATTATCCGGAGACCTATTTGATGAAATTATCTACTCTAAAAGAATAAAAAAATTAACGGTTTTACCTGTAGTACGACAAGAAGTAATCATTAAAAAAAGTGCAAAAAAACGCTGGGATGAAATTCCTCATAGAATTTCAAACGATACTGACGTTATCAATTTTTTGAAAGCTTTTCAAAAAATGGCATCTTTTGAAACGTACAAACCCAATGCTCCATATGCTCCTGGTGTAACAGGAGTGGGAATTTCAGAGGATGATTTTAAAAAAATCTGTAACGATGAATATTTGAAAGAACAACCAAGAATAAAAATCTTGGTTGAGACAATTTCTATTTGTATCTCGCTGAATCTTATTGAAGAATTTTCAGAAGTTTCACAAGGAAAAAAGGGAAAAACTTGGAAAATCTTATATTTAAATCGATTATTATGTGGCCTTGTAGAAATCCCCCCAACCTGAAAAGAACTAAAAAAGAAATCATCCATCTTGAGAGATTATAGAGAATGATTTTGATTTTAATCTCCTTAACCTGAAGACGGAAAGAACGAGTTTTGAGAGATTCGCCAAATTTCCGTTTCAAAACGGAGAAGACAGTTTCGACCTTGTTCCGTTGGTGGTAGAGAGTATCGTTGAAATATCGGATGAGATGTCTTCTGTAATATCCAGAAATACGTTTTCGTTTCCGGTTTCTGACAGGGATGAGAGAAATAGCTTGAAGGGTTTCATGTACAAGTTCATGGATTTCTTCGGAATCATAGCCCTTGTCCATGAGATAGAAGTCAGATTTTCTGGTTCTGTGACACTGTTTCAGGAGCGTTTCCGCATGGCGGGTATCGTGAACCGGATGCTGGGAAATCTTGAGGCCGGTCACGACTTGTTTTGTCGTATCGACGGATATCGAAGTTTTCAGGAATCTCTTTCTGGTTTTCCCGGTTCTCCAGGAATAATAATGGCTGGCGTAAGAACTGGTGAATCCGGAGGAATCGATTGCGGTGCAGGAAATCTTCTCTCCCCAGTCGTAGAACATCTTCATGACCCGGTTGAGTAACCGGGTGAAAACAAAAGAGTTAATCCGCTGGGAAAATTTGTGAATCGTCGTGAAATGGGGTACATTTTCAAGGTGGATCATCTCTTTTATTGTATCCATAATCCCAATGAGTTCAACCGAATCCCGGTAATCTTCCCCGATATATTCTTTCAGGAGAAGCAACGTCAGAAGTTGATGCTGGGTATATGTCTTTTTGGAATATTTCGACGAATACAAGGGAATATGAATATCCCGGATCAATCCCTGAGTCAATTCAACAAATCTGATATACCGATTCGTCGATAGTACTTTTGTCTCCTTACCTTTTGTGCACACTATTCGGTAAGGAGACGCTGTACCTTAGATCTTTCGGTTACTCCATTCTCTTCTGAAAAATAGGGTTTCTACAAAGCCAATATTTGATTTAGAAGACACTATTCTGATATACAATGTCTGAAAAGGAATACAAAATTACAATTCCTACAATGCCATTATACTCAAATCTCAAAAATATCATTAAAATTTGGGATAATGTTCCAAAGGATTCGATTAAAGATACGATCAGAACTATTTTAAATCAAGTAGGTACTATTGAAAATCCAGTGGACTGGTCAGACCCGGATAAATGGATTAATGAAAGATTAACCGGAGAAGATGCAATTATAGCATTAAAAGTTTGGAATGAGAGTAAGAAGACAATTAATCCAAGATATATGGTTCGATTATATAATTTTATTAACACCCATGCATTATTGGAACTCGATAAGAACAAAATTTATCACATTGAAAAAAGAGGTAATTTATTTTTATCAAACGATGCACACATAGTTCACGAAATTGATAATAAAGAGGGAATTCCTGACTTACTTAACATATTATCATTAAAAAAATCCGCAAAAATTCGAGATATTTTACCAGATTGGGATGAATTCATTCAACTCTTTTTTAGATATGGAAAAGCTCAAACTAGTCAAGAAATGCTGAGATCTCGATTAGCCAATTTAACTGAGAGAAATCTCATCTTTAAAGAAAGAGGCTTTTATTCGATCTCTCCGAAAGGACTAGATTATATTAAAAGTATCTCGACAAAATCGAGTATTAAAAGTGATGATGAGAAAAGATCACTTCACCTTTCAATAGAAGAATACAACCAAAAGCAAAGAAAATCTTTGAAAGAAAAATTGAGTGAAATGGATCCCTACCAATTTGAACATCTTGTGAAAAATCTTCTCGAACAGATGGGATATGAAAATGTGATTGTGACAAAACAAACTGGAGATCAAGGAGTCGATGTAGTTGGGGAGATCCAATCTGGGATTTCTCTCGTAAAGGAAGTAATTCAAGTCAAACGACATAAAACAAATATTACCAGACCTATAATAGACCAACTACGTGGCGCACTCCCGTACCAAAGAGCGATTCGTGGCACCATAATCACCACTAGTAAATTTAGCAAAGGATGTGATGAGGCAGCAAATTATCCTGGTGCGGCTCCGATTACACTAATGGATGGCGATAACCTAGTGGAAAATCTTGTCAAATATCAAATTGGGATATTAAGAAGATCAATAGATATACTCGAAGTAAATGATATTACATTCAGAAAAAATGATGAGGAAAATAATTATTGATCAATCAATGTTAAAATTATAAATTTTTAAAGCGTTATTAATCAATTCGCCTTTTCGTTCTTTAAATTTTTCAACATTCCATTCAGTTAGCGTAGATATCTGTTGAGTTATCTTTACCCGAGATGTAGAATAACTCACTCGTTTTTGGGAAAAAGGTCTGTTCCCCAATATATTTTCACTTCGGTTTTCACCCTGGGAAATAAAAGTTAAATTGCCAATATTATTTTTTACGTCATTCTCCTCAAAATCAGATATTATTTCGACTTCGGCATTTTGAGGATAAATATGTTCAATATCTATTTTGGCTAAATCCCATTTAATTTCAGTTATAACTCTAGGTTCTCCTATGGCTCCCAATCTTATCCATTCATGATAATCCTCCAATGTTGTTAAAAAGTGTAATATTTGCTTATTTTTCTTAGTTGCCCCTTTTTTATAGGACATTTTACTGAGTTTTGCTTTAAAATCATCATCATCCGCATTTTGATCGATTAATAGCTTTAATTCATTTTTCATTTCAGCGATATTAAACGTCGAGGGATTTTCTCTAACTTTTTTTGCATATTTATAATAAATTTCGGCGAGTTTCTGAATGCGACCATTGCATATGGTTTTATACCTAAATACAAATTTTTCCAATAACTCTACGATTTTTGAGAACTGATCTTCTTCCAAATTCGCTTTTGCACTCAATAAAAGAGGCATACATAATGTATGGTCTAAAACTTTTACGAGTCGATAAAGTCGTTCCTTCTTTTGCTCTGATAAGGTATCATTCTCATAAGGCCAAATTCCTTGACTCAGATAATCATGAAAACTTTTAGATTCGCTGCAAATTTTTTTAATAGTTGTTTTTATTTGTCTAACTTGAGTGACAGTTAAGGTTGGACCCTGACGGGGAAAAAAGAAATTCATGAACGTATTAGCTAATCGATATTTCGAAGGTCTTTCTCCAGAATATGATGTATAATAAGATCGTAAAAAATCATCAACGTCATCTCTTTCATACGAAAGAATATCGACCCAATATGATTCAATTTTATCTTGATATTGGGAATGTCTCTCTACCAATTCCAGGGTATTTGATCGAAGTAAATCTCCATCTGTTAGAGATTTCCCCCGATTATTTAATGTGTTGAAAATTTTATATGCCTGATTCTTATCTTTAGAGATGATATGAATAACATATAAATCAGCGAGGATGCACCGCAAATATTTTTTAAATGCCACCAATTTTTCTTCATTCGAACTATTTTCCAAATTTAGAATTTTATCGAATAACTCGGTTTTCAATATTGATTTTGCAGTAATCAATCTTTCATGAGAAGTTCTCGTAGGGTGTAATTCTTCACCGTTGATAAGCTGTTTGAAAAAACCTGCATCGGACTTAGACAGTGTTAATCGGGCTACGGGTTCGGAATTCTCCTCACCATCTGACTCTTCTGAATCGTCGGGATATATGAAAATGTAGTGCTTTAAAATTTTATTACGTATTTTTTGAGTTTTTCGTTTGAAATCTTCATTATCACTTTTTTCAATTAAAATTTTAAGAGATTCTTCAATTATTTTCAAAGTTATTGTTGTGGTTGCCAATCTTTGTTGACCATCAATTAGATAACAAAGTCGATTTGTTGTTCCAGGATAGTAATCATCAACACAGACTAATCCTCCAAAAAAATGACGCATTGGGGGTTCTTCAGTCATCATCTCTTCTGTTATTGATTTATAGAGATTGGTTAAATCCAAAATGAAATCGATGATTTCAGGCTCATCCCATGCATAATCCCTTTGGTATTTCGGAACAATAAATGGAGATTTAGTTTCAAGGATTTCTTGAAGTGGCAAGTCATCCAGACGCATTTTATGTTCAATTATTTGATCAGGCATAGTTTTCCGTTTGGGTTTTATACTATTAAACAGTTAATCAAAACGTCTCGAACAATATTCCACCATCTCTTTCCCCTCTAATTTCCGGGTCTCAGCATCCAATCGGATATAGAAATAGTCGTTCTTTTGAATCGTAACGAACGCCGGAACATCCGATTTGGTAATTTTAATCCAACAAATGATCTTTCCTTCGAGTTCAGGGAATGTGATCTGGATATAATCGCTGAAATGATTGTAAATGTCTGGGTGAAAATATTTCCGAATAATACTATCAACAAGCATTCTTCTATAGCCATCAGTACAAGAGTCTTCGAGCTTACCAAATTCACATTCTATTCCAATAATCTCATCCGGATTTTGAGTTTTATTTTCTTTCACACCAATAACAAGATTTCCCCCTTGTGTATTTAAAAATCCAGAAATTCCTTTGGCGATTATCACCTTTGAGGCTTCTTTTCCAAAAGCTTTTACAACCTTTGGTGCAGAAGAATCCTTTAACTGTTGATCGGTGAAATTTTTGCTCCAGAATGCACCGGATTTGAATTCCACAAATTCATTTTCACCCGTTTTCACAAGTTCAGCGATATCGAGATCTTTCTTTGGAGGGGGGGTAGTACCAACGGAAGAGTGTGGGACATCAGACAATATTTTGTGAATGCGGCCTATACTCCCATCTTCAAGTCGAACCATTATACCATGGGGGTGATAGGAAGTATGTGTAAGGATTTCTGCTACGACTCCTGAAACAGGATTTTTGTGAGAACGATCCTCTTTGAGAAATATTTCAACTGCAAGACCTACTTTGATATTATTTAGAGATTTGCCAGCATCACTTTTATCGGTCATCCACTCACTCGGTATATCCTTTCAGAATGTCGGGGCCGGTCAATGTTATATTTGCCATCACTTAGATCTACGATCCACTTGTAAAGCACTTGAATATTTCCTGTGAGATCTCTTCT
>JGI24729J20445_1001114_pt1 | contig 11078 bp, 10 predicted proteins | sample EPASupsiteSAE323_FD_20445 | JGI IMG/M metagenome (IMG submission 20445) | reverse complement strand
GTAAAGATAAGAGCCAGCGTTAATCGCTGGCTCTTTGACGTATGTATATTCAAAGGACCCGCCGACACGCAACATTACATTGCGCGTCAACGGGTCTATAGAGGCTATACCTGGAAGAGGATCGGGACGACCTTGGCCTGATCGAAGTCGTAGCCGGGATGCTCGTTGTAGACCGTCCTGATACCTTCGAAGTTCAGCATCAGCAGGGTACCGATCTTGAACAGGCGCATGCGAGCGGTGCGGTCGATGCAGGCGAGGTAGACGAAGTGCTGCCACAGAACATCATGGGGGTCTGTGGTGCTGGCGCGAGACTTGTCTATGTAAGGCTGTTCTTGCACGGCGATCACGAACTCGTCGAGCAAGAAGTACCTGCTCACGCCTTGCGGCGCGAGTTCTTTGAGGGTGCAGCCGTGCTTGGCAGCAAATGCCTGCACTGCGTCCGTCACAATCTTGCGACGGGTCGCGCTGACCTCCTGGCGTGCGACACTCGCACGCGTGATCTCTTCGATCGCGGCGCTTTGCTGGGCGCCGTTGATCTCGTTGATTCTGTCGAGGAGTCCCACGGTATGTCTCCTTAGAAAGTTGCTTCCTGAGTGGATTTATTCATTATAACACATTTATCGAAATAACACAATATCGTGCGGAAGGACGCTCCATATCAAAACCCCACGCGGCGTGGGTAGCGAGCGTGGGGTACTGGTGGCTAAACTTCCTTCTTCTTTTTCTTCACTTCTTTGCGCTTGTCTTGGCCTTTACTCATATTCTGACTATCCTTTCATGGATGAGGTTAGATGTGTGAACTTGGATAGATGTTAGATTCCCATGATGACGAGATAATCTCCCTTATGTCTACTGTTATCAGTATAGCACTTGCTATCTAGAAATACAGGGGTGATAGAGATATACTGGTAGGATTATGAGTGACGAGATCAAGCCAACGCCGGCAGGTGACTTCATGGGACGCATACGGGTGTATGTGAAATTGAAGGCGTCAGGTGCTGGGGTGGCGCATGAGCAACTACTGGATATGCTCGATAAGGCCGGGATAGCTCTGAGCCTCACGACACATAAGCCAGACGCAGAAGAACTACCAGACGGTGCGTGGTTGATCACGCTTCATCCAAGACGGATGAGCCGAGTGCTTGATGAGGAGACCTCGTTTGCGAGCTTCGAAGGAGCTGACGCACTGTATGCGTGGCTGCAGCGTCGCAAGACGAAGGTGAGTATCGTGACAGATACCTTCAGTCGAGCGCGCGTCGATACACTGCGGCCACTTATCCGCGATATCGAGGAAGAGTTTCGCGTGATGCTTCTCAAGCAGGGCATAGTACTCGATGAGATCGACAAGCAACACCAGCGTCGTAGTGGTGATCATGGATTTTCTATGCTTGAGACCTATCGACTGCTACACGGCTACTTCTTCAGTCCGGCGGACGATGCGCACTACCTCGAAGAGCTTGCTAAGGCGACGACTGATGAGGCAAGACTCGCGGCGCGCAATCTCACCAGGCTCGACCAGCTGGGGTATGGCGAACACGCCGACACGCTGAAGGAATTTAGCGACATACGAAACATCGTCGCACACAACCGCGTGCTACCCGACGAGCAGTTCATGAGGAATTACCTCGGACTTCGTGAGCTGAAGCGAGCTATCCGCACGCGTCAGTTCATGCAGGCATTCAAAGCAAGTGCTGCGCAGATGCAGAGTTTCGCTGAGTCTATGCGGATCATCCAAGAGCAAGTGACGACTCTCGGCCAGGCGATGGCGAAGGCATATAGTCCTATCATGCAAGTTGCCGATGCGGTAGCAGCCATCATGCCGAAGCTCAATCCCGCTATCGAAGCGCAGCTCGCGGATGCCCAGCAGCTCGCCAAGGCGCTCACTCGCCTCGCGCCTACCCCGATAGTGTTGCCGACATTGAATCTCCCGTTTCCACCGACTTCACCGACGAAAGAGTCGGAGAAGCCTCCCGTCGGTGATAACAAATAGCCCACCCCTCCGCACAGACTAGTGTCTGCACAGAAAAGGTGGGTTGTACTGCGGGGGGTCAGATCTTCTCGAAATGGAACTTCCCATTCACATAGACTCCCGGGAGTAGGCCGTACTGATGTGCGCGGAACATCACTGGGCCGAGTACCTCCATCGGGTCAAGTGACCGGCCGACGAGTAGCTCACGGGCGTCGAGGACGATCTCTGTACCGCTCGGCCTGCCCTGGGCTCTGGATCGAGCCTTCTCGAGGATGAGCTTGATCGTTCCCTCGAAGTCGGTGTCATATATGGGGATGATATCCCCAGGCTCGGTCTTGCGGTGTTTGCGACCAAACGGCCACCAAAACAAGCCCTTCCGTCTCCCACTCATGGTGTCTCCTCTAGTGTGGATGAATGTAACTTTAGTACTATCTTTTCGATAAGTCAACTAGAAAATAAGGGGTGATGGCAGTATATAATATACCTATGTCAGCGAAAGACCAAAGTTCGACGAGGATGCTAAGGGCGGTTCTGCTCTGTGGCGTTGCTACGTTAATTGCTATCGGTCTTGTCTCGTACTCTAGTCCCGCAATAAGGGTAGAGCATTTTACGTCTATGTTCAGTATCGTTGGTTCGATTGCGACAGCAGGTACGTTAATATGGCTCGTAGTCGACAGAAGTCAACTACAGTACGAGAAGAGGGAGAACGCGAGAAGGAAACAGGCATCTGGAGCTAGCGCATGGCTCACAAGGCGCACATTTGGCGTAAGGGCACACTATTCTCTGCCAATTATAATTATCAACAACAACTCTGACGCTCCTATCTATAGGCTCGTCGTCTCAATTGTCGATGCACGCGACAAGGACGCTAGGGGCGAAGCTACTTCGACGACCTTCCAACTGGTTATTGATGCCGCACCTCCGGGCCAGGTGTACTGTATGGCTCCAGAAGGTTCTAGTGGAGCTGGACTTCATCCATATGTAGAAATTGCGTTTACGGATACCAATGGCGTACCGTGGGTGCGGCGCGGCAACGGGAAACTCGAAGAGTTGAAGGAAGAACCTTTCGTACTTTACAAAATTGACCTACCGCCAACTTACGAACCTATTCACAAGTTATAGGAAAGAGGCGGACAAGGTAATATACTGATGACAGTTAAGGAGAGGATTATGGCGTCTGACGTGGCTGGTTTACAAAAGCAAATTCAAGAATTTGTAGATGCCCGCGAGTGGGATCAGTTTCATAACCCAAAGGATCTCGCAATATCACTCAGTCTTGAGGCAGGAGAGGTGCTGGAACATTTCCAGTGGAAGAGTCCTGAGGAGGTTGCAAAGTATCTTGAGGCCCACAAGGAGGATGTCGGGGATGAGCTCGTTGACGTCCTATGGTATATGATTCTACTAGCAAACAAGGCCGATATTGATCTTTCCACCGCGTTCCAGAAGAAGCTTCAGAAGAATGAAGATCGCTACCCAGTCAACAAAGCAAAGGGCAGCCACAAAAAGTATACGGAGTTAAGCGAATGATCATCTACCAGTCCACGGCGAAGGAATTTCGCGATACTGTTGATGCGGGTAAAATTATTCCTGCAATCGAGCTTGCATTCCGAACTAAGTTAAATAGAGGCATTCCGCCATCTGAACTTGGAGCATACACGAATTCGCTGCCTCAGATGGAGAGAATTGTTCGTCGATCTGCGATTGCGGATGATTGCGGTATCATGATCGAATACAAGATTCCACTGACGAACTTCCGTGTCGACTTTATCGTATCTGGTCAAGATGACGAAGGTAATAAAAACTTCATCATAGTCGAGCTCAAACAGTGGTCAAAAGCATTTATCGCTGATGGTGATAACTTGGTTGAAAGTTTCACTGGTCACGCAAATAGAACTGTGCCGCATCCGAGTTATCAAGCGGCCAGCTATAAAGATTTTATGGGTGACTTCAACGAGAATATCGCGAACGATACGATTACGGCATACTCATGCGCATACTTACACAACTACACCGAAAGTGACCCGGAACCACTACGTGCTATACGCTATGCTGGAGTCATCGAGCGCTCGCCTGTATTCCTTCGTAATGATCAGGAAAAGCTCGAAGAGTATCTGAAGAAGTACGTGAAATATGGCAAGGGTATGGACATACTATACGAGATCGAGACTGGAAAGATTAAGCCATCGAAGAAACTTGTTGATTATGTCGCGGGGATGTTTGAAGGCAAGGAAGAGTATCGATTACTTGACGAGCAAAAGGTCGCCTTTGAAAGAGCGAGATTTGTAGCAAACAATACTTATGATTCGAAGTCAGTCGTCATAATCAAGGGTGGTCCGGGAACTGGCAAGTCCGTTATTTCGCTTAATCTACTTAACATGCTTCTTGGTGATGGACTAAACGCAGTATTCGTTGCGCCGAATGCATCGTTTCGCGAGACTCTCGTCAAAAAGTTGGCTGGTACAGTTGCGCGCTCTCGTCTAAAGAACTTATTTATGGGCTCATCGAACTTCTATGAGAGTAATGTCGATGAATTTGATACGCTTGTTGTCGATGAAGCCCATCGCCTTAAGCAAAGAGGCGCGTATATGTATCAAGGATACAACCAAGTTGATGACGTGATAAAAGCCGCGAAGACCACCATCTTTTTCATAGACGACAATCAAATGGTAAGGCCCGATGATGTTGGCTCAGTCGCAGAGATTAAAAAGTACGCAGAAGTATATGGCGCTGAAGTGCACGAGATGGAGCTTGCTGCTCAGTTCCGTTGCGCGGGTGCGGAAGGATATGTGAACTGGCTCGATGACGTATTGCAACTTCGAGAGACAGCAAATTATGATGGCTGGGAAAACGATGACTTTGAGTTTAAGATTTTCGATGATCCAAATGATATGCGAAAAGCGATTAAGCAAAAAGATACTGAAGGTTTTAGCGCCCGTATCCTTGCCGGCTATGCGTGGGAGTGGACATCGCAGAAAGATGGAAATGCCGATGCACAAATTAGTGATGTACTCGTGCCTGAATATGAATTCGCCATGCCATGGAACTCGCGAAAAGTTGGCTCTACGTGGGCGATCGACGCGAGTGGTATCGACCAGGTCGGCTGCATACACACCTCACAAGGTCTGGAGTTCGACTACGTCGGCGTAATTATTGGTGATGACCTAGAGTACAACGACGAAACGTCCTCGTTTTACACCGACTACAGTAAGTACCACGACAAAGTCGGCAAAAAAGGCCTCAAAGACGATCCCAAAGTGCTAAACCGTCTTGTCCGCAACATATACAAAGTCTTAATGTCACGCGGCATGAAAGGCTGTTACGTCTACTGCTCTGATAAAAAAATGCAAAACCTGCTAGACACCCTAACTAGGTTTAATAAAGGCTCAGACAAGAAAATATGATAACGCAGATCACGAGTATTAAGAGCCTAGGTATTTTTTATGATTTTACGGCAAATTCTACCACCCCCAATCTGAAAAGATATACCTTGATTTACGGATGGAACGGAAGTGGCAAGACAACGTTGTCGAGGCTATTTGAGGCATTGCCCAATGAGGAGCATCATAAGTTTGCAAGTCTAAAATACTCAGTTGTAGACGAGGGATTAATTTACACGCAAAGCTCGAGCTATCCTAGGCCAGTTGCCGTATTCAACAGGCATTTCGTTAAGGAGAACGCCCCGAGTATTGATGATCCTGAAGCCCCATCAAAACACATATTTATGATTGGCGCAAAAGACAAAAAGCTAGCTAAGCAAGTTCAAGACTCTAAAGACGAGCGTGAAAAACTAACACATGCTCGGGACATCGACGACAAGGCTACTGGACGCGTCTCGCTTAACACATTGAGCTTGAACGATATAAAGTTGAGAGATAAAACCTTTACTGATCTTGCGCGAACAATTGCAGCAATTGGTAGCGGAAAGGCCGTGCGAAATTATAAAAGTCCACAAGCCCAAATGGCGTTTAAAGCACTCACTAAAAAAGGTACCTTGAGCGCGGCAGATCTTGAGCGCAACCTTGCGTTAGTGGGCCAGGAGATCCGGCAGGAACTCCCGTTAGTTCATCTTGACGGTCTGGATAAGGAAGTCGCAGATATACTTAAAAATAGCGCAATTCTCATGCAGAGAACCATCACTCGTACTGTCATAAAAGAGTTGGACAACGACAGAGAATATGCAGACTGGGCTGGCAAAGGATATAGGATGCATAGTGATCATGGCGACAAGGCGCAGTGCATGTTTTGCGGCCAGTCTATGCCAAATGAAAGATGGAATCTACTAGAGGGTTACTTTAATAAAAAGTATGAGGAAATCGTCAAAGAGATTACTGACGAGAGAAGCAAGTTGCGAAGTTGTTACGATAGAATTATAAAACTTGAACTTGCAGACAGTGCATCGGTTTATCCAGACCTCAAGAAAGATTACGAAACTGCGCTTAAATCACTCGCTGATAGTAAGAAAATTACATTGGGGCAGGTAGAAAAAGTTGGCAAAACGTTGAACGAGAAACTCGCCAAACTTAGCACGGAATTAACGCTAACGGACACTATAGACTTGAGCAGTATTACAGAGTCAGTTGCACTGGTGAACAATACTATTGGCGTGCATAACAAAAGGTCAAGGGATTTCGAGAAATCGCAAGGGGATACCTTTAATAGGCTAGAAACACATTACCTGAGCCAACAGTATGACGCAATCGTCGACCTAAATAGGAAAATCGAGGAACGTACCAAGAAGATTAATGAGCATACGGGGCGCATAAGTGTACTTGATAAAGAAATCTCAGACAACGAAGGCAAACTTCGTGACACAAGAATTGCCTGCGCTGAACTTAATGAACTAATAAAACAGCTACTGGGTAGGGACGAAATACAGCTTGAGGACAAGGACAATGGCTACTTCATTCGTCGAAACGGCAGTGAGATTGCTCATGGGCTGAGCGAGGGAGAACAGACTACAATTGCCTTTGCGTACTTCTTAACTACGTTGAAGAATAATGGCGGCAGTGTTAAAGATAAACTGATAGTCATTGATGATCCTATTTCGAGTCTTGATGCAGACTCAATATATCGCGTTGGATCATTGATAAAGACTAGGATGAATGGGGCGCATCAACTTATCGTAATGACACACAATTACGACCTTCTAAATCATATTAAAAAGTGGTTCAGGATCGGCGAGATTAAAGATCAATCAACAATGCTAATGATAAAAAATCCAATTGTAGATAAGAAACGTACCGCCACGATCACTGACATAGACCCGTTAATATCAAAGTACGAATCAGAGTATCATTATCTTTTCGCAAGATTACTGAACTTTGACAGTGAAACGGAACCGGACGATAGAGGAACCATTGCTGGCGTCTATCACTACCCGAATATCGCACGTAAGGTCCTGGAGTGTTATCTTTCATTTAGGACACCAGGCTCTGATGTATACGCTGGACTCTGTAAGCTCAAAAAACTTGGGACAAAGTCGATAACATCATCAGACGTTGACGATGTGCATTCTTTTGTAAATTCACATTCCCATCTAGACTCGAAAACTGGACTAATACAGTTCGATCTCACGTTGGCAAAAAATGCTGAAGAATATATAAAGAAAACACTCGAAATTATTGAGAAAAGTGACGAGCAGCACTATAAGTCAATGGTAAAAGAAGTAGGGGTGTAGCTTCATGCAATGCCCCATAATCACCGGCGCAGCAGCGCCATAGGAGGAATCGTGAACGAGATCATTTGCCCACACTGTCACAAAGCTTTCAAGATTGACGAAGCGGGTTTTGCTGATATCTTGAAGCAAGTGCGCGATCATGAATTCGACAAAGAACTACATGAGCGCCTCGAGATTGCTGAACGTGACAAGAAAAGCGCAATCGAACTCGCAGAAGCAAACGCGAAGAACGAGCTGCAAGCTGATGTGACGAAAAGAGACGCTGAGATAGCTAAGCTGAAGGCAGAGAAAGAGGCAGAGATCGCAAAGATTAACGCCGAAAAGGCACTCTCTCTTGAGCAATTCGCTTCGAAGAAAGAAGCAGAACTCGCAGAGCTGAAGGCTAAGGTAGAATCACTTGATATTGAGAAGACATTGGCCGTGACTCAGGCGGTGGGCAAAATCGAGAAGGAGCGAGATCAGCTTGCAAACGACATCAGGACGAAAGACGCAGAGAGGCAACTATTGGAAACATCTCTCAGGGAAAAGTTTGTCGCTGAGTTGAAGACAAAAGATGACATCATCAAGCTCAAGGATGAAGAGATTGAATTCCGTAAAGACATGAAAGCCAGGCTCTCGACGAAGATGGTTGGCGAGACACTTGAGCAACACTGTGAGATTGAATTTGAGAAGCTTCGTGCAACGGCATTTCAAAATGCTGAGTTTGGTAAAGATAATGACGCAAGCTCTGGTAGTAAGGGTGACTACATATACCGCGAAACTGACGAATCGGGTAATGAAACTATCTCCATCATGTTTGAGATGAAAAACGAAGGCGACGAGACGGCTACAAAGAAAAAGAATGAAGATTTCTTGCGCGAGCTCGACAAAGATCGTACTGAGAAAAAATGTGAGTATGCTGTACTCGTAACGTTACTTGAAGCTGATAGTGAACTATACAATACGGGTATCGTAGATGTATCTCATAAACATCCGAAGATGTACGTGATTCGGCCACAATTCTTCATTCCTATCATCACGTTGCTTCGAAATGCTGCGTTGAATTCGCTCAAATATAAATCTGAGTTGGCATTAGTGAGAGCGCAGAATATCGACATCACAAACTTTGAAGATAACATCAATACATTCAAAGAAGGTTTTGCGAAGAATTACGATCTTGCCAGTCGTAAATTCAAGACTGCTATTGATGAAATAGATAAAACAATCGATCATCTGCAAAAGACGAAAGACGCACTCCTATCATCAGAGAATAACCTTCGCCTTGCAAACAATAAGGCGGAAGACCTCACGATCAAGCGCCTGACGAGAGGTAATCCGACTATGGCAGCAAAATTTTCTGAGCTCGACGAAACAAAATCATTGAGGCAAGACTAATAATCAAGCTTGGCGGACTTCTGGAGATTATGCCTTGCGCATAGTAGCTGTATATTCTCTGTCTTGAGGCTCGTGCCACCTTTTGAATAGGGGAGCAGATGATCAAAGTGTAGGTTATTTTTTGATCCACACTGAACGCATTGACCCTTGTCGCGCTTATATACTTCGAGCTTCACTTTGCCAGGTATCTGGCGAGTTTGCTCGAGATCGATGTGCTTCTCAACTCGATGCTTCTCGGCCTCTTCAAGCTCTTGATCAGTGACTACGAAGACAAACTCGTATACCTTGCGTCTACCGCGCTCTGTGAAGTCATAATCCCGCATTTCGAAAAGCCCACGATAAGTCCAAATGCCCATCTTTAGTTTTTCATAGACCTTGACGAGAGGGTATTCACCAGTTTTCTTGGCTTTAGTTATCGCATGGACGAATAACCCATTTTGCGTAAAGGTGCCACTCGGATTTGCAGCTGGTTGATCGTAGTCCTTTAGTTTATCTCCAGGCTTATCGTGACCTTCGTAATAAATTGTGAGGCCATCCTCGGAGATACGGTCTGCGTAGGGAGCATTAGGCTTCACGGACATTAGCACGACGGAATATCCATCGCGCAATTCGAAATTCATGCCTCGTTGAAGCTGTTCTTGCTCCTCTTCGTTGCACATATCGCGGTAAGAAATAATCTCGTTTACTGAAAAACTCATATTTGCAGCATAGCAGCTTTGGATATCGATAAGAAGTGATTTTTATACACAGTGCAACTACGCTCCCTCAAATAAAAAGCCCCCTCTTTGGGCTTTTTCTGACTGGGGAGTGTTCCGAAGTGCAGAAGAGGCGGAAAGTAGGGGGCGAGGCGACCAGAGTTGTGACTCAGATCATGTACGTGACGTGCATATTGCCGGTGAACCTGTGCTTCTTGAAGTCCACGAGCACCGGTTGGCCATCCTGCCAGAGGTCGTAGAACAACTTCGACACCTGCACCCACTCGGTACGCTTGCCGACGCGAACGCGCACATGCCAGCTCGCGGGAATGATGCGAGGGGAGACGATGTCGTGGCGATTGACCTTGGTCAAGCTCTGCGGGCTGTAGGCGTGGCCTTCGATGATGCCCTTCGCTCGACACTTCGGCGCGAAGGATGTGTCGAGCAAGTGGAACAGGAAGGTGCCAAGCATGAGCGTGAGCACGAGGTAGCCAGTGGCGAGAGCCTGGGTGGGCAGTTCACCGGCAAGTGTCCTCCAGTGGAGGGTTTCGAAGAAAGCGTTTACTAAGCCCATGAGATCCCTTTCTCGAGAACATGCACATGAACGTGAGCTTACTTATATTTTAGCATAAATAGTAAAAATAGTCAATAAATGTAGCTAGCTGAGTTGGACAATCATAAGGCAGAGATATCAAATATACCCGCACAATGTGCGGGTATATTAAAGGTGGGGGGTGGGATATATCTAACCGTCGACGCGTGAGTATTGGCGTGCACGAACGGCAGTGTTTGAATAACTGATTGCTTGTATGACGACTTGAATATTTGTCATAATTATCATTATACACCAAAACGCTCAAAATGTCAATGCTTACCATTCTTTTGACCCCTTTCTTCGCGGCTATGCTTGCATGTCTCGTGACCCCCTTTTATAGTCAAGTTAACACTTCATAGGGGGTGTGTCCGTTCCTTTATACAAGATAGGTGTTCGCCGCATGTCGAGAAACCCTGAACTCGATCGTTTGAAGATCGCGCAAGACACAGCATTTCAACGCAAACAAGATGCATACCAGGTACAGCAACGTGCATGGGAGCGCCGCTCAAGCGCCCGCGAGGTGATGAACCGTGCGTATGACGTCAAGCAACGTGCATGGGAAGCTCAAGATGCCGCATGGCAAGAGCTATCCCGCATCCGCAACACGCATGGACCTCGTATCGAGTGGCTGAAGGGTCAGCAGGAAGCTGCGTATCAGAACATGAAACAGGCGTTTGAAAACGCCTCGTCTGCCTACGCTAGGCACGACGGCGCGAGTGCGAGTAGCTACTCAGCCGAAGGCCGGCGCTACCAGGCCGAGTCGAAGGG
>JGI24729J20445_1001112_pt1 | contig 11085 bp, 8 predicted proteins | sample EPASupsiteSAE323_FD_20445 | JGI IMG/M metagenome (IMG submission 20445) | reverse complement strand
ATCCGGTTCCGCAAGTATGAAGGATCGATCATCTGGATCCGCGATTCCTGCGCTGTAGTCCGCGATGAGACCGGGCAGGTCAGTACCTATAAGGGAAGTTTCGAAGATATCACCCAGCGCAGGCACGCGGAAGCGGAGCTGGTGCAGCGAAGCGAGGATCTCCATGCAGCGTATGAGGAGCTGACCACTACCGAAGAAGAACTCCGGCAGAATTACGAGGAGCTCGCCCGGGCCGAACAGGACCTGCGCGAAAGCGAAGCGAGGTACCGGGCCATCTTTGAAAATACCGGAACAGCTACCGTCCTCATTGAGGAGGATACCACCATCTGCCTTGCCAACACGGAATTTGAAGTCCTGTCCGGGTATCCCAGGAAAGAGATCGAAGGGATCAAGAGATGGACGGAGTTTGTCGTCCCGGAAGATCTGGAGCGGATGATCGATCAGCATCGCCTGAGAAGGGTGACCCCCCGGAGCGGGCTGCGCCATTACGAATTCCGGTTCCTGCCGAAGTCCGGGGATATTCGCACCATCCTCCTGACCATCGATCTTATCCCGAACTCCAAAAGAAGCGTAGCGTCCCTGACGGACATTACCGGGAAGAAACAGACGGAAGAGGAACTGAAAAAGGCCGTGAAAAACCTGAACCTTCTCTCCGGTATTACCCGGCACGATATCCTCAATCAGATCACGATCATCCAGGGATATCTCGAACTCGCAAAGACGCGATCCGGGAATCCCGAGAAGATGGCGGATATGCTGAAAAAACTCGAATCGGTCACCGGGATGATCCGTTCCCAGATCGAGTTCACCAGCGTTTATCAGGATCTCGGTATTTCCGAGCCCCGATGGCAGGAGATTCATACCGCCCTGCCGCTGGAACTCATTCCCGACAGGGTTACCCCGGATATCCATCTCCCGGAGATCGAGATCTACGCGGACCCGATGCTGAAAAAGGTCTTTGTCAATCTGCTGGACAATTCGCTGCGCCACGGAGGGAACGTTACGACCCTGACAGTTTCCTCGGAAGTTTTGCCTGACGGACTCCGCATCACCTGGATTGATAACGGCAGCGGGATACCCCCCGAAGAAAAAGAGAAGATCTTTGAACCCGGGTATGGGAGGCACACCGGGTTCGGGCTCTTTTTTGTCCGGGAGGTTCTTACGATCACCGGTATTACCATTCGGGAAACGGGGACGCCGGGGGAGGGGGCCAGGTTTGAGATTTGGGTTCCTGCGGGGAAGTACCGGTGTCGTGAACTTGGCAATAACTGATGCATGCGGAAGTGATGAGAGATATTAATCATTATTAGGATAGATCATATTCTCGTAGGAGAATGAGTGGATCGATTATATTATCAAGAGTCTCAGGGTATACCTTTATATAAAAATTATTTAAACTTTAAATCATCAGATTTTTTCTCAAATTGATAAAAAAATTCACCAAAAAATTTTAGGGATATTTAATCACATCTTTCACTATTCTTACCAATCTTTCTTCAGATACGGCTTCTTTAATATGATCTCGGATATCCGGATGGACAAATATTCTAATTTTTCCTATAGATTCAAGTACCGAATCATTCAACACATTACAAAAAATAGAATCTTCAAGGGGAACTGGATCTTTCCATTTATAATGCATTACTTCCCGATCTGATTCGGGGTGATACATTAATCTTTTTTGATCTGTAGAATATTTTTTAGGTATATCAATTAAAATGACAATTTCATTTTTCATGAGGTCTTGTGTTTTTGCGATGTTTTTCTCTTCAAACCCGTTTGCGATTAATTTTTTAACATTTGAATTAAATTCATTTACTATTAAGTCTTGAAGGTCTTGCGATTTTTCAAGAGCAATTTTTCCGTTCCATTGATTCCGCAATGTCATGAATTCTCTAGACAGGTCATCATTAACTTTACGTACCACGAGAAGTCTTTTAAATAGCTTTCTTTGTTCGATTAGCGAAAGTAATGTTCTGCATCTAGATGAGGTAAATTTTGATAGCAATGTAATAAATTGTTGATCAGCAGAGGATAATTGCGATGTGCAATAACAAGAGATCAATTCTGGATCAATTTCTAAATTTTTTATATAGTTATTAAATTCACTTTCAAATTTTTTTATATTATCTTTTTGAAAATCCCCTTTATTAGAATAAAAAATTTCCCAGATAGATCGATGAAGCATGGCTTTAATAGCTCTTGATGTATGATGCCAATAGGCTGTTCCAAATAATACATATCTTGCAAAAGATAATGTTTCGGCTTGAACTTTCCCTTTCTCATGTAGTCCTAATGAAAGAAAAAGCATCTTATTTTCATTATCAATTTCAAATATCACGGTAAGCGTTCGTAATAACCTTTCAAAATCAATGGCATTTCCAATTGGTATTCCTAGTTGAGTAGAGTCTCGGAAAATATAATCCAATTTATCCGCATCGAGAGGACTATCAATTAATGTATGTAAAAGTCTATCTTTTAAATAGTGTTCTTTTTGTTTTGGATCTGCCTTAATTATATCAATAATTCTCTGACTTTCTATTCTCCATTCTTTTTGTATATACTTTAATAATTCTTCTAACTCGAAATATTCTTTGGGTGAGATTAACATTCTTTCAAGAACTGCGATATGGGAAAATTTTTTAAGGCATTCTTTTTTATCAAAAGCTAATGCCTCTTCAACATCATGAGCTAAGGGATATTGCCCAAGGTCGTGAAAAAGGGCAGCCAACAAAACGGCTTTTAAATCACTATCGTTCATTACCTGTTTAAATATCGGATTATATGGATCATGATAGAGCGCATCGCAATATCGCGTTATATTAGAATATGTACCGAGAGTATGTTCATACCGTGTATGACTGGCAGTTGGATAAACTAGATTTAAAAAACCCAGTTGACTAATATTTGATAATCTCCGAAAAGTTCTATCCTCAATGATATGTTTTACTCGATCAGTAAATGGGGGTAAGATCTTACTTATGCCGGCAGGTTGAACAATTTTCTTACTGTGAAAATCTAGTTCAGGTATTCTTTTATAAAGGGGATATTCTCCAGTAAGTTTTGATATATCTTCGATAACTTGGGAAATCTTCTCATAAGTAATCTCTCGAAAATCATAGCAATCGTGACCAAGAGCTTTTTGCTCAGTATGTTTATTGGCTGCGATTAAACGACATGCCATTAACTTTAAATAATTTATCGTGTATGGATCAATGTTTTTCCACTTAGTGGAGAATTTTGATTTTTCGACCATCTCAAATATTCTATGAATGTTTCTCCCAAATGAATATAAATCAAAAGATTTATCTAATCCCGAACGAGGAACTTCAATTCCTTTAAACCTTGCAGGATCTCCTGTTTGGGAAAATTTTTTAATTAATTTCATTAATTTTGGTGATGCCCATCTCTGATCAAAAATTAATGTAATTTTTTCATCATCATTGGGAGGAGAAATAGTTAGCTTTCGAGCTGATCCTAGATCAGATATAACTGCACGATTAACTTCATTATTATCATCTAATGAAATTAACATATTTTCGAGTTTTACGTCCAAATGAACAATATTCATTTCATGAAGGTGATGAATACCTTTTGCTACTTGCTGAATAATTTTTACAAGGTTATTTTCGGAAATATCGTTTTGGCCAAAGTATTTTTCCCCATCTATTGAATCTTCAATGTATTCCATTATATAAAATGGCAATCCAATTGTAATGACATCAGAAATTCTGAAATCAATTGCATCATGGTAATATAAAGCAATAATATTATGGTGCCTTACATTAATCAAATGGGAAATTTCTTCGACAAGACTTTTTCTGAAATCGGTTAATTTTTCATTTATAGGACGAGGAAATTTTAACGCGCACATCAAATTATTTTTTTTATTATGTACAACGGAAATTACAGAGGTACCCCCAATATTCTTGGGTTCAACTAGTGAATATTCCTCAGGGAGTATGTTTAGGATTTGATTCATTATGGTTATTAAAGATTTTTCTTCATTTTTCCATTCATCCTCAAGTTTCTTATCTGAATAAATCTTCCCTAATTTAGCCCAATAGTCATCCGGAATTTTATTAATAAAGTCAGGCATAATAATAAAACTAAATTTAATTTTATATATATGTTGTGCAACAAATATTATAATGTGGTAAATTAATAAATTATATTATCTAGCATTCTTTTAAATTACTATGATGAGAACCAATAGATATCGTTTTTTTTTGGATCTGGCATTACGATGTGCCCATCAAGGAACCTGTTTACGAAAAAATTTTGGTGCAATAATCGTTGATCAGTATGATACCATTGTATCTACTGGATATACCGGTGCTCCAAGAAAACAGATCGATTGCACAGAGTTGAAAACGTGTTGGAGAAGGGAACACAAGATTCCTTCTGGTTCAAACTATGAACTGTGTAGGTGTGTTCACGCTGAAATGAATGCGCTCCTTCAAGCCGGTAAACTTGCTCGAGGTTGTACATTATATCTCGCAGGATATGACGTTGAAACTGAAGAAATTATTAAAATTTGGCCGTGTTTCCTCTGCTCTAAAATGCTTTTGAATAGTGGAATTGTTAATATAATTTTAAGAACTGGAATGGATACTCATAAAGAAATCGATGCTATGTCCCTCTATAAAATGAGAACGTTTGAAGATCTTGGGGAAGATTCTACTTAGTGATTTATAGATATCCCCTACCGAATTTTGAGAAATAAGAAAAACTGTAAGAATCTGGGATGAATATCAAAGTTAATTTTTAAAAGCGTATCTGGGATTATATGAGGGATCTGAATATCTCTCAAAAAACATTGAGCAGATCGTAAATAAACCAAAACAATAGCTATCGTATAATCCGGGTTATACGATAAAATCCCAGGTTTGGGGCATTTAATTGTATAATTCAAGTTATACGACAGTCGTTTTTAGATCATTTTTCCGTAGTGGATGCACGCTAGGAATCCACGGAACGAAAAATGACAATCCTGGAAATCCGGAATCAGTAGAAAATATATGTATCCGGAAAACAATATCTCTTCAAGAATTTGTTAATTTGAAAATTGGGAGGCTTGTAACCCTCTGTTCCGATGCTGCTAAGGGGATTCCCTATAGTGCGTCCAAATCTGAAATGGACAATTATTTGGCCGATTTTTAACAATCCTTATTGTGTTAAGTCTTAAAGGCTTTTGTGTCATTATCGATAGAATAAAGTATTCCCTGTTGTGGACTTAAAAGCAGAACAAAAAACGTGAATGGTCATTAGTATGGTGAAAATTAAAAAATTATATTTTTATTTAAAAATAAATAATTTTAAGTAATTAACTATGCAATTTTCCTATATTAAGAGCTTTTTCGATTCCTACAAAAATTCTATATTTTGTTGACGTTTTCACTTTAGGTGCAAGATTTCCGAAACTTCTTTGTCTATAACACCATCTCCAAAATTGTTCATGATCTATAGTCTCCTCGATATAACAGATAATATTTAAATCATATAAGAATTGAAGGAAATCGTCTGGAGATTTTGCAAATTCTGGTGTTGTAAACCGATTATGCTCAATAAATTCATAATAATCTCGAAATGCACGCAAATATTGATGATACAAAAATTCACGTTTGCCATTTAAAAATTCAAAAAATTTTAAAAATATTTGATATTCATCATCGGTATAATAAAAAAATAATTGGTCCTTTAATTCAGCCATATAATATTTAGAAAGTTTTTCTCGGAAATCTGCGTTTTCGATATCACTCCTCTCAAAAATCAATTTATTTTTATTACTATTAATTGCATTTTTTTGCAATATTGATAGAATTGTTACTATATCTCTAGGACGAGACAATGTATATTTTAACATTGCAGGAAATGAGTCGATAGCTTTATATTTTCTCCAGTTTGTTTCGACGTTATAAGGGAAATAATAGTCCCACGTTTTTCCGCACTCAAGAGATTTTTTGTCTTCTTCAGATTGGCTGACTTTTAGTAAATTATCTCCAATTTCAAAAAGATTTGAATTTCTATATTGATCTAGTTTTGTCCTCCAATCTAAAAGAACAGAGTTATCATGGATAATGTTATTTTGGTTTTGTAAACCAAGCGAATTAAAAATATCAGGTCGAATTAAAAGAACAACTCTGATTCTTCCCGATCCCTTAAGGTTCCCAAAAATATCATTATTCACGATCCATATCGCATTTGCCAATCCACGTATGCAATCTAGATATTCTTTATATGTGATATCAGGTGGTCTTATATCAATTCCATCAATAAATAAAATATATCCATTCTTCATTCTCAATTGAGAGAATGCTTCCTCGAATTTCTTTTGAATTTTTAATAAATGTATTTGAAAAGTTTTCCCCGTTGATGTTTTCTCTCTTTTCGTATTTAATCCAGTTTTTGCATCGATAAGTCCGGTGTTTGAAAATATCTCGAAGACTGTATCGTTGTTTTCTACAAAATACATCGCATTTATAATCTCTGGTGAAAACGCATTATCATAAAAACTGTCAATTGCGTCCTTAATTAATTTCATCTTTGTAAATCTATCAAAAAATTTGGGGAGGTCCTTTTGATTTGAAATTATTTGTTCGGACATTAATAAATACAAAATTACTCGCCAAATACTTGAATAATCAGAAAATTGAAGGTGCTTATCTCGTTTAATTTTTACAAATTTGTTATACTCTGTTTGTCTAATAAATTGGATTGAACTGAAATTATTATTATAAAAATTATTAGACATGTACACAGCATATGCAGTCTTGCCCGTTCCTTTTTCTCCGATCAAAAAATATTTATCATCTCTACAAATTTCATCGAGTTCATCAGTTTTTAAAAAGATTTTATTGAAATATTCTTTATTACCTCGTTTTCGATAATTTTGAGCATCATTAGATCCTAGTTTCAATTGAGGTATAGGCAGCATACTTTCGGTATTGAGTCATTGAATTATAATAATTTCCTTTTGGTTGGATTTCCTTTTACAAACTAAAAATAATACGCAATACTATAGCGAACATCGGATTGAGTGAGAATAATCCATTATTTAGATTTAAGTCATATCCAACTTAATATAGTCAAATAATACCAGAATAGTATTCTAAAATTCTGATACCCTTATGATTTGCAATATTATGATTCTTTTGTCCCATATATTCGAGAATGATATTCCGTGCAGAATCTTTACTGATTATTTGGCAAATATTTGTCTCGTTTGAATGATTAGACCAATGGAAGAGATAGAAGTATAGTGTTCCACTTGGAGCCCGGTGCACGAAAAGATCAGTTCCCCGTGAAATCGGAAAACCGTTCTTGGAAGAGTTCCGATGAGAAAGATAAAGCGGAGTATCCGTTTTGGGGTTTAATGCTAGATTCTCCCATTCTGAAGCATTAGAAGACCTGTGTGGCATCTTGCGTCGCTCTGATGAATTATGTGATCTAAGATCTCCTGTTGAGATGATTAATGTAACTCAAGTTAGTTACTCAAGTTGGACGTATCGTAATTAAGACGTATTACTAGTGTTGTACGGATGAGCCGCAAATTATCAAATGAAAAATCCAGGACTGCAACGGGGTATCGGATTCCACCTGATATTGAAAAAAAGATGAACCAACTTATTGAGAGTGGAGAATTTGATACCCGGGCTGATGTTATTACCACAGCCATCCGGTTCTACTTTGATAACCGAAGCAAAAATCTCCAAGATGAATTAAAAGTGTTTTTACTATCGGAAGATGGGCGAAAATTCCTATCTGATATTATAGGGCGAATAAAAGAGGAAAAGAAAGAATAATCAGCGTTGCCCCTCGGAGTTCTCTCGCCATTCACTTTGGGAGATAATAGCGAATTCTTTGAATGAGGCCCACGTGTATATCTGAGTCCTGAGATATCCGATCCATATCAGTAAAGCCAGAACGCAAATAAACAAGAAAATCGTAAGAACTGCAATAACTGGTTGGCTGAAAATCATACTTGGGAAATCAATTGATTTCTCCTTGGCCGTAACTGCTAAAATCGTTGCTATCACGGTAAAGGACACGAAAATCGCGCTGAGTATTATTGAAAGATCATGCAAAAGCGATTTTGACATAGCAAGCCGGTTATCACATATTTTTATGAAGTCATCAAATCCGGCTATAGTGCTTTTTTCCGTCAGCGAATCCTTTTGTATGAAACAATAAGCATTTTCAGGTTTTGGAAGAAAACTCCGCCAAAAAAGACGCCAAGTTAAAATTATTCCTTGTTTTCTTACAGTTGTATTCCAATCCTCTAGTATTTTTCCTGCAAGACTCATCCAAGATCCCTCTGCGGTTAATTTCGTATCCAATATAATATAGCCAGTGATAAGTTGGTACTTATCGGGGCCATAATTGAATTTTGGTACAACCTAATTCAGGTTTATAAACCAGATGCGCGTTTTACGATGTACGCGGAAATGGGAAAAAGTTTAAATAACAAAATTTGATCCGGTTGTCCATTTTGATTTATGCACGTACATGCGCCCGTTTGCGGATTTTTACATAATTTGACTCTGTTTTTTCTTGGATCACGTATAATTTGCAATCACAACGCAGTTTAACGTTCGATTTTCACTACTTTACGTTGTGCCACGAACCAACAACTCTCCACTTTCACATTTATGCAATGTTGCTACGGAAACCTAACAGCCGGTTTTCTCATCATCACGATCATTTTCACTAACTCGGTAAACCAAAATCAGTGCTGTTTTTTGAATCGGAGTTCGATAATTCACTCGTTCTATTCTGAACAATCGTGCCGTTTATATGCTCCCTTTTTGAGACTCACCATTAGGAAAGATGCAGAAGAGGAACGCCGGGATGCTGACAATATCAATGGATGAACTGGAACATATGGAAGATCCCATCGCGGTATTGGTCTGGAAGCGATGGATCCGGCAGGGGAAGGCTAGGTTATTAGAGACGCAAGGTCCCGGTAAGAAACTTCCAGAAAAGAAATTAATTCAAAATAAGATTCTTACTCCTCAAAATAACAATTAAAATAAATTAAAGAATACCGTTATTAACGGGATTCGAAGGATTTTTCGCTTCTGACATGTCAAAAATAAATGTCTCACTCGGGTATTCTTTTCCTGTTGCATCTCTAAAAACGATTTTTATTGTTACTTTACCTGATTGACCCTCTTGTTGTAATGAATAAGCAATATAATTGTAATATTCTGAAAATGAAAAACTGGATCCTGTTTCTAAAAGATATGGAAAACTGTGATTCGGTGTTGGGTTGGAGATATATCGTCCATTGAGTACATAGTGTGAATTTTTATAATTAGAGAAAGTATCTCGATAAAGAAGAGAAGCGCCCTCTAATTTGATATTCGTTTGTCCTGTATTTCTGGCAATTATTTGAAGGGTCGGAGCTGTTCTATAAAAATCAGAATTTTTATTAAGTTCGATGGCGAGTTTTGGGTTATTCATATCCCATTCGTGGTAGAGTGTTAGACCCCCTAATATTACCCCAATAACTGCTACTACTGCCCCAATAACCGTTGCTATTACCAAAACATCGTCCATTGTAATGATATAAGGATTAGTCCAAGTATTTTATTTTAATCTTTTATTGAGAGTTCTCTTTGAGTGATTCTTCATTCATTTAAAAAAGATCTACAAATTCAAATCCTTCCTCAGTCTCATCAACAATTCCTGATAATCCGGGCTGTCCCGGGCAATCTGCGTTTTCTCATCCAGTTTCATTGCAGTCACCGGATCAAGCGGTCTGCCGCAGCTTGAACAGTAATTCGATGTCGGCGCATTCACCGTATAGCAATGCTCGCACTGGCGGGGTTCCAGCCGTATCCCGTTGGGCTTATCGCCATTCACGGATTTTACCCCGTAATTCTTCAGGATCACTGCATCGATATCCGTACCGACAAGATGCGCGTACGTCTGGAACATCACGCTCCCGATATTCCCCCACATCATCAGCTTGATCACGCTCTCCGGGACACCTTCCTTAATCAGATGCGTGATCCGGGAATGCCGGAAGATATGGGGGGTGATATGCTTCTCAATCTCTGCCCGTTCCGCGAGCCGTTTCAACTGTTTCTGGATGGATGCATGGGTAAGCGGGGTTTTCCGCTCGGTAATGAAAACAAGATTCTCTCCCTCTGCCTTGAAAGGATAATCCGTCCTCCACTTGGCGAGATGTTCCCGGGCCATCACGAGCCGGAGGTACCGGGGCTTCTCGGTCTTGAACTTGACATTGACCACAATCCCATATTCGTCGAATTTCAGATCGCCCCACTTCAGCGCACCGAGTTCACCGATTCGGAACCCGCCCTCATAGAGCATCATGATGATCGCCCGGTCGATACTCCGGGTGCACACATCGATCATTGCCGTGATCTCTTCCGGGGTGAGCAGATCGGCAGCGGTCTTGGTCATGGCGTCCCGGGTCGGGGTCTGAAGCTTCCGGATCTTGTTCTCCGGGAGCGTGCTGTACTGGTTCTCAACCATCCACAACGTGAATGCCTTTAAGATGGTCACGAAATCCCGGATCGTATTCTGTTTGAAAGGTGCGCCACGAGCATTCTCACCGGCTTTCAGTTTTGCGAGCCCTTCATACACATCCGCGATGGTGAGATCCTGGAACGGTTTAATGAACCTGCGCCACCCTACCAGCGTGAATACGATCTTGTTCTTCCGGCCTACGCTGATGTTCCGGGACGCCTGCAGCTCGTTGATGTACTCCGCAACTAGGGCAATATCCTGACGCGTGATCGTTCCCTTCTCAAGCGCGTGTTGTAACGAGGTATCCCCATATTCGCTTTTGATCGAATGGAACGATTTGTCCTTCCTGAGCGGTGCAGGCAAAGGCATCATTGAGGCTCAGAATGCGCTCAAAACAGAAGTATTTTTCGGTGGATTTGGACAAACTGTCCTTATGCTGCTAAGGGGATTTGAACCCCTGTCGCGGGCGTGAAAGGCCCGCATGATTGGCCGGTCTACACTATAGCAGCGTGTGCCTGTTTTATTTTACCACGCGAGGTAAAAAGATTGCGGAAGCCGGCAGGGCAGAACACCTGCCGGCAGGATCCT
>JGI24729J20445_1001111_pt1 | contig 11086 bp, 10 predicted proteins | sample EPASupsiteSAE323_FD_20445 | JGI IMG/M metagenome (IMG submission 20445) | reverse complement strand
GCATCAGCCCTGGCATCTTTAGTAGCCACGTCCACAATCTCCCAGCCATCCAGAAGGTCGGGCAAGCCGTCGGTGAAGAACTCCTTACAGGCCAAGGCGACGCCTTCGGCGGGGCAGGACATGGCAGTGTCCAGGTGCATGCAATCATTCCTGTACCTGACGCCGTGGACCTTCCAGCCCTCCTTTCTCAGGAGATCTGCAATCCACCGCAGACCCCAGATATTGGAATCCGAGTCGTTGAATCCAAGAAGCACATTCCTGTTACCCATGGGGAAGACATCTCCGCCGGTAAGATATGGGCCGTATCCGCCTGTGGGATCTGTGGTGTTTGGAGCCGGCCTTGGCATGCAGATCCATTTGGCGTTGCTCCCAAGAACGCGTTCGAAGAAGAGTTCTCGATAGGAGTACATGTCCTTGTGCCGTATCGCACTGCGGTTTCCTCCCTCGATAACCAGGTTGCCGACGACGATGATGGGATCCTTAAGGAAGAGGCTAAAACAGCCTTCCCACCAGAAGGCGTTATACTTGAGCTCATCGGCATTGAGCAATCTGGACCTGTGAACTTTTATGCCTCGCCCTTCCAGAAGCTTGACGAAGGCTTCAACCTCATCAACCATAGTTTTGAACCTGTCGGGAATGGCATCCTTGAATAGCTTTCCTTCGAGTTTTAGGAAATTATCATTTTCGGATTCATTATCAGAGGCTGGCATGACCTTCATGAAATTGTTCAATGCCATATCGTTGATTTGCGGGAACTCATGCTGATCGGGCCGGCCAATGACCAGTTCCTTCAGCTCTCCCCACTCGTTGCCCACCCATATATCGGGCTTCTTTTCCAGCGCCAACAGGTCTTCGATTCCATCACTGATCCTATCTTTGTCCATCGTATTACCTCTATAGCGAATTCAAATTTAGAGATGAGTCAATAAAAAGATGGGAAATTCTGCCCCTCAACTGAAGAGGGGCTTTAGGTCTATCTCTGAGGCAACCGTGCCTTCTCCCTGTGAATGATAATGGTGCAGCAGCGAACTCCAGCGCTGATCTGAGACGCACTGCTTACATCGACCATCTGGACCTCTATCCCCCTTTCCTCCAGATCTCGGGCAAGCCTGGGCTGATCAGCAGACACAACCGCTTTATTTGGATGGATCATGACCACGTCGGCCCCTCCATGATGGACCTCTTCTGGAGTGATCTCTATGAACTCCCAGTCACGGATGGGATCCGGCAAAGGCCCATGTCCTTCAAAGGCCTCTCTGCATATGATCCCAAGGCCCGGACGCACGAGATTCAGGTGAGCCAGGAGGTGGATCTCCATCATATTGAAGGTCATGGGCCATAATCTATAGCCATCTGATGCAAGGGCTTGCTTAAGCCACTGAAATCCTCTCTCATCGGTGCTGTAATCGTCTACACCGCAGAGGACATCACGCCCGTTGCCCACCAGTATTATATCGCCGCCTTCTAGATAGGGGCCAGGACCTGCGCTTATCACCTTGGAGGGCTGGGATGCAGGACAGGACAGCCACCGGGCATCGGAGTTTCTCTCGATATGGGGCAGAAAGGCATCCCGAGCCCACAGGAAGTTCTTACGGCACACGAGAGTCTTCTGGGCCATCTCTATGTAGTTCCGGCCCACCACCCAGACGCAATCCGCAGAAGATGCCTGCTGTACCCCCCTGGCCGCAGGGTGGGCATCGGAGGCGAACTCCTCATCAGTAAAAGGCCTTGGCCTGTGAACAACTACGCCGTTCTCCTGGAAGACCCTGGCCAGGGAATCGAGCTGAGACTGGAACTTCTCCCCAAACTCCGGCCAGACGTCCCTGACCAACTTGCCAGGGTTCTCTTGAATCATCCTCTGTGCCAGAGGGCTGGCTACGCTGTAGACGGGATCCCATTCGGGTAACCTTAGGGTATCAGCTCTGCCGACGAAGATCTCCTTTAAAGGCCCCCACTCATCGTAAACACCAAATCTGTTAGCAATAACTTCGGGCATTTTTCCTCCATTATAAAAAGATGGAAAATTACCCCTCAGCTGAAGAGAGGCTTTAGATCTACCTCTACCCAATCCTGATAATAGGGAATCCTAACCCACATCGTCAGGTTTTCCGGCACGGCAACTACCTGGTAGCTGGTGTGGTGACTGGGTATGAAGGATGCTCCTCCATCCTCTATGGGGAGGCTGATGATCTCCATCATGGTCTCAGGAGTAATATTGCCTTTATACTTCTCACCGAGGGCAAGGAGGTTCTGACGGCGCTCATTTGTTTTGGCCATATCAAAGTTCTGTCCTGCTATGAAGGTATCTCCTGCCAGGTTAATTCCCCACGAGGGGTCGACGAACTGGTTGGTGCCGACGAGCAGTCCATCCTTATCTGGCCCTCTGCGTTTGACATCGAAGGTTGCCCACTCGTAGGAGTAAGCTCCTGTCTGGTTAGCCACATTTATTATGGTGGTTTGAGTTGGACGGGCTGTATGGAACTGAATGTCGAGCTGGTCCAGGTTTTGAGAATCTTCCAGGAAGGAAAACAGCGAAGCCATGGCAAGAACTCTATTCCCGAAATCGATAGCTTCAACAAACATGCCGTTGTTCAGCTCCAGGAAGACCCCATTCTTATTCATACCGGTACATACGTACACACAGCCAGTATAGCCCACGCATGCAACTGGTATGTTGCCGTCATCGGGATTATAGACAGCTACTGAGAAGTGATTGTTCAGGTTAATCCAGTCGAAGTTTCGGCCAAAGACAAGAGGCTCTCCAGAGGTATAGTTGCCCCAGGCAGCGATCCCTGAGCATGCGCCTCTCGATTTTAAGTAATTAAGCTCTATAGAGTTGATTATAAGCTCCTTATCCAGCCCGAGGCCTGAGGTCTCGCCTATTCCGTTGAGCACTTCCCTGTACCTCTGAGGATAGGAGTTGTAGTATGCCCTGCCGACCTTCAGGAATCCGTCATAGTTGGCGCCGGGTTTCTTCCCGAAATCGGCACTTATGTTATCGTACATCTCGTTTAAATCATTCTTCATGAGGGCGCCATACTGCCTGCCCATCTCCCTGTAGCTCCCGTGGAGATCAACGACCTTCAAGTTTCCAGCCATGTAAAGCTTTCCTCCCTCAAAGGTGGCAACAGGTTTACTGGTATCGAGCTGGCTGATATTTGAGGAAATCTTAATGATATTGTTATCTGCCGATATGGTCTTCGATCCATCGCTCTCTGCAACTGCTATGCCTAGTATTGCAGTTAAAAATCAATATTCCAAATAAAAATATCTTCATATTAATCCCTCCCGACCAATTATATTCTCGCCAATCTGTATATATTAATTATCTATGTTAACGCTTTACATATTTAAAAATGTCCATCTGAACTAAGTATTCGTAACAGAGATCTTTGGGTGCAAATTACGCAGTTCGCTAGGATGGAAGAGGACTTCTCCATAGGCCGCCCATCTCCATCTCCCGGAAGAAGATGAAAGGGTGACCATTCTGGTCGGCACTGCTCTCGCCTTGAGGACGCTGCAAACATATACCCACTCACCTATGCCAGGGCCTATTTCGGCTAGCGATAATTGAATTATTTTCATAGCAAAGCCAAGCTTCAATAGAAAGGTTTTTCAATCACATTATCCATAAAAGAGAAATGATATGGATTCAGCGTTCAGTGGATACAGCGATACAGATATTGGGCGCAAAGATAAAATTATCGCATTATTGATCTTATCTCTATTTATATTATTGAATTTGATTGCAGTTCCTGGATCATCACAGACGGAAGGATCTGTTCAAGTACTAACAGGACATCTCGATCCAGGCGAAATTGCCGTCTATACGCTTCCAAGCATCATGCAGGGCCAGACGCTCTATGTATATGCCGCAGGAACTTCAGGAGATCTAGATCCATTTACTGCCCTGGCAGACGCTAAACTTAATGCCCGTGGCCTAAATGTCGAATTCCTGGAGAGATCAAATCGGCAAATCGCTGAGGGGATGGACCCGCTGGGAGCCGCCCGGAAAGTCGCAAACAGTCTTTTTTTAATATGGAATGACGACATGGGAGAGGGATACACATCTGCGTTTAAATACAGTATTCCGTCCAGCGGCAGCTACCAGCTCATAGTCGCCAGCAGCCCTGCAAAGGAGACCTTTGGCGATTATACGCTGATTCTGGGGATAGATGCCCCGCAGGTTCTGAATGGGCAGTCTGAGCCGACCGGGCAGACCTTGGCTTTTCTCAATACCTCCGAATCCTCGAATAACATGGGTGTCCAGGAATTGAGGGGAAATATCACCGCCAAAGATGCCTCGGATTCATTCTGGTTAAGGAAGATGAGGCCAGGCGATACCCTTTACGCCTCCGTCGAGACTGCATCCGGCAATCTGTCTCCGATCATTGCTCTCGAGGACTACGGATACAAAACCATTTGCGTCAGCAACTGGACCGGCACTGGCGCTGCCGGAAGCGCCACAATGCAGTATACCTTTCAGAATTACAGCCAGAATGATCGCCTTACGATCAATATGATCAATAGTAGCCGAAATGACGGCGGCCTCAGCACAGGCAGCTACCGACTGCTTGTGGGCCTGAATGACCCTGAGGCACTCATAAACTCCACCAAGAGCAGAGGAGATCAGGTTCTTCTTGAACCCATCATGGTTCGTTCCGGCCTTATGCTTGATCAGATTACCGAAGTAAACCAGAAGAGCGAGAACTTCGCCATAGTCGCCAGCCTCTGGCTGAGTTGGAATGACCCAGATCTTGCATTCAATCCGGAGATTTGCCAGTGCGGCTATAAGGTCTACCACAGCATTAACCAGTTTGTCGAGAAAGAAAAGAGGCTGTGGCCCGAATTTACAATCTACAACCAGCAGGGAAAGCGCAACACTCAAAATCAAATAATAGTCATATATCCTGATGGAGAAGCGTTATACTTCGAAAGATTCTGGGTCACACTTCAGGCTCCGGACTTCGATTTCACCAAGTATCCTCTTGATCAGCAAAAGTTCCACGTAAAAATTGACTCATTATATCCTCAAGATTCCTATGTCTTTGTTGATTGGCCGGAGATGACCGGCGTCGGTCCTCAATTGGGAGAGGAGGAGTGGTCTCCCATTACGTTCGGCACCGAGATTGGCAATACCAGACAGGGCATTCTGGATAGTACCTCACGCATATCATTCTATTTCCTTATGCAGCGCCATCTCTATTACTACGTAATGCGCATTTTCCTGCCGATTCTGATCATCATATTTATGTCCTGGCTGACCTTTTCCTTGAAGGATTACGAGAAACGCTCAGATATGGCGGGTGCCAATCTGCTGCTGTTCATAGCATTCAACTTTACAATAGCCAGCGATCTGCCAAGACTTGGCTATCTTACATTCATGGATATGGTTATAGCTATCTCCTTTGCGATAGCATCATTGGTCTTCGCCTACAATATGTACCTAAGATGGCTACAGTCCAAAGATAAAACTGCTCTTGTGGAACGCCTGGATAGGGTCGCGATCTGGCTGTATCCTCTGGCTTACCTGGCAGCTATTGGACTGGCTTATATATCACGGTTATGAAAAACTTTGTCCAGTCAAGGGTATTCAGTGCAAAAAAGCTGTCGGTGATTTCGGATAATATATTTCACACCCAATATTTTCTGCAGAACCACGTAGATGCGATTACTTAGTTTGGGGCTGCCCCCGGGGGCTGGAAGATGCGGCTTTGGGCGGCGGATTGCTTGCGGGATTCTGGTGAGAGTGGATCGCAGGGTCGGGCCAACTGGCCGAAACATCCTTCACGCCCATCCTCACGCTCTCGAAACTTCGGCCCATGATCATTCACCCAGACAGAAAGTTGCAGGCCACAGCTTCTCACCGCTCTCCTCCTGCCAATTTTCCTTCTCTTCCAGCCCGTCCCTCTCCTCCAGCCTCCTCTGTATCATCTCCTCCACCTCGCCCGGCCGGGCATCGAAGACCTCCGCCAGGATCTCCTTGGCAGTTTGCAGCTCCAGGACCTTGAGGTCTGCTGCCATCCTGGGCTCGATCGGCTTGGCATCTTGCCTCCACGGCCACCTCATGAGTACGCCTCCAGCGTGGCCTGCGCCCCCGGCATCCTTGCCTCAGCCTTCGCTTGCCCTCTCGTCGGAGCTGCCCGCTCCTCATAGATGCAGAACACCCGGTCGGCCAGCTCGGTCATCTTCTGCAGATGCGGGTCCAGCGCTGGCGAGTAGAGCAGGATGGTCGCCTCCCTGGAGGTCTGCTTCAGGGCCTGGGCCACGTACTCCACCATTCTCTTCTCGGCGTCCTCGTAGAGCATGGGGTCGTGCTCCACGATCAGGAAGCTGTGGTGGTTTTCCTCCAGGATGGTCATGAGCTGGAAGGAGGTAAAGGCGCGGCGGATCTCCAGCGACGTGATGTTGCGGTCCAGGCGGCTGAGGATGCGGGAGTAGTTGCCGCAGATGTAGAGGATCTTGTAGCGCTGCAAGTTCTGGTGGCTGTTGAGGGCGCTGGTCAGCAGCTCCGGGGGAGCGATGAGGACGTTGAAGGTCTCTTCGAGCAGGGAGACGGCGGGATGGAGTTCAATTTCCATGAAGGAGAATAGGTGGCTTTGGGGATATGAGGGCTGNGTGGGTGCGGGGCGAAAGTGATTGAGATCTGATTATAACCTGGAACTACAGCGTCTAAAAAGTAGAACCTCTCCTCCCCCAAGCTCCTCCACGACGTTCGCTCCCAGGTCGAAAGGTCACGTCTCCGCCTGGCTCAGTCTGTGAACTCCGAGCTGGTCCTGCTATACTGGCGAATAGGTAGGCGCATCCGGGAAGAGATCATAACCGAGGATCGTGCCGACTATGGTAAGAGAGTGGTAGAGACCCTCAGAGATTCGCTCAAATCCGAGTATGGAAGCGGATTTGGCCTCAGCAACCTGTTAAAAATGATACGCTTCGCTGAGGATTATCAGGGTTCCATTTCATCTCAATCATCTATCTGAAGGATACTCTGCAGCGCCAGTTCTACGCCGAGATGGCAGGGTGGAGCGCTGGAGAGTGCGAACCTTGAGAAAGAAGATCCAGGGCATGCTCTACGAGCGCACTGCCGTCTCCCGCAAGCCGGAGGAACTGGCCAGGCAGGAGGCACGCCGAGTGAAAGTTTATAGCTGTGATAAATCTTTCCAATAGATGTATCAATTAGAACTAATTATAACGATAATCATGGGCAATGATATCGTAGACCGCATGCCTACAGAGGATGCTTTGCGAGAAGCCATGCAGGCTATTGAAGATAGCAAAGCCCAGTATGAGCAAGTAGTTGCAATGATATCCGATATCGTCTGGCGCTACGAGGTCGATGGCAGAGGAGAACATTTTGGCTCCTACATATCTCCTGTTGCTGATAGAATGCTGGGCTTGCCGGATGGCACTATCGGAAATAGTTTCGATAAATATTTCTCGTATATTCATCCTGACGATTTGCCAGCTATGCAGGAACTGCTTTCTGAAGGGGTAAGGACTTTTGCGAAAGACTTAACCGCAGAATACCGTCTTCGAAAGGCAGATGGTACGACGCTTTGGGTCCGTTCCAGGGGTTCAGCATATCTTCAACCAGATGGCCGAATCATCGGATTTGGAACCACAAGTGAAATCACTGATCGCAAGCTAGCGGAAGAGGCGCTAAGAGCGAGCGAAGAGAAATACCGCACTCTTTATAATAATATGCAGGAAGGTGTGGCCTTACATGAGCTTGTTTGTGACGAAATGGGACAAGCAGTTGAATACAGAATTGTGGACGTGAATCCTATGTTTGAGTCCATCCTCGACATGGCGAGAGATGTGATTGTCAACAAACTATCGACCGAGGCTTATGGCACATCCTTTCCTCCCTACTTGTCCGAATATTCTTCAGTAGTTCGAAGTGGCATTCCGCTTCATTTCGAAACATTTTTTTTGCCTTTGAAAAAGCATTTTGAGATTTCAGTATCTCCCTGGGGTCGGAATGGATTTGCCACCATCTTCAGCGATATCACTGAGCGCAAGCAGTCAGAGGAAGCGCTGCGAACATCGGAATCTTTTCTCAACAGCATAATTGATCAGAGTCCACTCCCCATGTGGATCTCTGATGACAGGGGCACGCTCATCAGGATCAATAAGGCCTGCCAGGACCTGATGCATATATCAGAAGATGAGGTCATTGGCAAATACAACATTCTCACGGACAGTATTGTTGAAGAACAGGGATTCATGCCACTGGTGAGGCGTGTATTTGAAGCAGGCGAGACGGTGCGCTTCGAAATCAAATATGACAGCTCGCAGCTCAAATATCTCCATTTGATCCATTTCGTCTCTGTGATTATTGAGATCACGGTATTTCCCATCAGGGATTCGCGCGGGAAGATTGTGAATGCTGTGATCCAACACATAGACATCACAGAACGCAAGCAAGCGGAAGAGACGCTGCGTGAATCACATCAAATCCTCGATGGGATTATCAACACGATACCTGTAAGGGTATTCTGGAAGAATAAAGATCTCGTCTTCCTGGGCTGTAACGCCATATTTGCGCACGATGCAGGCTTCGCCGATTCAAGAGACGTAGTTGGCAGAGACGATTACCAGATGGTGTGGCATGATCAGGCGGAATTATATCGCGCAGACGATCTCCAAGTCATCGAGAGTGGCCGCCCAAAATTATTCATCGAAGAACCCCAGACGACTCCTGATGGGAACACCATCGTTCTTCTTACAAGCAAGATACCTCTATGCAATTCTGATGGGGAGATAATTGGCGTGCTTGGAACGTATACGGATATCACTGAGCGCAAGCGGTCTGAGCAAGAGTTGCAAAAAATAAATCAAGATCTGAAAATTGCCATCGAAAAGTCCAATGAATTAGCCGAGCAAGCCAGAAAGGCCAATTCTGCTAAGAGCGAATTCCTGGCGAATATGAGTCATGAGATTCGCACTCCCTTGAACGGCATAATCGGTATGACCGGGATGCTGCTGGATACGAACTTGGATGCTGAGCAGCGGGAATATGCTCAAATCGCTCAAAGCAGTGGCGAGACCCTTCGAGCTCTCATAAACGATATCTTGGACTTCTCAAAGGTCGAAGCCCGCAAACTGGAGCTGGAGACTTTGGACTTCGACCTGCATGCTACCCTTAAGGATACGACAGATATGCTGACCATCGATGCTCATGAAAAAGATCTAGAGCTGGTCTGCTTAGTAGACCCTGAAGTCCCATCGCGCCTGCGTGGAGATCCGGGAAGGCTGCGTCAGGTTCTTGTCAATCTGGGAGGCAATGCCGTGAAGTTCACAGCCCAAGGTAAGATTGTAATTCGCGTCAGCCTTGAACGTGATGATGAACGGAATGTCACGCTTCGCTTTTCGGTGAGCGATACAGGCATAGGCATCCCGGCAAACAGGCAGGGCATTCTTTTCTCGCTCTTCACTCAGGTAGATGGCTCGACCACGCGCAAATACGGCGGAACAGGCTTGGGACTTGCCATCTCCAAACAATTGGTGGAATTGATGGGCGGAAGGATAGGTGTGGAGAGTGTTGAGGGCAAAGGGTCCACTTTCTGGTTCACAGCAGTGTTTGAGAAGCGGCCTACGGGACCTGGAACGGTAGATGAGATGTTTGCCAAAATTGAGGGTGAGGGAACTATAGAGCGCATCGCCTCTAAGCCTATCATTTCGGATAACAATAAGCGCAAGATACGCATCCTGGTGGCAGAGGACAATCCCGTAAACCAGAAAGTGGCACAAGCAATGATGAGAAAGATCGGCCTCAATGCCGATGTAGCGTCCAATGGTCGGGAAGCCATCGATGCGCTACAGAACATCCTCTACGACCTGGTGCTTATGGACTGCCAAATGCCCGAGATGGACGGTTTCGAGGCAACTCGCCGCATACGTAAGGATGTATCGGGCATGCTCAACCCACGCATTCCCATCATCGCTATGACCGCTTCTACTATGCAAGGTGATAAAGAAAAGTGTATTCAGGCCGGGATGAGTGATTTCATTGCCAAACCAGTCCAACAAAAAGAACTGGTGGAAATGCTCGCCAGATGGCTGCAATGACAAATGATACCTTTGACCTGATTGGTAAAAGAAATGATTCTTAATCATTAAATAGTAGAATTACATCATTGAGATAGTTACTGAAGAATCTAGGATTTGTTCGCAGAGCGACTCAAAAAGGAATAGGCTTGATAGAGACGTTCGAGCACTTCCATTGCGATAAAGATTAATTGATTTGTGAATCCTAAGGTTTAGCCAGCAAAAGCAATATTAAAGCCGGTGCAAGCAAGGCAAACACCCCACTTGCCTCCTAATCCCCGAATGCCGGGTGGACCTCAAATCTGCCGAATCCGCGATCGCATATGAGCCAGGCTATTCTTCGGCGGCAGTAGAAGTGGACTTGAAAATATTTGCGGAAACCGCGAATGTGACCTTGCCGGACCGTCTGCTACCATCTGCCATGTAGGCGGCATAGGTGCCTGCAGCCAGGGATGACAGTGACAGATTGAGCTTGTATAGACTGGAAACACCCATTGGCATCACGGTTAAGCTCATATTCTCTCCTGATATTGAGCCGTTGGCTGTGGCCTTCTCCGTTCCATTTCCTCTATCCATGACTCCCTGACCCAGGATCATGTCTTCTTTCTGGATCAGATATAGTTTCATCTGCTCAGGGTCTCTTCCCGTGAGATTAAAGGACCAGGTGCCGGTTATATTCACATTCTCTAAAGAATCATCTGCATACGCTTCAGGCTGAGGCACAATGGAGAAACCGGGTTGTTTGCTATCTGATTGATAAAGTGGATTGGATTCAGTTATCACTCCCGTCTTCCTGGCATCCTGAATGAGTTCTTGGGGCAAGGGCATAGACATGGATTCGCCCAGTTGGCTGGGATTGAGCGGGTCCCCTGGTTCGGCATCTGCCTGTACCAAGAAAAAAGCAATGACCGTTATGCTGAGCAGTAAATTGTAGTGTCCTTAACTTCGCGCATGTAGGGAATAAAGAACGCTTTTAAGGTGGTTTTCTAGCGATAAGTCATTATTTGGGCGGAGCTTTATATATTACTNTTCCCCA
>JGI24729J20445_1001109_pt1 | contig 11090 bp, 9 predicted proteins | sample EPASupsiteSAE323_FD_20445 | JGI IMG/M metagenome (IMG submission 20445) | reverse complement strand
GGTGACTAAACAATACCATTGAAAGCGCATACTTTTTCTTTTTTTTATTCTTTTTTTAGTTGAGGTCTGGAAAAGCCATCGCTAGCGATTTCGTTCTTCTTGCCTTGCGTGCGCAGCACGCAAGGCAAGAACCGTCCCCACTTGTCCCTGCTCCGTTTATTTCATGAAAAAACGTTCCATAGATAGAAGCAACCTTTAGTTATTGGTGGTTACTGGCGGAGATTGACTGGAACCGGCGGTTGATCCGAACTTGCTCCTAATCCAGGCTATCAGCAACAACAGTGTCGGAATGAGATATCCAAAACACAGGGCCACTCCCGGAAATGTCTTCGGTATACTGACTAGCATTTCAGGGATGCTCTTATAGAAATTGAAGGAAAGGGCCAATAATAAAGCGGCAATGGGCAGGGCAATGTAATGGTAGGATTTAAGGCCTAAGGTTTTGGCGATTCCATCATTTAAGATAAACTGGAGCAGGGCAACCTTGCCCCAGAAGGCAGCCACAAATGTAGTTACCAGAAATACCTTTATTCCAATGGGTGGTATGAAATCGGCGAGAAAGAAGACCGCATATATTGACCGGCGGGTGGTTTCAACACCGAGGACCGTTATCATAGCAATTATTATAATAAAGATAAAATAGGTAAGCAGCAAATTAGCAATCTGGGCAGCTATATATCCTTCCCGGTTGCTTCTGACATAGGGTAATATCATGGCCAGGAGAAACAGTTCGCTCCGATAGGCAAAACCCACCACTTCACTTTTTACAATGGCCATTAACCCGGCTTCTCCCCAAGGCAGAAGTGAATCAAATTTCATATAAGGAATAGCCATAATGATAAAAATTGTTACAATAATACCAACAATTAATGTATATATTCCTACTGTTCTGCCGATAACCTCGATCCCGGCCAATACTACATAGGTTGTTGCCGCCATGAAAATGATTATAATAACTAGGGGCGGCGTGAGTTTATAGGTGCCGGTTCCGTAAAGCAGAGCCAGAAATTCGCGAATAACCGAAGAGGTTAGATAAAACAGGAACACGACATAGGCCAGGCCCAGGATCTTTCCGGCTGCCTTTCCAACTATTAAAGGCAGGTACTCGAAAAAGGTCTTGCCAGGGAACAAGTCAGCCAGGCGATAGACAATAAATATAGCGTATGCCCCATACAAGGCCCCGACGAGAGGCGCCATCCAGGCATCATGCCCGGCAATGGTGGCTGCCGAAAAGGGGATAAAGAGAGCTGCTGTAGTACCCATAAGATTTACCAATATCCAGGTTAATGAATAGCCGTCGATTTTTTGTATGTCGTCATTGTTCATTATGGGCCGAATCCTTTCAATAAGGTTTAATTAACTCTTTCGTTACAACAGCTTTTGCATAAGCCCGGTCACCGGATCGAATAAAAGGCCCAACCCTTGAACGAGATTAGGAAGCTGCCAGTTTAAGATCAGACCATAACTGTAGATCATGCCTATTAACAGGAAAAAGCAGAATACTAACAGTTCTCGCCATAGCTTGCTTTTTATCATATGAGGCATCTCTATTACAGCCATTCCGACATAAGCCAGACTGGTCAGAGCAACTGCCAAAATCATAGTACTGTCCTCACGATCAAATTTTATCTCTGGGACGGTCCAGGTGCTCCAATCGTTAATGAGGTATGCTGGATCAAGGATTTAACCTGAATTTTGACCTGAACGGCAGGATAAAGTTCCGGCCAATCCTTTTCCATCTGCTTCCACTCGCGGGGATACTTGCGATGCACCGCTTCCCCAAATCCGAATACATCCACCTTATATTGTTCCTGGGCTTTTTTCAGAGCGGCCTGAATTTGCCGCTTCACCTCTTCCCCTTGGGCTGCCTCGGTTTTGCTAAGTTCTCCCGGTTGACTTGGGTCTATTCCGGCCTGGTTGTCAAATAGATAGCTTTCTACTTCAACCTTTACGTTCATATAAACCTGCCCGTCTTTAATTTCAGGCTCTGGCTTACTTTTGGCCCGTATGAATTTGGTGGTGACCTTTTTAGCTTCCTTTCCCGGAGCTTGAAATGTAATGTTTCCTTGTTGTATTTCCCCCTTTAGCAACAGGAGCCCCTTGCTTTCCGTGTCATTTAACCATCCCACCATTTTGTCATGCTTGAACAGGGCGGTTCCATTGATAATTGTATTATTCAATGGCTCGGGAACATTGCCGTCCAGTATTCCATGCCCCTTATCAGTGGGGACCGAGGCGTTCGGTTTAATTTCTACTACTGCTGTATAGGGCTGATTGCTTTTGCTTTCCAGTAATCTAATGAACTCCTCCAGTCTCAGGGGGGCATAGGTGGAAGATTCATTATGAAATTTAAGAATATCAGTAATGCGCCCTCCTGGTGAGCCAGTAATTCGTCCCGGCACGTCCAGTAGGTTTACCAGGCTGCCCCTGCCTACAATAAACCAGGCATCCAGCCGGATTTGCGGATCACGTTCCAGAAAGTCCAGTATATCCTGTACCCCTCTTTGCCGGGCCAGGTCTTCAGATATGATGAACAAATTACTATGGGAAAAGGAGCGTTTGGTGGCAGTTACCGTAGTTAACATGTTTATTGCATCAGCAACAGTATCCCCTTCGATCACCGAATTGCGGTAGCCCTTCTCGAATTCTATTCCCTGGCCGCCGCCGGTTTTGGACAGGGCGACGGTATTGAGGGTCTGGACAATAACTCGGATTTTCCCACCGCTGCCTTGCTCTATTCCTACAGCGTTTACAACACCCAGGTCTTCCAGTTCGGTTCGGTCCCAGCATCCGGAAATCGCAAATAGGTTCAGAACCAGGAGGAGGATTATTAAGGCACGACGAAGCATTTAATCATCCTCCTTCGTTTGTTTCAGGCGACGGTGGTGTTGGCTTAAGGCCGGGAGCCTGACGTCGGTGGTTGGTTTTACTCACCTCGCTGGGGCGCTCATTCATATCCCACCAGGGTGCCCTTACCAATACATCTTTTAGGTCGGCTAAATGCAGCGGCGCCAGGGAAGCCGTGTAGGGTACACCAAAAGAGCGCAGGCTGGCCATGTTGATGCTAATTATTATTATCCCAATCATTACCCCGAACAAACCCAGGAATCCAGCCAGGAGCATCAGGGGAAACCGCAGCAAGCGTATGGTAACGCCCATATTATAAGAAGGAAAAGTAAACGAAGCAATGCCGGTAAATGCTACGATGATGACCATAATAGGAGAGACAAATCCAGCCTGAACCGCAGACTGGCCGATGACCAGAGCCCCTACGATGCTCACCGCCTGGCCGATGGCGCGAGGCAAACGTATACCGGCTTCCCGCAGGATTTCGAAAGTCAGTTCCATCGCAAGGGCCTCCACCAAAGTCGGAAAGGGCAGTCCCTGACGATAGGCGGTTAAACTGATCAAAAGCCGGGTGGGTATCATTTCAGAATGGAAAGTGCTAATGGCTATATACAGAGATGGTAGCAACAACGATATGACAAAAGATATTATCCTTACCCAGCGAACTGCGGTGCCGAGAAAATAGCGTTCGTAGTAGTCTTCCGGGGAGGTGAGAAAGGAGACAAATTCGGCCGGCACTATCAGGACAAAAGGCGTACCGTCAGTTAGAATTGCTACCCTTCCCTGTAAAAGTGCAGCAACTACCCGATCCGGTCTTTCAGTATGAAGTACCTGAGGGAAGGGCGAATGGGGATTATCCTCGATATATTCCTCCAGATATCCACTTTCCAGGATTCCATCAACATCGATGCGCTGAAGACGCTGCTTTACTTCGTTTATCAGCTTAGGGTCGGCCAGGCCCTTGATATAGGCAATAGAGACGTCAGTGGCAGTAACCCTGCCGATATTCATGTACTCAAATATAAGATTGGGGCTTTTAACTTGTCTTCGAATTAAAGGGAGGTTGGAGGCCAAGGTCTCGGTAAAACCTTCCCGGGGGCCTCTGACCAGTACTTCGCTTTCAGGCTGCTCTACAGCTCGTTCATGATGCAGCCTAATATCAATTACAAATGCTTCTGCCAGCCCTTCTGCCAGGATGATGACCCCGCCCGATAAAATGGCGGAAACGATCTCATCCAAATCCCTGATTTCCTTAACATTGGATACCGCCAGGGCTGAATCCAGCATTATATTGCGCAATTTATGGCCGGGCAGGTGTATTTCGCTGTTAAGACTATCAAACATCAGGGGTTTTATGATGTTGTTATTTAACATGGTTTTGTCGACCATGTTTTCAATATATATAATGCAGGCCTGGGTTTCCGGGGCCGCCCCTAAACGAAAAAAGCGAAATATCACATCCTGGCTCTGCCCGAAAACATGCTGCAACGATTCAACATTACTGTCCAACTTGGCGGAAACCGCTTGTTCCTTTAATTCTTCTATGGAAATAACCTGTGGTTCGACTGAAGCTGGCTGCTTGTTTTTTGATGCGGAATTCTTCATTTTCTGTTTATTAAGGCCTTTATTAAACCAAATCATCAATAACTCCCCTCAAAGAAGCTCCTACTTAGTTTCCTGATTTTCACTGTTTTTATTCAAATAAATAGCGCAACAAAAGGACGGTCGGATGGCCCTTTTGCTACGCTTTGCCTCTGAGGGATTTTTCGCTATCTCCTAAGCTTCAGATGTTTGTCCTATCTCTTCCTGCCCTAAGTATTCTTCCATTATTTTGTCACTCAGCAAAAGTGAGAGCACTGCCTCGGCTCCCTGGTTCAGGTTTACTCCACCCTCGGTCAGGGCGTCATAACAGCCTCCGGTTTGCGGATCATATAACGAAAGGCCGTGGTGATTGCAGCCCTGATACCAGTCATAGGCCTTGAAGGCCAGGTCCAGATACTCCCGGTAGCCCAGTACCTCATAGGCCTCCAGCAAAGCGCTGATAATTGAAGCAGCATCCACCGGCTGCTGATCGAAGCGAGGGACCTGGCCGTCGCGCTGATACCACCCCTGGTTACCTACGATGTTGAGATAATCAGTTTGGAAGAGTATACCGTTTAAGAAATTTAGTGAATCCTTGCCGGCGACCAGCGCGTGCTTGTCACCGGTGACTCTGCCATAAGCCAACAAAGCCTGGGGCAGTATCCCATTGCAATAGGTGATGTAATCTTCAAACCACATCCAGCCTTTACCGCGTTTCATCATATATAGCTTAATCAATTCCCCACCCAGATAATCGGCCAGGGTTTTGTAATAGGGGGGCCAAGCCTCCGGCTGGTATCTGCACAATGCCAGGAGCGAATAGGCGATAGCCCGGGGCGAGGTAAAATTCAGGACCCGAGGGAGATTGTGCTTCAGCATGTCATGGCAGAGTTCCCGTATACCCTCAAATTGACTGGTGGAACTCACCGAACAAGCCAGGAGGGCGCGGCCAATGCTGTCTTCTGAATCGTAGGTGGAGTAATAGACCCCATCTACCAACAGATTGCACCAGCCGCCGTTTTTATCCTGGGCCTGGAAAAGATAAGCCGCGTAAACAGCGGCTAAGTCCTGCATATTTTCATTGTTGGCGGTGACCATCAATGCCCGGGCGTTGTCATCCAGGGTATAACCACTGTGGAGATTTGGAACACCGAGGCTGGAGAACTGCAGCATGCCGTTCTCGTCGGTCATTCTGATCAGATGTCTATAATCGTGCATAGTTTACTTCGGTTTCCTCCCGAATGTAGTTGTCATTCAAAATCATTTCAAACAGTTCAGTATAGTGCCTGCCCACTGATGGCCAGCTCCATTCCCTGCCCAATTCCAGTGCCAGTTGCTGCAGACTGGCTTTTATTCCGTTATCGTCCAGGATCCGGTTGATGAGCTGGGCCAGTTCCTCGGGGTTGGGTTCCTGCGCCAGTAAGCCACGTCCGCCCGCCAGGACTTCCTGAGCATAGGCATAGGAAGTGGAAACGATGGCGCGGCCGCATCCAACGGCAAAAGCCATAGTGCCGCTGACGGCCTGATCCCGGTTGGGGTAGGGGCTGAGATATATATCAGTCATATACAGATATTCGCCCAATTCTTCATTGTCGAGAAACTTATTTACGAACACCACATTATCCTGCAGATCCAGCTCCGTTACCAGGTTCTCCAACATATGACGGTATTTCTCTCCCTCGCTTCTCTGCAGCATAGGGTGGGTTTGCCCCAGGATCAGATAGGTTACCTTCGGGTGTCGATCTACCACCCGGGTCAGGGCCTTGATGCCCAGTTCCAGGCCCTTGCCGGGGCCGATCAGGCCGAAGGTGCTGACAATATCACGTCCTGGCATCCCGTATTTTTCTTTGAGCTTGTCCTGTTCCTGTACCTTGAATTGGGGGACGCCATGACCGATTACTTTAACCAGCTCGGCCGGAGATTCGTACAGGTTTATTAACAAATCAGCCGATTTTCGTGTCATACACACTATTCCTGCGGCCCGATGACATAACTGGTTCAGTATTTCTTTTTGGTGTTTCTCCGGGTGAGGCAGAACAGTATGCGTTACCAGAACATAGGGTTTATGAAGCCTTTTCACCAGTTCCAGGATTAATTCTCCGTCGTGTCCCCCATAGATGCCGTACTCGTGTTGAATGATGAATAAATGGATATGATGGCTGTTATTAATATAATTGGCGGCCTTAATATAATCCTGTTTTTGATTTTGTTTCAGGTTGAATACTACCTCACGGGGGTAGTGATAGTCATAGTTGTCATCAGAAACCGCCATGATTTTCACCTTGTTTCCCTGTTGACGCAGACTGTTGCAGAGATCCATGGAAAAAGTAGCGATCCCGCATTGTTTAGGGGGGAAGGTTCCCAGGTTCAGTATTGTCATCAACTCACTCCTTATCAGCACCACCATCTATGAAATACATATCCACTGCATACCAGCTATGTTACAAATGATCAAGGCTTTATACTTCAATTATTATCTTCTCTTGATCAGCCGGGTTTTATACCTGAACCAGAATTTCTTCGTGCCAAAGATGGCTTTTTAAACCGGTTTGCTGCAAATAGGCGAAGAGTTCCTTCTTTATGTCTTCCAGAATATCTGGGGTGGTACCTTCACAACGAACAATCAGTTCGGGGCCGGTATTTGAGGCGCGCACTAACCCCCAGCCACCAGGGAAGAGGATGCGGGCGCCATCGATATCTATGATGGGATATAGTTCCCGGAAATGCTTTGTCACCTGCGCCACCACATCAAATTTTAGTTCATCTGCGCAGGCTATCCTCAACTCGGGGGTGGAGTAGTACTGGGGAACGTCAGACAGTAAATCACTGAGGCTCTGCTGGGTATTCGAAAGCAGTCTCAGCAGACGGGCGCCGGCATAAATGGCGTCATCAAAACCGTAGTATTCATCGGCGAAAAACATGTGTCCTGACATCTCGCCGGTAAACACTGCTCCGATCTCTTTCATCTTGGCCTTGATCAAAGAGTGCCCGGTTTTATATATAAGGGGTTTTCCGCCCAGTTTGTTTATCTCATCGATCAAAGCCTGTGAACATTTGACCTCCACGATACAATCGGTGCCGGGGTAACGGGGCAGGATTTCGCGCCAGAACAGGATCATCAGGAGATCACCCCATATCATATTGCCCTGATTATCTACCACCCCCATTCGGTCACCGTCTCCATCCAGACCTATGCCCAGGTCGGCCCCAGTATTCTTGACCAGTTTGACCAGGTCAACCATATTTTTAGGGTCCACCGGGTCGGGATGGTGATTAGGGAAAGTGGGGTCAGATTCACAATAGAGTTTCACGACTTCACATCCCAGTTCGTTAAAGATCCTAGGGGCAAAAAATGATGCAGTACCATTGCCGCAGTCCAATGCGACCTTGAGTCTTCGTCCCAAGTTGATATGGTTGGCGATCTCGTTCTGGTAGGCATCCCTGATATCAACATTCTTAACTGAACCGCGCGGTCCGTGGAAGAAATCGTTTTTCATGATCATATTGCGTATATTTTGAATCTGTTCACCGTAAATGGTTGAGTGGCCCAGCAGAAGCTTGCAGCCGTTATACTCCGAAGGATTATGGCTGGCAGTTATCATAATGCCGGCATTTATGCCCAGGTGCCGGGCAGCAAAATAGAAGACCGGGGTTATTACTACCTCCAGGTCGATGACATCAACCCCACTTTGCAGCAGAGCCTCCAGCATGATATCGTGCATATGGGGAGAGGATAACCGGTTATCCTGCCCGAGAATCACGGTATCGTAGCCAGTTCGCAGAGCCATGGTGGCAAAAGCCCGAGCTATATTGAACATCATCTCATCATCCAGGTCAGTCCCCACCACGCCCCGTATATCATACTGCCGAAAAATATTATTCATAAACCAATACCCTCCTAAAGGATTTTAATTCACCACAGATACACACAGATTAGGAACAGATGAACAAAGATAAATGAAACTTGTAAACTTAAACCCCTAAAAGTTACGATTGAATCAAAAAATGACTGATTCGTTACAGCAGCCTTTAGAGTGATCGAGAGTTAAGATAGAATCTGTGTAAATCTATAGTTCAAATCTGTGCCCATCTGTGGTTAAATAACTTCCTACAATAAGTCATGGCGCTGCATCTCTTCCAGGGATTTTACGATGGTACGAATATCCTGGACTTTCTGCCGCGGAGCTACCAGAATGAGGTCTTCGGTCTCTACCAACAACAAGTCGTCAACCCCGAATAATACCACGGTTTTTTCTACCTGCTTAACCAGACAGTTCTTACTGTCAAAGGCCATAACATCAGGCCCGCAGAAGACATTGTCATGGCCATCAGCCTGGTGGATCTCAGCCAGGGCATTCCAACTGCCCAAGTCAGACCAGCCAAAATCGGCGGGAACTACTGCCATCAGATCTGATTTTTCGGCGATGCCGTAATCGAGACTTATATCAGGAAGTTGCTGGTAAGCGGCAATATATTGATCATAGCCCTGAGCGATCTTCTCATATACCTCGGGCAGATGCTTCTGAAATTCCTTTATTAACAGACTGCGTTTTCCTATATATATACCTGAATTCCACATATGCATCCCGGTCGAGAGGTAGGTCTCGGCGGTGTGTTGGTCGGGTTTCTCCAGGAAGGAATCGACCGAGTAAACATCAGGCAGGGTGCTGAATTCATATTGAGATCTTTCGATATAGCCGAACCCGGTTTCCGGGCGCTGGGGGGTGATGCCGATAGTCACCAGATAATTCTGTTCGGCGGCCTTCCCTGCTAAATTGATGCTCTGGGCAAAGCTGTCGGTATCCAGGATATGATGGTCAGCCGGAAATATTCCCAGGATGTCATCTCCTGAGCCATCCAGGTATTTGCTGAGGACAAGACCAACGGCCGGAGCGGTATTCTTACCCTGGGGCTCGCTCAGGATCTCAATACTGGAGCTATCGGGACGCTGCCTGACCAGGTCCTCTATAGCTGGCAGCAGGTCGTCTCCGGTGATGATCATGATCCGGTCTGAGCCCGCCAGTTTCAAGCGGTCGATAGTCTGATCGAGCATTGAGCTGTCCCCGACCAGTTTGCATAGTTGTTTGGGTCGCTGCCGGCGGCTCTCCGGCCACAGCCTGAGTCCCTTGCCGCCTGCCAGTATTACTCCTATCATCGGTTTCCTCCAGTAAATAAGTCCCTGCCAAATAATATGAGAAACTATTATAAAGGGGGACACTATTGGTACTATATGTTGGCTGGCCGCCAAATATGTCGCTTTTCGTTTAAATCATGTCCATCAAATATGTAAGTGATACTCATATGTTATTTTCTCTCCGGAAGGGCAAAATAATTCCGACAAAGTGACATCAAATCTTGACCATGGAGAAATGATATGATAAATAGCGATCGAGTCTGGGAAAGTGTAAACAATATAAAGGAGCAACTGGAATTACAGGATCTTATTGGCATCCTTATGGGATCCGCCATTCTGGCCCTGGGTGTGCAGGGCGTATTGGTGCCGCATCATATGCTGCACGGCGGTATCACCGGCATCGCGATCATTATTAATTATATGACCAGGATTGATGTTTGGCTGTGGTATCTGATTTTAAACATTCCCATCTTTATTGCCGGTTACAAGATGGTTAGCCGACGCTTTTTCATATATAGCCTGGTGGGAACGGGCGGACTGTCTGCCTTTTTGGCCCTGTTCCAAACGGTCCAGTTCGGGGCGGGAGATCTCTTTCTCGATGCGGTGATGGGCGGGGTGATTGCCGGGATCGGTTCCGGCATCATCTTTCGCAGTAAAGGGTCATCAGGGGGGCTGGATATCATAGCGATCATCATCCAGCGCTACCGGGGCTATAATATCGGTCAGGTCTTTTTCTTTATTAACATCCTGGTACTGTTGGTCTCCCTGCTGGTATCCAAATTAAGTCTTACTCTGTTCTCGGCTCTTTCTATATATATATCAGCCCAGGTGGTCGATTATGTGCAGGCAGGATGGCAGGTGAAGCGGACAGCGATGATCATCACTGATAAATGGGAGGAGATAGCCGAGACCATATTACATGGCCTGCACCGCGGTTGTACTTACATCTCAGCCCGGGGGGTCTATTCAGGCCAGGATAAACAAATTGTTATAACCACTGTCGGAAAAACTGAAGTACCGAGGCTGAAGGAGATAGTTTTCCAGATTGACCATGGCGCATTTATTATTATCAATGAAGCCATTGAAGTCTATGGTAAAGGCTTTAAAAGCAGCGCCCATGAATTTTAGTATGTTAAGAGATTATTAAGAAAATATTATGGGAATCGTGTTGACATTGTCGAAGGGCCATGATAATATATTCCTTGCGCCGCGAAAGAAAGCGAAGCGCGGGGCACGGTGAAAGCCGGGCCGCAGTTCTTGATAAAACTGAACAGCAAGACTAAAGTGCGAAAAGAATGTTATCTGGTAAAACAGATGACAGGCTCAAGAAGCCAAGAGTAATCAAAGCCAGACTAAGCGAATGGCTAGGATAGGAACTTTATTTGGAGAGTTTGATCCTGGCTCAGGACGAACGCTGGCGGCGTGCCTAACACATGCAAGTCGAACGGAGCTTAAGAGGAAGCTTGCGAATCTTAAGTTTAGTGGCGGACGGGTGAGTAACGCGTGGGCAACCTACCCATAAGAGGGG
>JGI24729J20445_1001102_pt1 | contig 11148 bp, 6 predicted proteins | sample EPASupsiteSAE323_FD_20445 | JGI IMG/M metagenome (IMG submission 20445) | reverse complement strand
AGTTGGCCAGCCGTTCCGCCTTGATAATTTTTCCAGTTGATATATCCGTAGCCATACCTCTGAAAGACCCAATTTTGGCCGTTAAAATCAGCAGCGTTGACCGGGCCGATATTCATTGCTTTTGTCTGTTTTGTCGCGAAATCATACTCGTACATGAACAAATCGTGGCGAAAAGCGGCATCTTTGTTGGATAAAAACACCATTGACTTTGAGTCAAATTTCACTATTTTGATGTTTTTTTCGAAAAAAGTTAATCTTTCGAAGGATTTTGTCAATATGTCATAAACGTAAATGTCTGGGCCGCCGTCTTCCTGGCTAATACAAGCTATTTTTTGCTCATTTTTGCTCGGAAATAGGCCAGAAATGTCGGTATTTGATTGAAAACACAAAATTGGCTCAAAATCGTTCTTTTTGATCTTAAACATATCGTATCCGGAAACAAAATAAATTGCTCCATCTTTTTCAACAGGAAACCTTGCATACCAATTACTCATTTTTACTCCCAAATCATTAATAATTATATCCGAAAAATGAAGCGAACAAAAGCGGCCTGGTTAGCGGAATTTACGAAATTTATGTTGTGTTTTTTTTGAAGATTTATGTGAAAATTTATAAATTTTTTTTGTATGTAATTTTTTTGCCGGATTTTGGTTGATTTTTTGAAGTTTAAAATTGTTAAATTTTGTAAAAAACTTGCTAGAAATTTTTTAGATTTTTTTGCCGATATTTTGTGAAATTTTTGGGGATTTTTGTGGCGGATTTTTCTGAAAATTTAAGGAAAAACGAAAAAAATATTGTAAAAAAATAAATTTCAAATTTTGATGATATTTATGGAAATTATTTCTTAAATTCACCTCGTAGAAAGCTCCAAAATGGCTACGAAAAGTTTAATTTTCAATGTAAATTAGTTAAAAAAATGCGGAAAAAATCATTTTTGTTTTGTGAAAAAAGGTAAAAAATTGCAAAAAATTTTAACTTTTCCATTTAAAAATACAGAAATTTTAAAATACAGAAAAATTTTTATAAAAAACTAAAAAAACCGGAAGAATTTAGAGAAATTTTATCAATTTGGCGGGCAAAATTCAAAAAAAACTTGTAATAAAAAATTTCGTGAAAAAGCAAAAAATCCCATGCAAATTTCAGTCGAAAATTTTTACCAAACATCCCAAGGCAAAAAAACTACAAAATGCTATATTTTTTTCACAAAATTCTCTAAATTTCTTCAAATATAGCCAATTTCGAACATTCTTTTGACAGTTTGCAAACCTTCCTTCAAGACATCCGTAACCGAAAAATTCATTTTAACAGCTTGTAATTCCTCATAAGAATAATGCCGAGCAATAATATCAAGAAATTCGGTAGCAATTTTTGGATTGTGAACATTAACAAAATCTTTAACTTTTTTCCAACAATCTGCTGCCTTAGAGTCTTGATTTGCCACATTAATCATATTCCACGAATTTTGGATATGTAAACTCCAGGTATTTGGCGAAGAAGAAGGCATTCGCTTAATTCCCAAACCTTTCTGCATTTTCACGCAAACATGCTCGAGAAAACAAGCAATATCATACTCATCCTTCGTCAGCTTCCCAAAATTATACGCCAAAGAGGCCAAATTCATTTCCTCTTTTTGCGCTTCGTATCTTTCGAAAAGTTCTTTCTTTTTTATTTCAATATAGCTACATTCTTGCGGTTTAAACCTAAACGGTCGCCCTTTTTTAAGTTTCCTCGTATAGCCCGCGTTATAAGCGTACATTTTAAAAATATCTCCCCATTTAGAAAAGTTTCCTCTTCCTGATTCCATACTATGTCAATTTTGGTATAGAATGCAAGTATAGATTAATAAATGACAAATTTGAAAAATATATTACTAATAGATGGCTCTATTGAGAGCGAAATTCGGACTGCGGTTGTGAATTCTGAAAAAATTTTGGTGGATTATAATTTTTTCCGCGGGGATGATTCGATTTTGAACAATATTTACATCGGACAGATCGAAGATATACGTCCGGCAATTGAGGCCGTTTTTGTGCGGTATGATCGTAATTCCTTTGGATTTCTTTCTTTTAACGATATTCATGAAAGTTATTTTTTGAAGACACCTCGTAGAAAGCGCCAAAATGGCCAGTTTCAAGAAGGTTCGAAAATACAAGAAGTTTTAAAAAAAGGTCAGCTTTTGATTGTACAAGTCAGTCGTTGCGGGATGGAAAAAAAATTGCCTACTTTGACAACTTTTGTGAATTTGCTGGGGAAAAATTGTATTTATTTGCCAAATGATGAGAATAATAACGGAATTTCGCGCAAAATTGGCGGTTTTGAGCGGGCGCAATTGAAGGAATTTTTGGAAAAATTGGACAATCCTGGCTCGTTGATCATTCGTACAGCTTCCGAAGGGGTTTCGTTGAAAGAAATTCAGGAAGATTATAAAAATTTAGTCCGATTATGGCGGAATTTTCAGCGTAAATTGGCTTTAAAAAGTCGGCCTGGGCTGATTTTTCAGGAGGATTTGCTTTTGAAGGCTTTGCGGGGGTATTCTAAGTACGATCTTGATGCGGCTTTTGTTTCGAACAAAAATGTTTTTCGAAAAGTGGCCGATTATGTGGCTTCCAAAGCTGTTCATTTGCCAAATAGGCTAGAATTTTATCCCTATGATGATCTGTTTCATGCCATTGAGGACCAGGTCGAAAATTTGTATCGGAAAAAGCTGGATTTGGCTTCGGGCGGGAGTATTATGATAGAATCCACGGAAGCGCTAGTGGCAATTGATATAAATTCCAAGAAATCGGCCAAGGAAAATAACATGGAATTGACGGCGTTTAGGACGAATCAAGAGGCCATCGATGTCATTGTAAAACAGATTATTCTCCGCAATTTAGGCGGGTTAATCGTGATTGATTGTATTGATATGGATGATGACTCTCACGTGGAACAGATTAACAAACAGGTCAAGGAAGGTTTTAGGAATGATAAAGCGGCGGTGAAAATTATCGGCTATAGTCCGCTTGGTTTGATACAAATTTCTCGGCAACGTTTAGACACAAGTTTGATAGATCGGGAATTTCAAGATTGCAGCCATTGTGGCGGGTTAGGGCGTGTTTTGAAGCCAGAAATCAAGGTTGTACATTTTGTTCGTAAGATCATGATTTCTTGCCATTTAGAAACTGCTTATAAAATTTATGTTTCTGCGCAAAATTTAGAGCAAATTTTAACCAATTTTGGCCAGTTTTTGATGAAATATCCGAATATTTCGTGGAAAATAGTACCTGAAAATGCTCCCGAATGCGATTGTATAGAAAAAATCGAAAGTTACTGAAATTTTTGCTTTTTTTGCGGTGGTTGGGCTCTTTTTTTGAAGATTTTTTTCTAGAATTCAAGATTTTGTCAGAAATTTTTGATCATTTTTGAAAATTTTCTCGAAACTTTTGGAATTTTCTGAAATTTTCTCTATTTTTTCATGAATTTTTTGGGCGATTTTTAAATTTGTTTTTTTATATATTTTTTCGAGGTTTATGTCGAAGTCCCGGTTCAAAGTCAAGGTTAGGTCCAACCCCAATTCCAATTCCAATCTAAAATCCCAAATTCAAAGCCAAATTCAAAGGTTAATTTAACACAAAATTCGAAATCGAAAACTAATTTTCCTCCCAAAAAATCTGTATGAATTTTTTTGTTGAAATTTTTAAGTACGTTTTGTTAAAATGAAATTAGATTTGTAAAAGTGACAAAAAGTAAAGCTATAAAAATGGACGGAATCATAGGAAATTCAGGTTTTTTCAATACAAATCGCGAAAATAGACCGAAAATGGTGCCGCTGATGCCGATGACTATTAGGAAAATTCCGATTTTTTCTGGCGGTACGAAATGGGCGCTGCCAGCTAGGATGAAAATGTCAGCCACGGCCATTCCACGTGAAATCATCCAGATTGTCCAGCTCAGCGCAAAGATGAAAATGGCGCATAAATGGTACGTGCCAAGAAAGGAAAGTCCAAAAAATGTCGAAAATGCGATCAAGCTTATTTTCATATCTTTCAAATCTTGGTAAGTTAACACCAAAAGTGGTAAAAAAATAATATGTTGCGTAATAATCATAGTGGGGTCTTTTTGATATTAGCGTTGTTTCTGACAGGATGCAATAATCACAAAGAAAAAAAGCAGGAAACTTTCGATCTGCAAGACGAATTGTCTAAGGATTTGGAACGGCCCAAGGAAAGTCCTCTGGAAGAACATCGGGCTCCGGTTTCGAAAATTCACCAAATTTGGTATACAAAAGTTGATCTTGTCTTGACAAAAGGCGCGCCCGTGCCGGAAATGATTAAAAATATTGCCAATAAGCTTGGTTTGCGGATTGTATTTAGCCTCAAAGAGACTCCTGGGGTCAATTATGTAGCAAAACAAAAGCCGTTTTTAGAGATTTTGTCGGATTTGGCCGAGATTTATGGTTGGAAAATCAAAATTAATGCTCTGAATGCCAAAATTGCTCCGGATAGTCCTTATTTACAGATTTATTCGGTGCCTTTTTTGATTGGAACTAGGACGAACACTTCTGATACGTCCTTTTCTGGGAAGATTAAGCAAGGTGGGATGACTACGGATGGGGTCGAGCTTGGAGGGGTGAATTTGGGCTCTTCGGCGCAGCTTTCTTCGAATGTCCAACTTGACGTTTTTAGCGAATTGAAAAAAAACATTGAAATTTTGTTCCCAGAAAAAGAGGGCGAAGATGTGGTGAAGTTTTCTGTACACCAACAAGGCGGGCTGCTGAGCGTGATTGCTAGTCAGAAGAACCACAGGATGCTGGCAAAGTATATCAGCACTTTGTCCAAGCAAATTAGTAACCAAATTTTGATCGAGGCGCGGATTTATGAGATTGAACTTTTGGAAAAATATGAAACTGGCGTGGATTGGGCGAGAATTATGAGTTATCCTTTGCTACGTTCTGGGGCGCCGATTAGAAGCTCTGGGGTTAATGGTTTTAGTTTTGAATTTGTGGGGAATCCGACCAATGCTCTTAACGAAATTAGCGGTACAATTGCCCATTTTTTGCGCGAATTTGGGAAGGTAAATTCTGTTTCTAATCCGCGAGTTTTGATTGCGAATAATAATACCGGAATTTTTAAGGCTGTTGAGAACAAGGTCTTTTTTAAGATCAAAAAAGAGGAGAATTTTTATAACATTGGCGGTAAGCAAAATGGCCAAGTTTCTACGGCCAGATATTATAGCGAGATCCAAACGGTGCCTATTGGTACGATTATCCTTGTTCAGCCTAGTATTTGCGAAGATGGGCGAATTACGATTGCGCTGCGGCCGACGATTACGGAAGTGCATGGAGTTGCTGTGGATCCTGCCTTTGATCTGGAAGCTAAGAAGGCGAAGGTGGATGCTCGATCCGAGGTGCCGATTGTCAAAACTAGGGAATTGGATACGATTTTTACTACCGAAGAAGGTCGGGTTATTGTAATCGGCGGGTTGTTGTATTCGAATAAGACGGATAAGGAAGAAGGTTTGCCGCTGAGTTGGCTTGGGACGAATAAGCTCAAATTTTCGCAAAAAAAAGAGGTTGTGATTGTTATTCGGGCTACAAAGGAGACTTTTAATTTTAACTGCGACGATAGTATTTATTTGGAATAATTTTTTGTTGGTTGTGAAATGGTTAAGAAATGGTTAATTTTTTGCATAGATCTATGCAAATTTGCTAGTTTGTAAAATTTTTGATTATGGTACAATCAAGAGCGAAGGGTAGAAATATCCTTTAGGTTGTTGAACTTATGTTCTTCAGCTATCCTCCCTAAATATGAGAGTTGTGATCTCATGTTTGTATAACAAGTTTAAGTATTTTCATTGGCGCGCTTTTTTAGGTGCGCTGCTTTTTTTTTATCGTGAATTTTTGTAATTTATTTTGTTTTAGAATTTGATAAAATGAAAGTTTTAAGTTGGTTAACAAATTGTTTCACGTGAAACATTTTTATTTGGAGTTTTTTGTTTGGAATTTGCAGAGATTTTTTGAAAATATGTAAAAAAGTGAAAATGTGTAAAAAATCAAAGGAATTTTATTCGAAAAGAAGGCGTAAAATTGCGTCTAATTTCAATCTTCCTTTCAAAGGTAGCCTTAAAATCATGTCATTTTCATTTTCCGAAATTTCGATAAATTTTTCTCGAATTAACAAATTGAATTTTGCAAGGTTAAAATTTTGTAATTCTTTTTTTGTAATTTTTACCCCATCTGTCAAACGCAAATTCATTAAAATTTTTTCTTGAAAAGCGGTAAAATCGTCCAAAATTTCTACTTCTTCTTTTTGCGACAAAAAATCTTCTAAAAAATTCTCTAAATTTTCGGGAGTTTTCGTTTTTTGCTCGAAAACTTTTTCTAGCCATTTTCTCGGGCTTTTTACGTTATTAAATTTTAATTTTTGACCATCTTTTTCCATACGACTGTGCGCCCCTGCTCCTATTCCTAGGTAATTTTTGTAATTCCAATAGATCAAATTGTGCCTACTTCTATAGCTAAATGTTTCACGTGAAACAATTTTGTCGGTTTTCTTCAAAAATTTGACGTTTTTTTTCTCTAAAATTTGTGCAGTTTTTTCAAAATTTGTCTCAGAATTTTTTTGTGGCGTTTTTTTTGCAGCGTTAGAAATTTCGTAAAAATCCCAATCGGCTGCGGCCAAAGTGTTGAAAGTATGTTCGTACAAGTGACTTTGCGCGTCTTCGTCCATCGGGGACCAAATTTTTTCTCGGACCGCTTTTTCGAAAGCTGTATTTGGCTCAATGGTTAACTGATATAAAGAAAGATGTTTTAAGTTGATTTTTTCTGCCAAAGTTAAAATTCGATCCAAATCGTGGCGCCAAATTTCCAGAGAATCGGTCGGCAGAGCGTACATAAAATCGCCGGAAACATTATCGCAAATTTTGGAGGCCTGAGTAAGAATTTTGACAGCTTCTTCAGCGGAATGTATTCGCCCCAAAAATTTCAAGTTTTCATTTTTCAGAGATTGGACTCCTATTGAAAATCGATTAATTCCGTTTTCTAAAAAATCGGCTAAATCGTGAGTTTCTATGGAAGATGGATTGATTTCTAGCGTAATTTCCAAGTTTTCATCATGCTCAAAAAGCTCCTTGGCTTTGGTAATTATACGGCCGATATCTTTGGGAGCGATCAAAGACGGCGTTCCTCCTCCAAAAAAAATTGTCTGCATTTTCCACTTTTGTGCATTTTGAAATGTTTCACGTGAAACAATTTTGTCGAAAAAGTTATTAAAATCGACCTTGTTTGCGGTGTTTTCTTCGTTTTTAGAGGATGAAATTTTTTGGAGATGATTTTCGTTAGTCTTTGAGTTTTGATGCATTTCTTGGGCTTGTATTGGCTTGAAAAGGGCGGTTTTGGATGATTTTGTATTATTAAATGCGATGGAAGCAAGTTCGAGTTCATTAAGCAAAGCCTCGACCCAAATCTTCGGATCGTATTCAAAAGCGTAACTGTTAAAATCGCAATATGGGCATTTTTTGATACAAAAAGGCCAGTGAATATAAAGTCCGAAGTCTTTCATACGGTTTCGTTAACTCAAAAAGCAGCCGTTATAGCTTGGCTTGTATATATTCGATTTTGTAACAATGTATTTCGTCGCCGACTTGAAAATCGTTAAAATCTTTTACCAAAATACCGCATTCAAAGCCATTATTAACCTCTTTGACATCGTCTTTCCCGCGCTTGAGATTGTCGATTATAGAAGCAAAAATGGTCTTGTCTTTGCGGATGATCTTGGCAATAAGTCCTTTTTTGATCGAGCCATTTATAACCATACAACCTGCGATGTTCCCCAGTTTGCTCGACGAGAAAATTTGCTGAATTTTTGCTGAGCCGACAAAGACTTCTTTTTCTTCCGGTTTGATCAGTCCCAAAAGTTTGGCTTCTATTTGATCAGTTAGGTTATAAATTATGGCATCTTCGATGATCTGAATGCCTTTTTGCTCGGCCATTTTCCTAATTTCTAGAGAGGTTTTCGTGTTAAATCCGACAATGGTTGCCCCGCTTATGACGGCTAAATCTATGTCACTTTCCTTTGCCGCCCCGATGCTGCTTAGTATGATTTTTGTTTCCGATTTTTCATTGTTCAATTTTTGTACAGCGAATTTCAAAGCTTCCAAAGAGCCTTGTGTATCTGCGCGCAAAATCAAACTAATATTAGGAATTTCAATTTTAGCAAAATGATCTAAACTAAAGGAAATTCCGGCCTGTTTCGATAAGTTTTCGTGTTTTTCGATTCGAGCTTTTAGAATTTCTGTACCCAATTTTGCGTTGGAAATCACTCCAAATTCCGAACCAGCTGGCGGAGGAGAATCGAATCCAAGTACTTCAACTGGCGTGCCCGGGGTTGCTTCTGTAATTGGTTTGCCAAGGTCGTTCGTCATGCCTTTGATGTTGCCCGAAGAGACGCTTGCCAGGCAGAAATTCATCTTTTTGAGAGTTCCTTGCTGAACGAGTAAAGTTGCAACAGTCCCGATTTTCGGGTTGATTTTCGATTCCAAAACTATACCGCGAGCTTCGACGTCCTTGTTAGCTTTTAATTCCAAAACTTCTGCCTGGACCAAAATTGCGTCCAAAAGTTTGTCTATATTTTGCCCAGTATGGACGGAAACGGGCAGGCAAACCGTATCTCCGCCGTATTCAATAGCTACAATTTCGTGGGAAAGTAGATCTTGCTTGACTTTATCAGGGTTGGCCGTATGGAGATCGGACTTCGTAATAGCCACGATAATTGGCACTTTTGCGGACTTTATATGGGCAATTGCTTCGATGGTCTGTGGTTTGACGCTATCTTCCCCAGAAACAACTAGAATGGCTATATCCGTGACATTAACCCCGCGGGCGCGCATGGAAGTGAAGGCTTCGTGGCCAGGGGTATCGATGAAAGTTATATCCCCGCCCTTGAGATGGACTTGATATGCGCCGATGCTTTGGGTAATTCCGCCGGCCTCTTTTTGTACGACCCTAGTTTTGCGGATATAATCCAAAAGTGACGTTTTTCCGTGGTCTACGTGGCCGACAACAACCACAACAGGAGGCCTTTTGACAGCAGTTTCCGGGTTTAAAATTTGCTTAGGAAATTCCAATTGCGCCTTGTTTTGCTCGTCTATACGAATTGGGGTATGCTTACATTCTTCGACAATAATCTGCAAAATATCTGGTTCAATATTTTCCTTTTCATTGGTATTTAGCCCAGCCTTTCGAGCTATATGTAATACATCCCTAACTTGCATGGCCATTTTAGCGGCAATTTCTTTGATCGAGAGCGGGCCGGCAATTTCAATTTCCCGTTTTATGAAACTGGATTGCTGGTTTTTCTTGATAGATTCTCTGGACCGTTTTTTTGAAAAAGTATCCAAAAATGCGTGATTTTCCAAATGCTGATCATCTACGCGACCGACAAAATCCATCGTATTTATGTTAAGATCGTCGTCTTTGAACTTGAAATCTTTGACCCGATCGTCCTTGTCTACGATTCGTTTCTTCTTCTTATCGTCAAAAGTGTTCTTTTTAGGCATGTTTTCTTGGGTGTATTCTGCGCGAAGACCTCCCAAACTTGGCCTAAATGGCCGCGGACCTCCAAAATTTTGGCCGAATCGTTGTCCTGGTTGGCCGTTTCCACCTGGTCTTGGGCCAGAGAATCGACGTACCCCCCCCTCGCCTGGGCCGGAATTGAATCTGCTTCTAAAACCGCCTTCTCTGTTACCTCCGTCTGGGCTTGCTGGCCGATCGCCGAACCTGGAAAAGCGTGGTCTATCACCAAATCTACCGCCATTTTGGCCGTTTCCAGCAGGGTTGAATCCTGGCCTTGGGCCAAATCTGTTGAATCTTTGGTCGGTACCATCGGTTCTTTTTTGGAATCTACCTCTGTCAAATTGGTTTTCGGCTCCAGGTTCGCCTTCTCTTGGTCTGTTGAATCCGCCTTCTCTGGGTCCTCCAAAATTGCTTCCAAAAGGCCTGCTGCCGCCTTCTCTGGGCACAAAAGGTCGATTCGGATCTCGTTGTACAAAAGGTCTGCTGCCGCCTTCTCTGGGCACAAAAGGTCGATTCGGATCTCGTTGTACAAAAGGCCTACTGCCGCCTTCTCTGGGCACAAAATTAGGCCTATTTTCGCCATCTCTTGGGGGGTAAGGTCTATCCTGTTGTCCGTCTCTATGTCCGAAGTTGTTACCAAATGACCTTCCGCCTTCTTTATAACCTCCTTCCCGTTGTCCGCCAAAGTTAGATCTGTTTCCAAACCCTGGGCGCCCGAATTGTCCTCTTGGTTTTTTGTCGAAGTAACTGGTACGTTCTATGACCTGTGGAATTCCGCGCAAAGAGCTGGTTGGAGTAGCTTTAAATCCAACTGGTTCTGGCTTATCTGGCTTAGAATCATAATTTTCTTGTTTTTTTTCTTCAACTTTTTGGATCGGTTCAGAAATTTTTGGTTCAAAAGCTGGTTTTTTTTCCACTTTTTGTTCAACAATTTCTACCGGCTTTGAAGCTATTTCCTTCGGCTTTTCGCTTTTTGCCGACGTTCCTGTTTTTAACTTCAAAATATTTGGTTTTTTCTCTTCGCTCATTAAATTCTCCGGGTAATTCCTCTTGCATTTGCGATAATTTCTTGGGATTGATCGAAAGTTAGACACAATTCATGGTCTTCCTCGAACATATCTTTCAATTCGCCTGCGTCGAGCATTGCTAGCTCATTTTTTTGCATAATTCCATTGCGTATCAAATACTTAATCCTAGGTAAATTGAGCCCTTCTACGTCGAATATAGACGAATCTTTGCCAATTTCTTCCAAGCTTTTTTTGATTTGATTTGCTTCTAGTTTGGTATATTCATTGGCGCGTTCTTGTAAAATTACCGCCAATTCTTCATCAAATCCGTTAAGACTTGCGATTTTTTCGATTTCGGAATGGGCTATTTTTTCTACGGAATTAAATCCTTCAGAAATTAACAAATGCGCCATCATTTCCTCGATTTCTAGATTGTTAATAAGTTCATTCGCCTGCTGGGTTATTTGTTCTTGGTAAATTTTTGCGTCTTCTTCTTCCGTTAACAATTTAATCGCAATTACACCGCAGAGTTTTTTGGCTAAAACAACGTTTTGCCCGCCTCGCCCCATTGCTTTACTGAATTGATCTTGC
>JGI24729J20445_1001076_pt1 | contig 11338 bp, 14 predicted proteins | sample EPASupsiteSAE323_FD_20445 | JGI IMG/M metagenome (IMG submission 20445) | reverse complement strand
AAAATTGTCTTTTTTACCCATTGTAAGTATATATTAACAGAAAGCACGAATTTTATCCCAATATTATACGAAATTTCCGGCACAGGGATGCCACTTCACCATCATGACACTCTCCAAAGGCTGTATTCTCTGTCACCAGGGCGCAAAAATGGTCCTCTTTGTTACCGGACGGTGTCACCGTACCTGTTGGTACTGCCCGCTCTCTGCCGAACGAAAAGGAACTGACACGGTATTTGCAAACGAGCACCCGGTGGATATCCCCACCCAGATAATCGAAGTCGCAGAGAGCATGAGTGCATTGGGCACCGGCATCACCGGCGGAGAGCCACTGCTTGTCCTTGAAAAGGTTACAGAATATTGCCAGCTGCTCAAAACACATTTTGGAAAGGATCACCAGATCCACCTCTATACTGCACAAGCCCCGACCGATACAGAACTGGCAGAAATGCAGGGACTCGTCGATGAGATACGGCTCCATCCCCCGCACGAATGCTGGGAGAAGATCCTTGAATCTGATTTTATCCGGTCGGCAAAACGGGCCAGAGAGATGGGATTTGATATCGGCATCGAAGTGCCGGCATTGCCCGGGCTCGAACACCTCATCCCCGCCCTGCCGTATCTCGACTTCCTCAATATCAACGAACTGGAATGGGGGGAATCAAATGCATACCAGATGCGGGAGCGGGGGTATGAACTCGCCGATGAACTGCATAATGCGATTGACGGGGCAAAAGGCTGGGCAGAAGAGTTATGCCGGCATGATAAGGTCCACTGGTGCTCCTCCGCGTTCAAGGACTCAGTGCAGCTGCGGGAACGGTTAAAGCGGATCGCCCAGAACACTGCCCGTCCGTTTGACGAGATCACTGATGACGGGACCATTGTGTACGGTGTTATCAAGCCATCCGAAATCGATAAACAGGCATGCCTTGAACTCTGCCGGATGAAATGCGAACCGGACAGCTACGAGGACTGTGGCGACCGGATCGAGATGGCATGGTGGCTGCTGACGAAGTTTGCCGATGAGATGCCGGGCGAGAAATATGTTATTGAACGATACCCCAACAATGGGATGATAGTCGAGACGACCCCGTTATGAGCTTCCGCACGCTGATCGATCCCCTGTACGAGCGCTACCTTCGCATGCAGTGCCGGCATATGCCCAACCATATCGCCATCATCCAGGACGGTAACCGGCGGTATGCAAAACTGTTGGGTGTCGATACGGCAAGCGGGCACCGGGCCGGGGCTGACAGGACCGAAGAGATGCTGGACTGGGCACACGAACTCGGCATCAGCCATATCACGCTCTATACCTTCTCAACCGAGAACTTCTCTAGAAAACCTGAAGAGGTTGGCCCTCTTTTTGCCCTGTTCAAAGAAAAATTCGTGAGCGTGCTCTCCGATGAACGGGTAAAAAAATACAAGATTCGCGTCCAGATGGTCGGGGACCGGTCCTTACTTCCCGATGACCTGCGGGCGGCCATCGATGCAGCAGAAGAGGCCACAAAGGACCACACCGGTTTTGTTCTTAATATCGCTCTTGCCTACGGGGGAAGAAACGAGATCGTCCTTGCTGCCCGCGAGATCCTCTCGGAAGTAGAGAAAAGCGGGCTCAACCCGGATGCCATCGATGTCCACACGGTCGAGCAGCATCTTCATGCAGGAAAAGGGATACCCCCGGTAGACCTCATCATCCGGACCGGGAATGAATACCGCACCTCCAACTTCCTCCCGTGGCTGGCAAACGGCCATGAATCGGCAGTCTATTTCTGTGCCCCGTTCTGGCCATTGTTCCGTAAGATCGACTTGTTGCGTGCCATCCGTATCTACGACCAGCGCATATCGGCCAAAAACGGATCCTGATTTTTTAAAACCAGATCGCGTACTATATTTCCCTGAGCGGACAGATCAACAGGTGACAGCTCATGACGGGAAAGAAAGAAACGGGCAGCTCGTGGCGTCATACATCGGTGATTGTACGGGCGGATATCTATACAAAGGCGCACGAACAGGGCATCGATATCTCCAACATCTGCAACAAGGCCCTTGCCGATCTGCTGGGCGTGGATTACCGCCAGCAGCAGCTCGATGACGTACCGGTACCCCGGCCGGTGATCGTTGCGCAGAACGGTTCGCCCGCAAAGGTACAAGAGCATGTGCCGGAAGCACTGACTTCCCATCACTCCCCGGTCATCAATGCCGACGATCCTGCCGCAAGCACGACCGTCAGAAGCATAAAACGGCAGCCAAAACCAAAGCCCGTTCCAAAAGAGATGGAACCGGTTCCTGTTCCGTCAGGGAGCAAAGAAGGTGCGGTCCCGGCACCGGCACAAAACGCTGCCCCGACCGGAAAAATCCCAAAACCCGCAGCGGGAAAGGCACAGAAAGGAGAAGGGCTGAAAAAATTTGTCAGCTCTATGATCGCCCGCAGCGATGCCGCCGATGCCGTGATCTCAAAAGATGATATGTACCTGGCATTTACCCGGTTCTGCAGGGAACATAAGATCGCCCAGGTCCCGGATCGCAAAACCTTCACGATTGCCCTGAAAAATAAATTTGCCTTTTTCGATAAGACGGTAAGCGGGACTCCCAGCTGGATAAATGTCCGGTTAAAATAACCGTTTTACTTCCCGAAACGCCGGATCCGTGACTGGTAGTCCCGCAATATCCGCAGGAAATCTACTTTCCGGAAATACTTCCAGTTCACATCCGAAAAGAAGAGCTCGGAGTAAACTGACTGCCAGATGAGGAAATCGGTCAGATGATCCCCACCGCTTTTGATCACAACATCGGGTGTGTATTTGAATGTCAGGTAGGATTCAATGAGTTTTTCATCCACAGTTTCAGGAATAATATGTTCCTGCGCCATCTTCCTGATGCATGCCGTAATCTCCTCCCTGCCGCTCTTGCCTATCGCCACCACCACATCCATACCTTCCCCGATTCACCTCTTCTTTATCTCCCACATGGAGGATAAGGTGGGCGATAGTGCCGATCTTCCGGATCTCCGGTAAGCATTTTTTCATATCTTCTGGAGAGGGGGTTGCGATATGGAAGGTAAGACCATGAATCGCTGGCTGGCCGGATGGGTTGTGTTTTGCCGCAAACTCCGATATCTCATTGCACCATGTAGTAGCCCGGTAGAGTTTATCCGGGGTATCTGCCATATCCTTCCCGCTGATCATGAAGCAGACATGCCCTGGCAGCACCGTGATCTGCCGTTTGAGCATCTGCTCATAAAGCCAGTATATCATTTCCTGCACATCATTGCCGTTCAAAGGTAATGAGACTTGAGGGTCTGTTTTTCATGATGTAACAGGAGTAAACGGATATCTCCTACCCAAATCAATAAAGTGAGAAGACACACAGATATGAAAAGAGATGAACATGCAGCCTTCCATGCGGGAAGATTACCTGGAAGCAATCCAGCTCTTCTCAGAGAAAAATGCCAGGTTCCCCCAATACGAAGAGCTTGCCAAAATACTGGATAAACCCCTTCAGGAGATTCGCCCGGATATGGGTGAGCTTTTTGTAAGCGGGGACGTTGTCATATCTCCTGAAGGTATGATCACCCTGACCGGAAAGGGAAAACAGACCGGGACCTGTGTCATGAAAAAACATGAGACGCTCCAGTGTTTTTTATCGGAAATTCTCGGCATGGATTCATCATCAGCATCCGATGAGGCATGCACACTTGAGCACACCGTATCCGATGAGACCATTGACCGGCTGGGAAAACTGATCGTGACCCGGGATCACCACGGTCACCATGGAAAGCAAAGACACCGGAAACCAGCAGGGGACCGGCCCTGCCGGACGCAATCAGATGAGTTCTGCCAGTCACCGAGCATCTCTGATTTCTCTGAAGGCGAAGAGGTCGTCATCCAGTGCATCCACGGCAGGGCATGCGCCCAGCGCCTTCTCGATCTCGGTCTTGTGCCCGGTGAACGCGCCACCATCAGGAGAAAATTATCCAATGGTGCGCTTGTCGTACAGGTCAAAGGATGCGATGTGGCAGTGAGCCCGGAGATCGCTTCTGCAATCGGTGTGGAGCGCCTGCCATGAAAATTGCACTCCTGGGAAACCCGGGGGTCGGAAAATCCTTAATCTTCAACCAGCTCACCGGCCTCGGCGTTGAAGTGAACCGGTACCCGGGTTCCTCGGTGGCGCTGGAGTGCGGCAATGTCTGTTACAAGCAGGAGAAGACCGAGATTGTGGACCTGCCGGGTGTCTATTCCCTTGATGGCAACTCGGAAGAAGAGACGCTGGTGCGCACGTTCCTGACAAGCGGCGGGGCGGACGTGATCGTTGCTGTTCTCGATGCCACGAAACTCGAAAGAAACCTCTACCTCTTCGTACAAGCCGCAGAGTTCTCCCCCAGGATGATCGCTGTTGTCAACATGATCGATGCGGCCGAACGGCAGGGCATGCACATCGATGCTGATATACTGTCCTCACGCCTTGGGGTTCCCGTTATCCTGGCTGCTGCATCCGAAGGCAGGAATATCGACAGGATTCTTCCGGTAGCACTGGGACAGGCAACACTGGCAGAAGTCCACGTTCCGTACGATCACCATATTGAAGCCGCATTAAAAAGCCTGGAAAAGACGATCGGAACCCCCGTACATACAAACCTGCTTGCCCTGCAAGGTACCGGTGATGACCCGGTGCTGCTCGACGCCGCAGGGGCAATTGCCCAGGAGATCGGCATGCGCCACCGGATGTCCGTGGGCCAGATTATTGCAACCAACCGGCACAACTTTGCCCGGGAGATCACGGCTGCCGTCGTGAAGCGCACAGCCCAGAAGAGACCCTATGATCTCGACAGCCTGCTCACCCGGTCATTTCCCGGCATCCCGATTCTCTGTGCGATCCTTTTCTTTTTGCTTCTGTCCGTTTTTATGATTGGGTCATGGATGGAAGTGATCATTGTCGAGGTATTCAATTCTACAATCATCACCCCGTTCACGGCACTCGCATTACCCCCCCTCTGGGACAGGATCGGTTTTTCTGTACTGATCGCCCTTCAGGCAGGTCTTGGGATCGCGTTTCCCTTCATCTTCACCTTCTATATCGGGCTCTCCCTTCTCGAAGACACCGGGTATATGACCCGGGCTGCCTTCCTTGCCGACCGGGCCATGCACCGTATCGGGCTTCACGGGGAGGCAATCATTCCTATGGTGATTGGATTCGGGTGCACGGTTCCTGCGGTCATGAGCCTGCGTCTGCTCAAGACCCGCAGGGAGCAGACGATCGGAGCATTTCTTGTCACCATGATACCCTGCTCTGCCCGGACCGTGGTTATTGCCGGCATTGTCGCTGCCTTTGTTGGCATCATCTGGGCTTTCTCCATCTACCTGATCGTGTTTATCCTGCTCATACTCACCGCAGTTGTTCTCAGCCGCATCACACCGGGGGAACAATTCGGTATGATTGTTGAGATGTCAACACTCCGCATGCCCCAGGCAGGTCTGGTACTGGCAAAATCCTGGCTCCGGATCAAAGAGTTCCTCTTTATTGCCATGCCGGTCCTGATCGCAACCAGCATCCTGCTGGGTCTCTTCCAGTACTTCGGCCTGACCGAACTATTCGAGCAGATGGTTGCACCGGTCACTGTCACGCTGCTCGGGTTGCCGGGCTATGCATCCACGGCACTCCTGTTCGGTGTATTCAGGAAAGAACTCGCCTTCGAAACGCTTGCGGTGCTTGCCGGTACCGCAGATCTCGGATCGGTGATGAGCAGTGTCCAGCTGTACACGTTTGCAATCGTGAGTGTGCTTTTTGTTCCCTGTGTGTCCACCATCGCTGTCCTTTACCGGCAATTGGGGGCAAAAATAGCCATCGTTACCTCAGTTTACACGGTTTTCCTCGGTCTTTTCATCGGAGCAATTATAAACATTCTCATGAAATGATCACACCATAAATGTATACCTATAAGTCGGGGATTGAGCAGATTGATCAGTTGTCCGGAGGTTTTGAAGCCGGCACTAATATCCTCATCCTTGCACCATCCATGAGTTTTGCCGAGCAACTTGCCTATTCCCTGGCAAAACCTCTCGAAGGCGAATATGCCATCACCCTTTCCACCAACGAACGGGCAGCAGAGGTCGTGGATTTTTTCAAACTCGCAGGATCGGACAAGCGGTTTATCGGCGTCATTGATGCGATTACCAAGAGCTCAACTCCAAGCATTGTCGATACACCCCGGCTCATGTTTGTCTCAAGCCCAACCGATCTCACGGGAATCGGTATCAAATTTTCCAATATGATCGAGACAATTTTCGAGGGGGAATTTTCTGATGGGGAAGCCGGCCTGTTCCCGCCCCCCATCCGGTTCTGCGTGAACTCGATTTCAACCCTCCTCATGTACCGCAAGCTCGAGGTGCTGTACCAGTTCCTCCATGTGCTCACCGCGAAACTGAAAAAGATCGAGGGCGTGGGCATCTACCTGTTGAACAGCGAATCCTTCGATGACAAGACACGGTCACTGATCAAACAGCTGATGAACTGTGTTATTGAAGTCAAGGTCGAGCAGAACATCAGTTACCTGCGGATACAGGGCATACGGGGAATAAATGCAGACTGGCAGAAATTTTCAGTCAATAAGGGACAGGTGACTATCCTCGCATGATCTCTGCCCGTCACACTGTTGAGGAATGAAACTACAATGCCATTTTCCTGTCGCGATTCCGGTGAATCCCCGTGCTGACGTTTGTCGGGCTCGGGCTTTATGATAAGACCGACGTATCGGAAAAAGGGCTTGCCTGTATCCGGCATGCCGACCATGTTTATCTCGAATGCTACACTTCGCGGCTCATGGGAACAACTATCGAAGAGCTGGGAGACTATTACGGCAAACCGGTTCATCCTCTCTTCCGGGAGGATGTGGAACAGCACCCGGAAGCGATGCTGGACAAGGCAGTGACCGGCAACGTGGTCTTTCTCTGCGCCGGTGACCCGATGGTCTCTACCACCCACGCGGATCTCCGGATGCGTGCGGCACAGCGGGGCATCAGGACGGCCATCGTGCACGCGGCATCCATTGCGAGCGCAGTCTGCGGCGTATCCGGGCTCCAGAACTACCGGTTCGGCAAGTCCTGCTCGGTTCCCTTCCCGCAGAAGAACTGGTCGCCAACCACCCCAATTGATGTCATTGCACAGAACCTGTCCCTGCGGCTGCACACATTGGTGTATCTCGATATCCAGAACGAGCGGTACATGACCGTGCCGGAAGCCGTTACTCTGCTGGAAGAGATGGCCGTGAAAAAAGGGTGCCGGATCCCCCTGTACGTCGGCATCGCCCGGGCGGGTTCTGATGCACCGGTCATTCTTGCCGGTCCGGCAGAAAAGGTCCGTGCCGCTGATTTCGGGCCGCCGCTGCATATCCTCATTGTCCCGGCGGAACTGCACGATATGGAACGTGAATACCTGGAGATGTTTGCCGGCCTATGAAAATTGCGGAATGCCGGGATGCACTTGGTACAGTCCTTTCACAGACAAGGGTTGCAGCAGACACGTCCACATCTCTTGGGCACGAAGGATTCGCAGTCCTTGAGATGGCGCAGGCATACCGGGATGACGGGACCACGTTCTACGCGTCGGGCGATCTCGTCAATGCACTGGCAGCCTTCTGGTATGGCGCCGGCTGGCTGCATTTCGGTATCGCATCCGGCCTCCTGGCCTGCGATAGCCGGATCTCCTTCTGCCCGTTTGCCGGATCATCAGAGACCCTGTCCCTGCCGTTTGCAGAAAAACTGGAGGAGAAGACCGCTCGTTACGAACGGCTGCTCAACACTGCCCGTTCCTCGGTGGAGTGTTCGGGCGAGCCGGCAACGATCGGCAATTATTTTGCCGGAAAAGTCCTGTTCATTGCAGCACTTTATGCAGCACAGGGCGCAGCGTACCGCAAGACCGGGGCACGTGAAGCAGCTCTTGGCTGCTTCAGTTACGGGCATGGCTGGCTGGATGCCGGGGTTACGTGCGGATACTTCCGCATCCTGGCACACCGGGATATCTTTACGGTATAGGGTACCTGCCTGCCCTTGTGGTCACACCAGCCGGGGTTTTGTTTTTTTAAGATCAAGCGTTTATACTATGCATCATAACCTGTTTAGATAGCAGCCGGTAACGCTCATCATCGCCGGATATCCAGGAGTTTTTATGGAGAAGTCGCAGGTCAAATGGCTCTACATTTCGGTAGGATTCTCACTTGCCATCCTGCTCCTCATCCTGTACTTCACCATCAATGAAAATACCCTCACGTATCTCCAGCAGGTCAATCCCTGGTTCCTGGTCCTTGCATTTATGACGCACCTCCTGACCATGTGCTTCTGGGCGTGGCGTGTCCAGAAGATGACCGGGTCCCTGGGGTACAGGATCGGGTTTTTTTACAGCCTGAATCTCGTTTTTGCCAACCTGCTGGCAGCGTCAGTCACCCCGGCGCAGGCGGGGGGAGAACCGGTCCGTATTCACGAGCTCTACAAGGCCGATGTCCCTCTCGGCGATGCAACAGCGATCGTTATCATGGAACGGGTGCTCGACGGCATCGTTCTTGCCGGGCTGGCCGCATTTGCCATGATCGTCCTGACTGACCAGTGGAAGAGCCTTGGTGCAGTATCCGAGATCATGGTTTATATCACCTGGATCTTCGTCATCGGTTGTCTCTTCCTGTTTTACCTTGCCATCCGGAGACCAGACGTGGTAAAAAAAGTGGTCAGCCGGTTCGCCACCTTCTTTACCAAAAAATGGGAGAGCAAAAAGGTAGAAGAGCTGCTTGTCCGTGCCGATACGGAGATTGATAACTTCCAGGTAGCGGTAATCAAGTTCGTCAGGAGCGCCAAGGGGGGGCTTGCGTGGGGAATGCTTTTTACCCTGCTCTACTGGGTATCCGAGATCGTGACCGCCTCGTTAATCCTGATGGGGCTCGGCCAGCCGCCTCTCTTTCTGGAATCCTTCGTTATCCAGCTCATCCTCTGCATCCTGATGATGATGCCCTTAACCCCGGGAAGTTCCGGTATCGCCGAAGTGGGGGCAACCTCCATGTATGCCCTGTTCATCCCGGCATCGATCGTGGGCATCTTTGTCGTTATCTGGCGGATCGTGATGTATTACTTCAATATCGCGCTGGGCATCGTCTCCAGCCTTATCATAGTCCGCCGGGAAGCTCACCGGCGCTGTGAACCGGAAACACAAAAACCTTAACTCTTATCATAGATCACGGCAATCTCTCTGCACGGATATGACGCAGGTGAGGTGCGAGGTCAAAGGGGTGTTTGTCGCAATGAGCAGTGCCGCAACGGTGCCCCTTGTCATACTCGCTGATGGCAATGGCCGTCTCTTACCAATATTCATCGGCATCTGGGAAGCAGTCTCCATCAACAGCGCCCAGATAAAAGAAGTGCTGCCGAGGCCATTCACCCACGATCTCTTCATCGACCTCTGTGTAAAATTTTCCATCACGCTGCGATACCTGCAGATCGACAGCATCGATGACGGAGTGTATTATGCCCAGCTGGTGATGAGTACTGGACAGCAGGATGAATATCTCGACTGCCGCCCGAGCGATGGGATCGCACTCGCCCTCCGGGGTGATATTCCTATCTTTGTAGAGGAGTGCGTGCTCGCATCCGCCGGGCAGCAGCCTGAAGAACTGCCGGAAATGGTCGATCTTTCCTCGTTTATGCAGAAATAAAAAGTTACTTACGCCGGTGTTCGAGCTCGTTCATCACATCGTTGAGATCGATACCTGCGGCCCGGAGTGCAACAAGAAGATGGAAGAGGAGATCGGCGGTCTCTTCAACGGTTCTTTCGTTTATTCCGTTCTTGATCGCCAGGATAAACTCCGTGGACTCCTCGCCCACTTTCTCCAGCACCTTGTCGATTCCCTTGGGATCGGTCAAAAGGCGGGTGGTATAGGATTCCGGCTTGGGATTTTCCGCCCGTTCGCAGATCACAGCCCAGATTTCGGCGATGACCCGGGGATCAACCGTGCGGCTCATGCGGCCTCCTGCGTGAGAAGCACTTCGCCTACTTCAATCCCAAAAAACCTGCGGCAGAGGGTGCGCGCCTTTTCGATATTGCAGCCGGCCTTTCCGATCGCAATGCCAAGGTCGCTGCGCTGCCGGACAAAGACATTGACCGGGCCGTTCTCCGGCCCGCGTTCGATCCCCATAACTTCGGCGGGTTTGAATATATTGGCAATGAACGCCTCAAGGGAATCGGCATACTCGACCATCTCGATCCGTTTGCCGAGCACATTCTGCAGGCGTTTGATATTGTCGCCTTTTTTGCCGATGGCAAGACCCATGTCGCCGGGGCGGATCACGTAGATCACCCGGTCGAACCGGTCGTCGATCACGCAGTCGTTTGCCGTGGATTTTGTTAAGATTCTCAACTCCTCGATGTACCGTCGCTCTTTAAAGCCAATATTTCGCTCCATAGTAAAATCAATCCTATTGTATCCGCAGATTTTGGGATATTCGATATTTTTACCCGGCTGGTATTGTCCGGAGGATCCGGATGATGCATATGTGCCTAAGCTATCATCACACGCTGCTTATGTAAAAAAGTTTTGAAGAGATCTTATAAAAAAAATGGCTGAGGCCGGATAGGCCCAGGCCCGGATGAGAATCACACCGTTGATTGTCGTACTATGATCAGCGAATCAAGTACGTAACGGATACCTGTGCGCTGACCGTGATATCCCCGGGCTGGATCGGGGTGGGTACTGCCGATTTCAGCATCGCATCCCCGGCCGCGTACTGGTAATTCTCAAACCGTACGGGTGAATACCCCCCGCTGATATCGGCACTCTGAACACCGGTAATATTGGTGCCCATTGCTGCTGCAACTGTATCAGCATCTGCGCGTGCCCGGGCAACGGCCTCTTTTAAGGCCTCGGTTCGGAGCACCTGCGACTGTTCATCCGACAGAAGGAACTGGATGGAACTTGCCTGGTTGATGCCGTTTGCAACTGCCACATCAATAACTTCGCCGGTCCTGCTCACGTCGTGGAGGGTTACGGTCAGGGTGTTAGTGACCCGGTATGTCCGGACCTTCTGGTCGAACAGGGACTTGGTGGTTTCTTCATATACCGGGTAAATATTGTATCCGGTGGTCTTGAGTGCGTCCCGGGGAATGCCAATGGCAACGAGCGCATCGATCACTTTTCCCATCTTCTGGGCATTTTCCTGCTGTGCAACCTTAACATCGGGATTTTCCGTCTCCACCGAGAACGTAACCTGCGCACGGTCAGGAGTGCCGATAACATTGCCGGTTCCGGTTGCATAGATCACGTGGTCGTTACTGGTCTCGGTAACTGCAGCTGATGCAATCCCGA
>JGI24729J20445_1001072_pt1 | contig 11362 bp, 2 predicted proteins | sample EPASupsiteSAE323_FD_20445 | JGI IMG/M metagenome (IMG submission 20445) | reverse complement strand
AACTTGAGAGGGAACTTTGCCTGCATCCGTTCAAAAACCCTCCTGTCGTCCATGAGGTCTTCCTTTCTCCGTGGCTTTGACCTAATTGTATCAACTTATTTCATTTTAGCAAGTTTTATTTTATGAAATAAAACCGCTTGCAACGATTGGTGTTACAAAGAGTTACATTGCAGAACAATACCTCCTTTCTACTTAACGGCTGAATTAATTATTGCAAATCTCCCGGCCCAATGTATTGATAACTCTTTAGAGTAGGAGCGGTTACAAATCCTGTTCCTAACCCTTAGAGATCCGGTTCAACTCGGACCGTTCGTCTTCAGTCAAGTAATCAAACAATTCCGGTTTCAACCGCACAGCCTCGGCTAAATTCTTTACCGCTTCTTCCTCCCTTCCCCCTAATGATTTCAAAACCAGGGATTTTTTATAGTAAGCTCCTGCGAAATCAGGCGCTTTATTCAAGACAGAGTCGAAAGCGGACAGCGCGAGGTCAAACATTCGTAATTCAGAATACGCATCGCCAAGCATAAAAGCTGTCCGCGCATCTTCACTATTGTTTCTTGACGCGGACTCAAAAACTTTGATCCCTTGCGGAAAAGAAGAAACGCTGAACGGCAGACAATCCAATAATGCGGGATTTAAGGAACAGGCCATGCCGAGATCATCTATCGCCCCCGGTATTCCCCCCTCTTCCCATAAAACTATACCCCGCCTGTAAAGCCACTCCGCATTCATTGGTTCCCGGGCAAGCGCCGCGGCGTAATCTGAAAGGGCCGAATCAATATCGTTGGCGGTTATATGATATTCCGCGCGGGCGATAAATGCCTCGCTGCACAAAGGATTTTCCTGCAGCACGAACTCATACTGTCTGAAGGCATCCGCACGACGCCCGGAATATAAATACAACAGCGCCTGGTTCAAACGGATACTCGTATTCAACGGGAACACATTCGCCGCCTTTTGAATCAAAGCCGCTGCTTCCGCGCGCTTATTAAGCCCCAACAAAAGCAAAGATATATTATTCAGGATCATGGGAGTGGCCCCGTATTCTTCGAAGAATTCCAGGTATGGATAAAACAGGTTAAGCATCTCCAGTTCTTTAAGACGGGATCGGCCTTCATTGTATTCTTTATTCAATACGTGAAGCGCCGGGGCATTGAGTTTATATTCCTGTTTTAACCCCCACAAGCCGTCTCTTCCCTGCTTTGCATAGAAACGGTATAGATCAAGCCGGTAAAAGATCCCCAGGGAAAAATCAACGATGAAAATTACGCCGTCTTGCTGTTCAGGAATGAAAGTGAAAATATGGCCTGGGGAATATGCCGTTTGTACCCTGAGTCCTAAAAAGTCCAAAACAAGATACCCTACTTGAGCGATCACAGGACAGGTGTATAGATTGGCCCGCATTATATTCTTCGATTCCTCATTCTCACCATAACGGCGGATAAGAACGAAAATATCGTCGCGATATAGATCCCTCACAAGCAGAGTATTCAATAATCTGGGGTCTTCGTGTGAAAGATACCGGCGACTCCCTAAATCGGAATGCAATTCTTTGAAAAACTGCCGATAATAAACGTCCCGCGACGCCTGACTGCACGCCAGGAGATGATCCCGGTGATGCCCGATATCGATCTCCGAATACAGGCATCCGATCGAGTGCAGCAAAGTTTCGGTTATGAACTCCCGCGGATATCCTATCTTGACCAACAAACCGATCATGCGATCGCGGGAATATCCGCCGTCTTTCCATTTTTTTGACGCACCATCTTGAGCGACCCGATCATTATCCGTACCATTATCGGCCCGGTGCCAGCCCGGCAGCGGAACCTGCTGATGAGCCCCTCCGTAGAAGATGAACGCGGTAGAACAATACACGGTCTTTAACCGGCGGGGATCAGATGACTCCGCGTATAACAACCCCATAGTTCCAAGAGGACCGTATTCATCCCTGACTTCCAACAGACGCTCTGCAGTCTCATCATCCGTAATAAATATCCCGCCGTTCACCAGCCCACGCATACAGGAATGGATAAACATGCTCCCTTCAGGATACACGGAGGAATATTTAACGCCGGTCGCGCTTCTCGAGAATAAATTACGCGCGAAAATAACCGCCGTAGTAGAATCATCCCAGTCATCAAGAATCGCCGGATGCATACAATTACAATACTGCACGGTTATGGCTGTATTATTCAGCCAGGCGTGAGCGGCTTTAAGCTGCTGCACACGACGGGATGCCAGTAAAAGCTGTTTATTACGCAAATCGTATAAATGGAATTCCATATGAAGTAATTTGGCAATATCTTCAGGGGAAGAAACGACTGGCTGCGCCGGCGATCCTTTATCCGACTCCCAGTCGATGAACTCCGGGAAAATCTCATCCTCCATAACCCGCGCGAACTCCTCCATTTCATGACAAGAATACTCCGTGCCTAAAGCGAAGAAACGAAAAACAAGCGGAGAACTCTGAGGCGATGTTTCATTCAACGCGCGCCGCACAATAGTTTTCAACGTATTCAGGATGATCTCTGTCCGCAAAAATTCACGGGACATAGGATAATCAATAGTACCCCGCGTCCTTAACTCTTCGCGTTCCTTGAAGCTTTCCGCGTAGCACAGCATCTCCCCCATAAAAGTGCTACCGGGATACGAGTCCCGGTCGACCGCAAGCATCCCATCGTCAAGCATACGTATGTACTGCTCGAGGGATAAACCCAGGCGATCCGCACGGGAAAGGAACAATTTCTCAAGGAATACGGCATCAATTCCTTTCATATTCCGGGATGCCATTGCGTATTTACCGGCTTTCTGTTCGCCGCCGCTGCGCGCACAATCCGATATAAAATAATATATGATGGTATCCTTGGCACGCGCCAGAAGATATTTATAATCCGCTTCTTGCTTGTTTCCGCCGTCTTTGCGTCTTATATACAACAGATCCACTGCCACGGTATTCCCGTGAGAACGCCTGAATTCTTTTAAAAGAGTTTGAAAATTACCGTTGCCTGTACGCAACAGGAAAAATATACCGATTGAAGTTCCCTCAAAAGTCTCACGTTCGATAAAGAAACGCCTGTCTCCGCCGTTAGATACGATTTTTACCGTTTTACCGAGGAGCCTTGCCAGTTGGATGATCTCCGGCAGTGCGCTTAGGATCAATTCATAATCATTTTTCGCTATCGTCGAAGTTTCCGGTAAGTATTTTCTTATGTTTTCCGTGACCGGTGCCGGCATAGGTTTAGAGACACCAATGCTAACGGCCAGCGCGTAAAGGTTTTGTCTGCAAAAAATCAGGCTGCTTTTCTTAATAACTTTTCTTTCTATGATCGGATTTGCTGCGGACACGGATTTATTACGGTGAGCCCCGGGCGGATTTTTACCTGTACCGGCAGAATAGTCTTGAGATACCGGCTTATCTTCCTTTTCCTCCGTAGAGCAGATTTTCTTTTTCCCTTCATAAGAACGCCGCCTGTGGCTTACTTGCCGCAGTTCAACGCTGAACTTCACGGCCGCATAATATAAAACGACATCCCTGCCATAAGCATTAAGCAATGCCCTGGGGTTACTTTCTTTGCCTGCGGCCATACGCGCCGCCAATTCCGCCAAAACGGCCTCTTTCGAAGGATATTGCCCTCCGCCGTCGAAGGATGATCTTTTGGACAAAATCACGGTTCTGCCGTATCCCCACTTCTCCCCTTTCTCTTCTATATCTCTGATTGCATCTTCGCTAACCTCTGTTAATCCATATCCTTTCCATTGCGCCGCGCCGGTTTCATCGGATATAATAACTCTTCTAAGGTTATCTATCACTTTCTTACGGAATTCCTCTGGCAGGCATACACCGTAAGCAGCTTTGAATAAGAAATAATCTATCCCTTCCGCAATTAAATCATCCAAGGCCGCGATAGAAATGTTCTCGCTTGCATCATAAACCTCAAAATAGATAATCCGGCGCATCTCTCCGTTATTAACACGAAATTCTATCTCATACCCTCCGTTATCATAATTCATCCCTTCCTTGACTATTTCAGCCTGTATTGACTCCAATTCATAGTGTATCGGCACCAATGAACAACCGAAGATATCCAAGCTGCAATAAGGATCGGAACAGGCAAAGCCGTTCCATAGCTTATCTGTTAGATATATATATTTACCCGTATACACAGCAGGTTTAACGCTGTTACCCGGATCCAATAAATATTCATCGCGTCCGTCATCATAATCCCGTGCCGGCAACCTATCGACGATAATCAGGGTCTTGAAATCAGTGGTTTTAACCGCGGTAGAGACATCGCCGCCTCCGCAGACATATAAAACAATACCTTTCAGGTTGTCTGGATTAACCTTATTCTTTATAGCTGCCAGATATTCCGACCTTCTATTGGTAAACAACGGATAATCAACAAAAAAATGCTTCCCAAAGAATCTACCGGCCTCAAAAGAAGAAAATAGCGGCGTGGTTATGCCTTTCATAAGCATAACGATAAGCACTTCATACAGTATCTCCAACTGCGCCATCCTTAAACGATCAAACGGCATACTGTCCATCGCGAAGAAAAACGGATGTAAATATAAATGCTTATACCCTTCGGAGCGTTCCAACACCGCATAATAGCGGCCTCTTTCCCCATTAAGAAAATCCGGGTCGGACTCCAGGCTGACAAACGTAGTAGACAGCATTTTATTTAACGCATCTATGTCTGCCAGAGATATGTGCGGCTTCATTTGCATTAACAGTTCATGGATCAAACCTGCGATTATAGGATGGAAATCATTGCCGGCCGCATTACCGGAGGGAAGATTATGCGAAACAGCCGGGATACTCACTATCCTTCTGCAAGGGGAAAAGAAACAAAATGGTTTCAATTTCTTTTTTATCCAATATCCCATATCGCCGGCTTCAGATAAACGGTCTATCCGTTTCCCCTTAAGCACTTCCCCGATGGTTATCGCGGCTGGATTCACTACGGCTGTATTTTCTTCTCCGCCGTCCTTTCTGATGTTGTCATATTTTAAATAAGCGTTTCCCTCAACCCCTATGCCGGAAGGCATAAAAGTACCGAAAAACTGAATACCGGTTTTTGTTCTGACCGCAGGCGGAGCCCGGGAGAATATGATCCCCGGATCGTTTATACCCGATAACACGCGTTCGACCGGTTCTATCGATAATTGCCTCACTGCGGCCGTTGTTTCGGGATCTGTTTTTTTGCAGACTGTTATAAAGGATCTCCCCTTTGAAACCCCGGATACAGTAGTAGTTACTCCCCTTCTCTCCCTGTCGCTCATATTTCCGGCTGGTAAACGATCATTCTTACCCCCGTCTGCTCCTCTTTCATTCAATATGAACCGCGCCTTCAAATAATTACTTTCCGATACCTCCGCTATTAACGTCTTCCCCATAGCAGAGGCATATTCTTCCCTTACCGGACTGATCAACCCTGATTCAATAAGTATATATATGACCCTCTCGCTCTCGCTATTAGCCGAGTCGAAATGTATCCTTCCCGGACGCAACGCTAAAAGTAGATACGGAAATATGGCCGCCGACACAAACCCTTTTTTACGGTATTTCCTTCCACAAACCACCAGGAAGCGAACAAAGTACCGCCGGACAGAAGAACTGTCTCGCTGCGGGCGATCTCCGCATCAACGGAATTATCATCCGACAAAAAGATGATGATGAATTTCTCCGAAATCTTGCTGTTCTTGAGACGCTCTCTATCCGTTCCAAGCAAATATGCCAGTTTCGACAATAACATTTCCTTCAGGCCGGAAGGCTGAAGTGAAACCTGCTTCTCACCGCCGTCGGAAAACCCTGCTTCTTTCAGTTGCTTAATAAGCACGGCGGAAAGCCGATAAGTCCCCCTCCCTGACGTTTCAGACACCAATTCCACCACCTGCTGTTCTCTCCAGGAATCAACCTTGCCTGGCAGTTGGAACACAGCGTCAAGCTTATCACCCAATTGACGCACCCTGCCGAAAAGGAACAACGCTTCGCTGCTATGTTCAGCCTCAAAAACAGTGAATAACGGACACTTCCGCAGTTTCTCCATTATTGCATTATCCCTTGAGGAAATATTGGCCACTTCTCTTCTGCCGGGAACTCCGGGCTTGGCTGCCGCGGCTTCTTCTTTCGCCGAAACAACTCCCACGGGCTTCACCGGAACCGGCGGTATGTTTCTTACCGGCGATTCCGCGGCTATGTTGCCATTCTCGTCTAAAGATAATCCTTCGCATTCGCTCCGCAGATCGTATCCTAATTCCTGCAGCAATTTAACCTTAGGTTGTAAATCCTCCGGCTCCAGCTTCACGTTGTTATCTTTAGCCCTGGTTGCTATGGTGGTGGAAATAATTATATCCCCTCTTCGGACTATGCCCCAATGCGCGCGCCAGTTATTCGATCTCTCCAGGTAGCTGGACGCTTTCTCTGCCAATACCGGACCCTTAAATGGCACCAGGAATTTACCGATCAACTTCTCGTATCTGCTCTTCAGGATACGCACAATGCGCAGATCATCTGCTACCCTGCCCCTCACAACAGGATCTTCCAATGACACCGATACCCAGCCGTTATTATCGCGAAGGATGCCCCAATCTTTTCTCCATTTCAGAGAACTTGACTTATAACCGCCGAGAGAAGTAGGCAGATCCGCCACTAAACCGTATTTCTTCTGCAACATATCCTTTATATCCAGGTCTTCCAGGAATAACGCCGCCTCATCGGGTTCCGCATCCGGCCTCCTCGATCTTTCCAGCTTCCTTGAATACCATACCCCGCGGAACTCAACAAGTTCCAGACCACTGCGCCATAACTCCGATTCAGCCCGGTATTGTCGCCATTCGACATCAACGGCGGCCAGCAAAACAACGTCTTTATATCTGCTATTCAAATCCTTTACTATTGATAAATCCTGCAGGACAAGCGCCCGGATATCATCAGCAAGTGCCCCTTCGGCATCGGCTAATCCGCTCACACAGGATAAGGCGTCTATTATAAACTGGTCCTTTATTATCGTAGAATGCCACTTCCTTTCCGAAAAAACTATACCCCATCTCCGGCGCCATTCACCCGGATCCCTCCGGTCATACAGACGCATCCCCTTATCATCGATTAATTTCCCGTATTCTTCCCGTAACGCAGCCAATATTAGCGAGTTCTCTCTCCACAACTCTTGAATATCCTTGAGCTGATCAAGCTTGCGGGATTTCCAGATCCCGGAACCGGCGTAATATATCTCCCAAGATCTCCGCCATTTACCAGATAATGCCGGATAGTCTTGCGTCCCATGCGCTGCCGTCAAATACTCCGGCAACTCCGGGACGGCTCCGCAAGGCAGCCGCAGATCTTTATAGTCACACTTAAGGGACACTATAATCCCCTTGTTTTCAGCTTCTATTCCTGCTATTTCTTTGTTGCGCTTATCTTCAATTACCGGGGATATCCACATCCCGTCCTCTTGCCGTAATTTCAACCCCTCCCTCCAGGCAGCGGATACCGCGAAATAATTGCTGCCTTCGACAATTGAAGGAACATCACCGAGCCCGCAGTAACGCCTGTTCAATTCTCTCATTATCGCCGTGTCTTCTTCTTTACGCTCCTTTATCTTCAACTCTAATTGAGCTGATAGAACGGAAGAATCCCATCCTTTCTTAGAAGTACCCGTTACGCTTATTTCCTTTCTCCAGGAATCCGATAAACTTATGTATGCCGGCGTACCTTTCGCATTGAGCAATCGACCGGGCAACTCTATGCTTATACCGAACATCTTCTCTAATATCCCGTACCTGTCTTTTAATTCCGTTATTATCTGAATATCTTCCGCCACAATATCGCTTATGAATTCATCTAATTCCGATTCCAACTCACCCGATCTCCAGCCTATCCCTTCCTGCCAGATGATCTTCAGGTCCCGGCGCCAATTTTTCGAAAGCGACAAGTATTCCGGTCTACCGACAGCGTGGAGAAGAGGCAACGGCAGTTCTATCGGAAGTTCGGACCGCTCTTCCAGGACAGAATAAGTATTCCTTAACGCCTGCAGGATCTCTTCATCCTCTTCCCGGCGCAGGATTATCAATATATCCTGCTGAAGAAGACGGGAGTCCCATCTGCCGTCGGCCCCAAGCTCGGGTTTTAACTCCATTCTCCAATTATCGGAAGCATCAAGATAATCTATCCCCTTTACCGAAGGCAACGGTGCTGCATATCCGTATCTATCCATAATGCCTTTTCTTATGGCAGTGTCTTCCTGTTTCCGCTGGCTCACCCTCACCGCCGATTCAACCTTCAACACTTCCGATTCCCATCCTGAAATTGCGCTGCCGCCGATGAGAAGTTTCTTCCTCCAGGCATCCGACAATTCAAAATACCCCGCTTTTCCCCTTGCCGCGATCAATTCACCAGGCAAGCCGATATTCATACCAAAGCGTGCCTGCAATATCCGGTATTTTTTAACCAAAACATCGGCGATCTCACTGTCCTGATTACTCAAAGTATCAAGCCTGACGCGCAGATCTCCGGATAACAAAGAAGACTGCCAGCCTTCCCGTTCGCTATAAACCATACCCCAGTCCTCTCTCCATTTACGGGAGTATTCAAGATATTCTGGTTTGCCTTCCGCGTTACGCAAATCCGCAGGCAATTCCATTTTTTTCCCGAATCTGCGTTCCAATATTCCGTATTTGCGTTTCATCTCGGTCAGGATAAGGACATTTTCTTGCCGAAGTTCCATTATTTCCGCTTCCAGCTTGGAGGCGAGCTTTTGGGAATCCCAGCCGATCGAATTATTACCGGTAATCCCTAATTCAGCACGCCATCCGGCTGATAACTTAATATATCTCACTGTGCCTCGTGCCGCTGTCAATTCTTCCGGCAGTGCGAAATTGACACCAAGACGGCTTTGTAGAACAAGATACTTTCTTTCTAAATACAAACATATTTCTGTATCTTCTGCGATAATACCGTCTATACGCCCCTGTAATTCCGCTTCCAGCCTATCCGATATCCATTCTCCGGAAGCATCTTTACGGATATTCCATTGCGCGCGCCAGGCATCCGAACGCTCGATATAACCGTCTCCCTCCGCAGGCTCCGTCCCGCGGATCACCAGACCGAATTGCTCCATCACCGCGTATTTACCGGCAAGCACGGCTGCGGCCTTTTTATCCTCGGCAATTCTTTCGCTTATAAGCTTCTGCATTTCGTGAACCGTCAGTATATTCTTGCCCAACATAGCAAGCGTTTTGTTAAGCTCGGACAAACAATCACGAATAACTCCGGCGGGAAGTCCGAACATCTCGCTCAATTCCTCCTCGGTGGCATTCCGTCCGGTCTTGCGTTTTATCTGATGCGTCCGACGATACAGAGCTTCCCAGGAAATTTCCGTATATTGCTGTATAACTATAATTTCATCGGGGAAGTATATTGGGATCAATTCCAGATAACGCTCCAGTCCATCCTGCGTAATCTTGTATTCCTTACTTTCCATAGATAAAAACGACAGGAAAACTTCGGCCAAAGGAGGAACCGGATGCTCGTTCATATATCTTTTATAACCGTCGACAATGAACCGGCAGACGCGCATTTCAGATTCCCTGGTCATTTCCGTCTGCCGTGAAGCGACGAAATCCTGCAATCGCCCGGCATAAATCAATGCCCTCCCCGCTTCGACAGGCAAAGCAAGACGTTGAACATCGGCATATACCGCTTCCCAGCCGCTGCGGGAACTGTCGCCTTCGGGCAATGAGGTTATTTCTTTCTTCAGATATCCGTATGCTGCCCGGAAGACTTGTTCGTTTCCACTGCCGGCAAGGGACTCCACGGTCCGGGAGGCGAGCTCTTTTTCCTCCCCGGAGGCTCCCGGATAGAGACTTGAAAACACCGTAAAAAGCGTTCGCGGAGATATCTTATTGCCCTGCTGTATCCATTCCCATATACCTTTCAATCTCTCCAGCTTAAATGACAGTCCGTACGGCGCTCTATCCGCACTCCTCTGTTTCGATTCCCGTATTCTCCCGTCTATAAACGCGGCCAATCCGCCCATTACCGCATCGTTATACAACAACAATAATTCCGCGCGCGAGACACTCCGGAGCAGTTCTTCGATCACCCGCTCCGAACGTGCTTTGCTCAAGCCAAAAGAATACAATTTGTTTATCAATTCCTTTTTTTCCTCTCCGACGATAAATGAGGAGACACCCGTCATTTCCCTCCTGTTTCTTCCCTGCCTTTTCGCCTCCCCGTCTATTGCAGTCCCGTAAATGAACGATTCGGAAAGCATATTGAATAATGCGGCCACGGTATCACTTACAGCCTTTCACGTAAACGGAGATATTCATTCAATGCCTGCCGGAAATCTTGCGGCCCGGCGTCTATTTTTACGAGAAGCACAGAATTAACCGTGACCGGTATCCCGTGCTCTATTAAAAGCGGTTTCCTGCGCTCGTATTCCCTGCGCACGCTTTCCCGGTCAAGCCATTTTCCTGCTTTAGTATAAAATTTCTTATGGGCCGTTTTCATCGGTATCTTCACCGGAAAAACCGCAGTTCCGGTCTCTTCACCGATAAGCGAAGCGATAATGAATCTCTCCGTCTTTAACTTGGCCGTCCGTAACCGGTAGTAGGCGATCAATCCCTTTTCCATAAGTTCAGCCGGCGGCATATCCGAGTAACGGCTATCAAGAGCATCGAATTCCTTTCTGGAAAGTGCCGGTTTTCTGGAAGTTCCGTCATCCGGCAGAAGCAATTTCCCTTCGATGAACATATTCAAAGCCTCGGCATTATGCAAAGCCTCCCGAATTTTAAAAACGGTCACCAGCTTCTCAACGCGGGTCTCGACATCTTCCAGTTCCCTGCGCCGGGGACTGCCCGGAGGGAGAACTTTTATATTCCCGCGCAAACGTTCAAGAGCGGTAAACAACACCCGGGAGCGGGAAACGGCGGCGGCAAACTTAAGGACGATCTCTTCCGCCAATGCCGCTTCTTCTCCTCCTGCGGATAGACTCAAGAATACCGTATATAAAGTCCTGGATATGGGGCGGACACCGCGTTCTATGGAAGAAGCTATCTCCCGCAAAACCAGGAGTCTTGGGTTAACCTTGCCTTCTATGCCTTGTTTCCTGGCTTTCCATACGGCTATATTATGTTTGGTCTTCAAATACCTGGCTTCGGAAACAAGCGGTACCATTTCTTTCAGCACATCGTCATAATCCAGGAGCAAAAGTTCAATACGCGTGCCCTGGCACAATAATTTGTTCACCGCAGAAGAAACATCGTTTTTCTTTACTCCGGCGGCGGAAAGTTTTGTGACGAGCCTTTTCCTCTTCTCCGTAAAATAGACCGGGATACGGCATGTTCCCCGCGCGCT
>JGI24729J20445_1001066_pt1 | contig 11398 bp, 12 predicted proteins | sample EPASupsiteSAE323_FD_20445 | JGI IMG/M metagenome (IMG submission 20445) | reverse complement strand
ACGAATGCCCACATGTGTTACCAGTGCGGAACATGTACCGGCTCCTGCCCGTCTGCTCCCCGCAGCTCCTACCGCATCCGTAAATTCATGAGGAGAGCGGTTCTCGGGCTCGAAAACGAAGCACTGACCGACCCGGATCTCTGGCTCTGTACTACCTGTTACAGCTGTGCAGACCGCTGCCCCCGCGACATCATCCCAACCGATGTCATCATGTCCATGAGGAACCTCGCTTTCAAGAGGGATATCGTCCCGGTCAACTTCTTAAAGACCGTACAGGCGATCTATAGCTCCGGCCACGGTGTGCCCAACAACGATGTCAACCGTGCAGCCCGTGAGAAACTCGGTCTGACCCGCGATCCGCCGACCACCCACATGTATCCCGAATACATCAAGGGTATCCAGAAGATACTTGACCACTATAAGCTCAAGGCTAATGCCGACCGCATCGTCAAGGAAAGGGAGGGGTAAGATACCATGTCAGAATCAGGCGCAAAACACAAGTTCGCATTCTATCTCGGATGCATTGCACCGAACCGTTACCCCGGATGTGAAGCTGCATCCATTAAGGCAATGAAGAAACTCGGCGTTGATCTGGTCCCCTTAAAGGGTGCAAGCTGCTGTCCCGCACCGGGCGCATTCGGATCCATTGATCTCAATGTGTTCTATGCAATGGCAGCCCGGAACCTCGTCCTTGCCGAACAGATGAAGATGGATATCGCCCTTCTCTGCAACGGTTGTTACAANTCAATCTGGGAAGTCAACCACAAGCTCAAGCATAACAAGGACCTCCGCGACAATGTCAACGAAGTGCTCAAGGAAGTCGACATGGAGTACAAGGGTACTATCAATGTGTACCACACTGCCGAACTCCTGTATAACGACAAGTTCATTGGTGTTGACAAGGTCCGCGACAGCGTTACCAACCCGCTGACCGGTGCCCGCATTGCAGTCCACTATGGCTGCCACCTCGTCAAACCCCACAAGGACCGTGAGTTTGAAAAGGAAGTCATGTTAAACACCGAGCACCCGACATGGATGGAAGAGCTTGTTGCTGCGCTTGGCGCAACCCCGGTCGAATACCGCAACAAGATGCAGTGTTGCGGTGCCGGTGGCGGTGTCCGTGGTTACGATATCGTCCACGCACTGGACATCACCAACGAAAAGCTGATCAATATCAAGGAGGCTGGTGCAGATGCCCTCACGGATATCTGCCCGTTCTGTCAGCTCCAGTTCGACCGTGGTCAGATTGAGATTCAGGAGAAGTTCGGCGTCAGCTACGATCTGCCGGTCCTTCACTTCGCTGAACTCCTCGGCCTGGCACAGGGAATGAGTCCACAGGATCTCGGACTCGATCTCCATGGAATCAGCTGCGAATCATTCCTTCAGAAGGTGCTGTGAGGTGGTAAGAAATGGTAGAAAAGAAGAAAACAACCACCAAAAAGACCGAGACCAAAAAGCAGGATACAAAGAAGGCGGCCCCCGTGAAACCTGAAGTTAAGAAACAGGCCCCGGCAGCAAAGCCGGCAGCAACCGGCAGCACCACCCAGCAGAAACCCCGGATTGGTGTTTTCATCTGCCACTGCGGTACGAACATTGCTGGATCGATGGATATCAATGCCGTACAGGAATATGCAAAAAATATCCCGAATGTTGCCTATATTGACAACTACAAGTACATGTGCTCGATGCCCGGTCAGGCAGTAATTAACAAGGCTATCCATGACAACAAGCTTACCGGTGTCGTAGTCGCTGCATGTTCTCCCCGTCTTCACGAGCCAACCTTCAGGACAGCAACCAAGGAAGGCGGCTTAAACCCGTTCCGGTTCGAGATGGCAAACATCCGTGAGCAGAACTCATGGGTGCACATGCACGACCAGGAAGGATCAACGGACAAGGCAAAGGACGCAATCCGCATTGCCGTTGCAAAAGCATCACTCCTCCAGGACCTGTTCCCAAAGACCGTACCGGTCGAAAAGGCGGCAATGGTCGTCGGCGCCGGTGTGGCAGGTATGCAGGCAGCACTGGATCTCTCTGCTGCTGGCATCAAGACATACCTCGTCGAATCCGATACCAGTATCGGCGGACGCATGTCCCAGCTGGACAAGACGTTCCCGACCCTCGACTGTTCGCAGTGTATCTTAACCCCCAAGATGGTAGATGTCGGCAGGGAGTCCTTAATCGAGCTGTACACCTATTCGGAAGTCCATGAAGTCGAAGGTTACATAGGTAACTTTGATGTGACCATCCGCAAGAAAGCCCGGGGTGTAATGACCCCCAAGGAAGCAGAAGCCAAAGGCATTGTCGGTGGCGGCTGTAACGGTTGCGGGGACTGTGAAACGATCTGCCCGGTTGTCAAGCCCAATGAATTCGAAATGGGCATGAAGCCAAGAAAGGCAATCTACATCAACCACCCACAGGTCGTTCCCCTGCTCTACACCATTGACTTCAATTCCTGTGTCAAGTGCGGACTTTGCGTGACTGCATGCGGTCCCGAGAAGAAGGCAATCGACCTCGAATCCAAGGACGAGTTTGTCAAGGTCAAGGTAGGTACTGCTATCCTCGCTACCGGGTACGAACTGTTCCCGATCGAGAAGAAAGAGGAATGGGGATACAAGAGGTTCGAAAACGTCATCACCGGTCTCGAATTCGAGCGGCTCATCTGTGCATCCGGTCCAACCGGTGGGCACCTGGTCCGCCCGAGCGATGGAGAGACTCCCAAGCGGGTCGCATTCGTGCTCTGTGCAGGTTCCCGTGACAACACCGGTATCGGCAAGCCATACTGTTCACGGTTCTGCTGCATGTATTCACTGAAACATGCCCACCAGATCATCGAGAAGATTCCGGGATGCACACCCTACATCTTCTACATGGATATCCGGTCATTCGGTAAGGCCTACGAAGAGTTCTATTACCGTATCCAGGATGAAGGAGCGAAATTCATCCGGGGCCGTGTCGCAAACATCCTTGAAGACTCAAAGACCAAGAAACTCCACGTGATGACCGACGACACGCTGCTCGACCGCCCGGTTGACATCGAAGTCGACATGGTCGTGCTCGCATCCGCAGTACAGCCATCGGCAGACACCAACAGGACCAGAAAACTCTTTGGTGTATCCTGCTCGATGGACGGCTGGCTGTTAGAAGCACACCCGAAGTTAAACCCGTGCGGTACCACAACTGCCGGTGTCTTCCTTGCCGGTGTCTGCCAGGGACCAAAAGATATCCCCGACACTGTAGCATCTGCTGAAGGTGCAGCATCAGCGGCCAGTATCCCGATCCACAAGGGAGAAGTTGAACTCGAGCCCTACTTTGCAACCTGCATTGATGAGAAATGCGCAGGCTGTGGTATGTGCGTGAACCTCTGTCCCTACAGCGCGCTTGCGCTTGTCGAGAAAAATGGTCGTACAGTAATGGAAGTAACCGAAGCCAAGTGTAAAGGCTGCGGAACCTGCGGTGGCTTCTGCCCCGGCGGTGCAATCTGGATGAACCACTTTGCAACCCCCCAGATCGTGGCACAGATCGATGCATTCCTGCTCGGAGGTGAGCAGTAAATGTCAGCTCCAGGAAATTTCAAGATCCCCGAACGCGGACCCGGTATCTGGCAACCCAAGATCATCGGTCTTCTCTGCAACTGGTGCTCCTATGCCGGTGCAGACCTTGCCGGTGGCGGTCGTATCCAGTACCCGCCCGATGTCAGGGTCGTCCGTGTCATGTGTACCGGGCGCCTTGACGCACTGTTTGTCTTAAAGGCATTTGCCGACGGCGCAGATGGTGTACTCGTATCAGGCTGCCATTTCGGTGACTGCCACTACCTTGAAGGAAACTACAAGGCCGCAAAGCGGATGTTCATGGTCAAGCGCCTGATGAAAAGCATCGGCCTCGATGACCGCCGCTTCAGGATGACGTTCGTCTCTGCATCCGAAGGTGCAAAGTGGGCAGCGGTCATTACTGATGTGGTCAACACGGTTACGGAACTGGGGCCAAGCCCCATTACCGAATTCAAGAAATAATACCGATTAAACCGTGGATCCGTATCCACTCATCCATTTTTACGGCAGACGCACCAGCGCTGATTTCACGATATTGCTGTGAAGGGAATGGATGCAGGATTTTTTTTCAAGAGAGGGGACCATATTCGATGAGAGAAATAACCGGGTTTATGAGATATTTACACCCGCAGGTTCCCTGAAGGAATTCCCCAAAACTATTGAAAAAATGAGTTCAAGGGGTTACCTCAACCTCATCTTTTTTATACAGAGCGCGCAAAAAAATCGTATTTTTTGTTGAAATGGGTTGCGATTAGTAATAATTTTAATTACTTTGGTAATACTGCGTAAAACAATGAAATGCAGGGGATATGTAATATTTGAACATTGCTCCATTTTATAATATTATTTTATCATTATTATACTTCGACGTTCCGGGAAGAAATCGCAATACTTATATGGCGAAATTGGGAATTATTGAATGTCCCATCTTAGGGGACGTGCAATAGCGACTTTCACTCATTACTAGTATCCCTGATAGGGTATACTCTCGCTCACTGACTGTATTGTACCGCGGTTAAATGAAAATTTGGAGGAATTCAAATGGCTAAATATAAAGAAACAATCGACCTCTACGACGACGATGGCAAGCTTTTAAAGAGCAATGTTACTCTTGAAAAGATCAGCCCCGTTGTCAACAAGGGCGCACTGAATGTCATCGACCTCACCAAGAGGACAGTGGCAGTTAACTTTGCAGGAATCGAAGATGCCTTAAAGACCGGAAAGGTCGGCGGCAAGTCGAACCAGATTCTCGGCCGCAGCATGAGCTGCAGCTGTGTCAAGGACGCAGATGCACTCGCAGCCAAGATCAAGAGCATGGTGCAGGTTACCGAGGGTGACAACACCAAGATTACCAAGGTCGGCGGCGGAAAGATGATCCTCGTCGAGGTCCCGACTGCACGTATGGATGCAGCGGCAACCTACGATGTTGCATCAACCGTAGTAGCAGCAGCTACCACCTATGCACTGGTCGAACAGTACAAAGTCGACATGTTCGACGGTTCCTACGTCAAGGCAGCAGTCTGGGGTACCTACCCGCAGACAATGGACATGCAGGGCGGCAATGTCGTCTCGATTCTGTCCATCCCCCAGTTCAACGAAGGTCTCGGCTATGCACTCCGTAACGTTCCGGCCAACCACGCGGTCATGATGACCCACCGGAATGCATTCCAGGGTGCAGCACTTTCATCAACCTTCGAGCAGGCAGGTATGTTCGAGATGGGTAACGCAGTCGGCCCATTCGAGCGTGCACAACTCATGCTCTACGCATACCAGGGACTCAATGCAAACAACATTGTCTACGACCTCGTCAAGAAGAACGGCAAGACCGGTACCATCGGTACTGTCGTGCAGTCCCTCGTCGAGCGTGCCATTGAGGACAAGGTCATCAAGGCAGGCAAGAAGGGCAAGAGCGGATTTAACTTCTACGAGACCAAGGACCCGATGCTCTGGAACGCCTACGCATCTGCAGGAACCCTTGCAGCAACCATGGTTAACTGCGGTGCCGGACGTTTCGCCCAGGCAGTCTCAGCAACCCTGCTGTACTTCAACGACCTGCTTGAGCACGAGACCGGCCTCCCCGGCTCCGACTTCGGTCGTGCAATGGGTGTCGCAGTCGGTTTCTCGTTCTTCAGCCACTCAATCTACGGTGGCGGCGGTCCCGGTGTCTTCAACGGTAACCACGTCGTGACCCGGCATGCAGCCGGTGTCGGTATGCCCTGTATCGTCGCAGCCTGTGCACTCGATGCCGGAACCCAGATGTTCGGCCCCGAGCACACCTCGAAGATCTACCAGGACACCTTCGGCCAGCTTGATGCATTCAAGAAGCCGATCCAGGCAATTGCAAAGGGTATCTAACCCCATCAAGGATACGAATGACAGAAGCCACGTTCCCCCAGTGCAGGATTTCCGCAGAGCGGTTGCTTAATCCCGAGACCACAGAACGCCTGCTGAACAAGCTCATCGAAGTTCCCGGTATCCGGCGCATGCTCTTAAACGGACAGCGCCTGCCGGCGATCATTCCCTATGGCCCCGCCAAAGGTATTGCCAATCCTCATCCTATGAGGAGGACAATCAAGGTCGGGGACCAGGAAGTCGAACTGCAGGTTCATGTAGGTAACGTTCTTCTCGAGCTTGAAAACCGTGAGAGTATTCCCGCACTGAAAGCCGCGTGCGAATCGGTCTTTACAGACTTTACTTTCCGTCTTCAGGAAGGCAGGTACATGAAGACCGAACCGTCACTTGTCGATTACTGCAAGTATGGCCCGGACGCGGACAAAGAAATGCTCGGTCTGGCTGATCCAAGCAGCAAGTCCAAGCCCGTAATCATCCAGGGAATAAAATAATCATGCCGATTGGACGAGTAACCCAGGTTGTTGACTGCCGCGAGGCGATGGGCATGGGTAAAGGAGGCGGCATTGCCCAGCGGGGCACCATCTCCGAGTGCCGGTACCCGGATGTCATTGTGGTCGGGATGTCTCCCGGACGCCGCCACGTGACCAAGCCGGTGTGCGATATTACCTCAGGCTTGCGACAACAGGGCGTCGAATACAGCATCAGTACGCTGGTGCTGAATGCCGGAAGTGGCGTACCGCCGGACGCACCAAAGATTGGTGGTGGCGTTCTCGGCGCTTCTTTTGGGTTATCCGACAAAGAGGTCATGCAGATTGAGAAACACAAAATAGCCATTCTCCACCACGGGAACGTACGTTCCCACGTGGTGCACAAGGTGCGGTTTATTCTTGCAGCCTGTGATGTGAAGGCAGTTGTTGTTTCCCAGTCCCCTGTAGATTACGAGGATTTCGCGAAAGAGGGAGTGAAGACCTCGGTAGTGATGCCACCTGAAGACAAAATCCGTACCAAAGGTACGGTGATGTCTATCGTGAGCGGCGTTACCCGGGGTCAGACCCCCACCCGCGAAAAGATGGCGGAAGTCATTTCGTCAGTGATGAAACTTATGAAAAAGAAGAATTCATTGGAGTGATAAAAAAATGGCATACAAACCCCAATATTGTGCTGGCCAGACTATTGTCGCCGACAACAGGCGCAAGCAGATGGACCCGGCCCACAAGCTGGAAAAGCTCCGTGATGTCTCTGATAAGGACCTTGTTCTTATTATGGGACACCGTGTACCCGGCTCAGCCTACAAGAGTGCACACCCGCCGCTCGCAGAGCAGCAGGAGCCCAACTGCCCAGTCCGCAAGCTGGTAACCCCGACCGACGGCGCAAAGGCCGGCGACCGTGTCCGTTACATCCAGTTCAGCGACTCGATGTACAATGCACCCTGCCAGCCCTACCTCAGGTCATACCTCGAAGCATACCGCTTCCGTGGCATTGATCCCGGTACCCTGTCAGGCCGTCAGATTATCGAGTGCCGCGAACGCGACCTCGAAAAATACGCAAAAGACCTCGTCAACACCGAGCTCTTTGACCCAGCCCTTATCGGCGTACGTGGATGCACTGTTCACGGACACTCACTCCGTCTCGATGAGAACGGCATGATGTTCGACATGCTCCAGCGCTGTATCCTCGACAAGAAGTCAGGCATTGTCAAGATTGTCAAGGACCAGGTCGGTGTACCACTTGACGGCGAAGTCAAGGTCGGAAAGCCGATGGACAGCAAGTGGGTCAAGGCACACAGCACGATCTACCACTCACTCGTGGGCACTGCCTACCGTGACGACGCAGAACTGGTTGAATACATCCAGCGCATCCACTCGCTCCGTGTAAAATACGGCTTCATGCCTAAGGAGGCATAATCATGGCAAAAGCAAAAATCGAGAGAACGCAGAAGCTCTTCTTAAAGGCAATGAAGGAGAAGTTTGCAGAAGACCCCCAGTCAACCTCAACCGTGTTTGCCCGTGCAGGTCTTGAGCAGTCCCCGCGTAAGATGGAGTTCATGAAGGCCGGTAAGAAGGCCGAGATGGACCGCGGTATCTCCATGTACGACCCCAAGCGCTGCCACTGTGGTGGTATCCCGCTCGGTCAGCGCCAGCTGATGACCTACGAAGTCAGCGGCACCAACGTCTTTGTAGAAGGCGACGACCTCCACTTTGTCAACAACGCAGCAATGCAGCAGATGTGGGATGATATCCGCAGGACCATCATCGTTGGCCTCGACCTCGCCCACAACACGCTCCAGAAGCGTCTCGGCAAGGAAGTCACCCCTGAGACCATCAACGAGTACCTCCACGTGCTGAACCACGCCATGCCCGGCGCAGCAGTCGTTCAGGAACACATGGTCGAGACCCACCCGTCACTTGTCGACGACTGTTACGTGAAGATCTTCACTGGCGACGACGAGATGGCAGATGACATCGAGCCCCAGTTCCTCTTAAACCTCGACAAGCTCTTCCCGGCAAAGAGTGCAGCAGCACTCAAGGCAGCGTTGGAAAGTCAATGTTCCAGGCAGTGCACATCCCCACAACCGTCAGCAGGACCTGCGATGGTGGAACCACCTCCCGCTGGTCTGCAATGCAGATCGGTATGTCCTTTATCGGCGCATACAAGATGTGTGCCGGTGAGGCAGCAGTCGCCGACCTCGCATTCGCCGCAAAGCACGCCGGTGTTATCCAGATGGCAGACATTCTGCCCGCCCGCCGTGCACGAGGCCCGAACGAGCCAGGTGGCATCAAGTTCGGACACTTCGCAGATATGGTCCAGGCAGACCGCAAGTACCCCAACGACCCCGTCAAGGCATCCCTTGAAGTCGTCGGTGCAGGTACCATGCTCTTCGACCAGATCTGGCTCGGATCTTACATGTCCGGTGGTGTCGGATTCACCCAGTATGCAACAGCAGCATACACCGACAACATCCTCGATGACTACTGCTACTATGGTCTTGACTACGTCAAGTCAAAACACGGTGGTCTCGGCAAGGCAAAGAAGACCCAGGAAGTCATCAACGACATCGCAACCGAAGTCACCCTCTACGGTATGGAACAGTACGAACAGTACCCCACCACCCTCGAGGACCACTTCGGCGGATCCCAGCGTGCATCCGTACTTGCAGCAGCATCAGGTATCACCACGTCACTGGCCACGGCAAACTCCAACGCCGGCCTGAACGGATGGTACATGTCCATGCTCGCTCACAAGGAAGGATGGTCACGTCTCGGCTTCTTCGGCTACGACCTTCAGGACCAGTGCGGTTCAACCAACTCAATGTCGATCAGACCCGACGAAGGCTGTATCGGCGAGCTCCGTGGACCAAACTACCCCAACTACGCAATGAACGTCGGACACCAGGGAGAATATGCAGCAATTGCAGCTGCCGCCCACTATGGACGCCAGGATGCCTGGACCCTGTCTCCGTTGATCAAGATCTGTTTCGCAGACCCGTCGCTCAAGTTCGATTTCTCCGAACCACGCCGCGAGTTCGCAAAGGGTGCAATCCGCGAGTTCATGCCCGCGGGCGAGCGCTCACTGATCATCCCAGCAAGGTAGATCAGTTCAATCACTTTTTTTTTTCAGGATTTTTCAATAGTCTGTTTTTCGTACGTCGGAATTCTCATTGGACCGTGGTCGTAGAGATACTCGGGAATAGCGCCGAATCGGGCCGTTTCTTGTTGTCGGGATCTGTCAAACCCTTCTCGATTAATCCTTGCACCCCGTGGTCTTATGCCCGTGGGGGGATGCCCGCTCAGCATGGGTGGGAGGTGATGCATCAGATGCCGCACCTCAAAGAGCGCTGAAATAAAAACCGGTGAGTTCAAGAGCCCTTTTTTCAAACAATCACGATGATTATCCACAACGTTCCGCCATTACAGCCGACCGTACCGGTCTATCGATGGGATCTCTGGAGTGGAACAAAGGGGTATATAAAACAAAATCCTGCAATTCCCGCAAACCCGGTATTGCCCGTGAATTCGCAAACGAAGAGCCCCGGGATACCGGTTCGCCTGTTACATTTTGGCAAACGGGAACAGGCCGTTCATTGGACCCGGTTCGCGCAATCCCCCGCGATATAAGCCTCATTTTACGAAAAAAATCGCGATTCAGTAACGCCGATACCTGATTAGGTTCTACACTGGTACGTCAAAGGGCCCCGCGACAAAACGGGAGACTCGGTGGGTCTCCAGGAATTGCGTGCAGGAAAAACCAGTAATGATCAACCATGAAAACCAACCTACAGGAAAACAGGACAGGCGGATCCTTTGAGATCCCGGAGCGGAGGAGTGAAGGCGTTGCCGGACCTTCCCGCGATGTGCCTAGAACTGGTGCAGCAGCACCAGGTACGGGCAGGGCCGGATATGTGAACAACGATATCGGGTGCATTGAGGAGAAAAAACCTTTCAACCCGGTACGGGATGTAGTCCGGAAGACCGAACTCCTTGGATGGGATGTCTGGCCCACCAACCATAAGCGACGGAAAATTCCCGTTGAGCCGGATGAAGAGACGGGTAACCCGGAGGAGGAATGAACCCGCTATCCCTTCACGGGGGTGTTGGCAAAACCGGTGATGGATACAGAGGTGAGAACTCATGACCCGCGGAAGGCCATCATCAAAAGCAATAGAAGAAGCGGCCGGTATCGCAGCAAAACGCGGAGTAGCGATTGTGATCGACCCCTCGAAAAAATCCCCATTCGATCTCTTTTTTATCCGTTCGCATGATATTGTGGCGGCTAAAGTGAAACGGGCCCGCTCGCGTATCCGGGAACCAAAGGATATTGCCGCAATGTTCAGGAGCGAGATCGCAGAGATCCGTACACAGCAGCTGCCCGCTCTGGTACAGCGCGAGTTCTGGACCCTTGCCCCATGGGGAAGCTGGCAGTTTTTCCTTATTCTGGAGGACGGGATTATCGAGATATCCTCCGATGGAGTGCCCATCCGGTCATCGCAGCAGGATCCGGAAAAACAAAACCCTTCCGGTTCTCCACCCGGTCTTCCGGCAGGATTATCCCTGATGTCGGTTCCCCGTCCGGGATTTATCTGCCCGTTTTTTGCACAGACGGGGGGTTAATTTCTCCATTTTTCCCTCCCGGCACACGATCACCCTCAGGGAGATACAGCCATCCGGGTTCAATTCGGGTCTGGATTCGCTGTTTTGATCATTTTTAACCGGCCTTATTGGGTATTTTTTCCTGATAATTTTGAGAATCCCTGACAAAACAGGTAAATCGAAAAACCAGCGATTTTGAGGGGGAAAAACCGGCTCTAACAGACCCTATTGGATTGAATCCGTTTTTCCGGAGGACCCGTAAGGCATGAGAGTAGAAAAACGGGTCAAACCGGGGCTGTTCCGGGGGCGGGATGATACCGGTGAATTGAAATAGACAACGACTCATCACCGCAACATTCCATAGCGCAGGATTGCTTACCTTAGTGATCATATCGGGCATACTGATGATCT
>JGI24729J20445_1001057_pt1 | contig 11449 bp, 9 predicted proteins | sample EPASupsiteSAE323_FD_20445 | JGI IMG/M metagenome (IMG submission 20445) | reverse complement strand
GAGGGAGGAAAATAAGCGATTCTTCCCAGACCGTGCCGCGTTCCTCGTTATCCAGGTAATGCACTTCGTCGAATATGATCCAGCGGTATTTTTTCAGCGATTCCGGGTCGTCGAGTATTTTATTACGGAATATCTCCGTGGTCATGATCAGCACGGAGGCCTCCGGGTTCAGCGATATATCCCCGGTGAGTATCCCTATATTATCTCCCAGCCGGCTCTGGAAATCACGGAATTTCTGGTTTGAGAGGGCTTTTATCGGCGCGGTGTAGATCACTCCCGTGTTGTTATTTATGCAGGTATCGATGACATGCTCGGCGATCGCGGTCTTGCCCGCGCCTGTGGGGGCGGAAACGATCACGGAATGTCCGTTATTGATGTGGTCAATAGCTTCCTGCTGGAACCTGTCGTATTTGAACATAATATTCATTATAACCTAAAACCGCGCGGAAGGCTAAAATATTTAAAAACGGGTTTTGGGTTCCCGGTTTTGACAGCATAAAGAAAGATAACGGCAATTCGCAACTTATCGTTCTTAGTTACTCTTGTTTTTCCCGAACCCAAAACCCGGCACATAGTGCGCTGTTATACTAAAAACTAATTTTACAGCGCACTAAAACCCATATTATTGTATTTGCTTTGTGGGGCAAAAATAGTAAAATAAAACGTGGGTTACGAGACCGCCGTAAATAAAGCATGGGAAGAGTTGCCTGCCTGCGCCTCCGGCAGCCGGAAAATAATTTTTCTGGGAGAAGAATATTCGTTTGATCTGAACGCCAGGCAGTGCATTTGTCGTTCCGGCAGGCAGGTAAAGCAATATCCATTGGTTTTATTGCTTCATTACGCGATAGCGGCGGCTAAGGGGATCCCGGCTCCGGCAGGAGAATGGATATCTTTCAGGGAATTGCCTTCAGGAGAGTTTTACTATCCGGCTTTCCGCAAGAGAGCGGTGGAACCTTTGCTTTTCAAATACGGCGATAAGCCGCGTGAAGCGGTGTCGGGATTGTGCGAGCGTCTGCCCGGTACGGTCAGGGAATATCCCGAAGGCGACGCCTGCCTTTTGATAGAAGCGTTTCCCTGCGTGCCGGTGAAGGTGATCTTCCGGCTGGCGGATGAAGAATTTCCCGCGGAAGCGGTGATGCTTTTCGACCGTAATGCGGATAAAGTGTTCTGTACCGAGGATATCGCGGTGCTGGGCGGCATACTGGCTGCGAGATTATCCGCTTTTGCGTAGAAAGCGCTGCGGTTTTATTCAAGTAGCAGAGAAACCCCGGGGAGCTTCATAAGGAGGAAACAAATGCGTAGTCTTGCCAGGCTGGCTTCGGTGTTTATTATGGTCACTTTTTTAGGGGTTTCTTATGCCGCCGCTCCCCGTCCGGGAGAAGGCGGTATTTTTTCACTGGCGAAAAAATATGATTATGAGAGTATTCTCGTTAAAAGGGCGGTGGACGGGGATACGGTGCTGCTCGAGAACGGGGAGCGCGTGCGTTTGATCGGCATAGACACCCCGGAATGCCACGAGTCGCAGAAGCTCTACCGCGACTCCCGCAGGACTAAGCAGGATGTGCGCACTATCAAAGAAATGGGAAAGAAAGCCGCGGCCTTCACCAAGAAACTCGTGGAAGGAAAGAAGGTCAGGCTGGAATTCGACGTGGAACGTAAAGATAAATACGGCAGGCTCCTGGCGTATCTGTACCTGCCGGACGGCACTTTCGTGAACGCGGAGATCGTCGCTAACGGATTCGCTTCTTTAATGACCATCCCGCCGAACGTCAAGTACGCCGAGCAGTTGCGCGCCTGTTATAAGGATGCCCGTGAGAACCGGCGCGGGCTATGGAAAAATTAATCGTAACGTAGAAGTCCCGCAATGCTTCAATGGCGGATGAAATTTTAACAAAACCACGGGTTTCAGAGGAGGTAATCTTATGCTTAGGTTTCTTACTGCCGGAGAATCGCACGGCCGCGCGCTGGTAACCGTCCTGGACGGGATGCCGGCTGGCCTGCGGGTGGACGCGGAAAAAATAAATTTTCAACTGCGGCGCAGGCAGGCAGGCCACGGCCGCGGCGGCAGGATGCGGATCGAGACCGATAAAGCGGAGATAGTTTCCGGATTGCGCAGAGGGATCACTCTCGGCAGCCCGCTGTCTATCAGGATCGTCAACCGCGATTTCCGTATCGAACAGATGCCTTCGGTTACCTGTCCCAGACCAGGGCACGCCGATCTGGCCGGACTTTTGAAGTACGGCCTGGACGATATACGCGACGTCCTGGAACGCGCTTCCGCCAGGGAAACCGCGGCGCGGGTCGCCTCCGGCTCGGTATGCCGTATACTTCTGGAATATTTCGGTATGAAGTTCGCTTCCCGCGTGCTTAAAGTGGGGGGAGAGACAAATCCGGGTAAATTCAATGCCGTGATCGACAAGGCCGCGGAAGAGCGGGATACCGTCGGCGGCATATTTGAAGTCGCCGCCTCCGGAGTGCCTGCGGGATTGGGCAGTTACGCGCAGTATGATAAAAGGCTGGACGCCGGGCTGGCCGCGGCTTTGGTCTCCATCCCCGGGGTAAAGGCCGTGGAGTTCGGTCTGGGGTTCGGTTACGCGGATAAGCCGGGTTCCGAATGCCACGATCCGGTTTATTATTCACGCGGCCGGGGGTATTTCAGGAAAAGCAATAACGCCGGAGGCATAGAAGGAGGTATTTCCAACGGAGAGGAGATCATTCTGCGCGCCTGTATGAAACCGATCTGCACTCTGCTTAAACCGCTGGATTCCGTGAATATAAATACCAAGAAGAGCGCCAAGGCCGCCGTGGAACGATCGGATATAGCGGTGGTGGAAGCCGCCGGGGTAGTGGCTGAAGCCGTTACCGCGTGCGTGCTTGCCGGAGCGTTCCTGGATAAATTCGGCGGCGATTGTCTGGAAGATATAAATTCCGCTTACCTCGCTTATCTGAAAAGGATCAGGAAGTAAGGTGTGCGTTCTCGCTGCGGGAATACGGGGAGGGGCATTTTGAAGGATCAGTCGCCGCGCAATATTTTTCTGGTGGGATTTATGGGCACAGGCAAGACCTCCGTAGGCAGAGCGCTTGCCGCAAGGCTTAACCGGGAATTCGTCGACCTGGATGAACTTATCGAGAGGCGGCAGCGGCGCCGGATATCCGATATCTTCGCCGTCGAGGGGGAAGCTTTCTTCAGGGGGCTGGAAAAAGAAACGTTGAAAGAGGTGAGCCTGTCCGGCGGTCAGGTCGTTTCCTGCGGGGGGGGGATCGTTATCGATAACGATAATATCGTTNTGATGAAACAGCGCGGGATCCTGGTCTGCCTCTCCGCCGTTCCGGAGGTGATCTACGCAAGAACGAAAGGTTCTTCGAACCGGCCGTTGTTGAATGTTCCTGATCCGGTCGCCAGGATCGGAGAGCTGCTGGAGCAGCGCAGGCGTTATTACGCGCTGGCCGATGAAACGGTGGATACTTCCGCTATGGATATAGCCGGGGCCGCCGGACATATAGAGAAACTGTGCAAAATGAGAGAAAATCAGTGACCTTGGTTTTATTTTCCTGCGCAGAAGCCCGGGGAGCTGCATATCCGGTACATTGTTACACAAGTTTTTTTAGTATTGCAAATCGAAAGTCGAAATTTGACCGTAATTGAGAACTTCCATCGGATCAAATCTCAATTTTCGACTCTCGATTGCTCTATGCGCTGTTTAAATAACTTATTTAACAGCGCACTAGTGTCTGTCGGCCGTCCCCTCCGGACGGTTTTTTTATGTTAGATTTCTTGTCTTAATACCGTCTATTAATACAGAAAGTTTAAAAAGGGTCATGGGTCCTGTGTTTTGGGTTCCGGAAAGAATTTTAAAACTTAAAACATAAACCGGATTTACTTTTGTTTTGCGTTCTATGATTAAAGATAGTAAAATGCTTTTGTTTGAACGCCGGGTTTTTTAGCGGAGGGACGGCCGTGACGGAGAGAGAAGCGCTGATCGCTCTCAATCTTGTTTCCGATATAGGCAGCAGGAGACTGAAGGCGCTGTCGGAACGCTTCGGCAGTCCGCAGGATATATTCTCGGCCACCTCGGCGCAGTTGACCGCCGCTGGAGTGAGCGCGGGATCTGCGCAGAAGATAAGTTCTTTTAATGAAATGCTGTTGCGGGAGGAGTTGTCAGCGGCAGCCGGGCTGGGAGTAAAGATAATCACCTGCCTGGACCGGGAATACCCGTTGAACCTTGCCGCGATCCCGGGATATCCGCTTGTGCTTTATGTTCGCGGAGAGATCAGGGAAGAAGACCGTTTCGCCGTCGCCGTGGTGGGCAGCAGAAGGGCGTCTTTGTACGGGCTCTCCTGCGCGGAAAAGTTTTCTTATAGCTTAGCCGCTTCAGGCTGGTGCGTGGTTTCCGGTATGGCGCGCGGTATCGATACGCAGGCGCATCGCGGGGCGATCAAGGCCGGGGGCAGGACCATTGCGGTGATGGGCAGCGGATTCGCCGATATTTATCCTCCGGAGAACAGGGGATTGGCGGGGGAGATCGCCGCCTGCGGTGCGGTGATCTCGGAATTTCCGCTTTCGGCAGCGCCTTTGAAGCATAATTTCCCGCGGCGCAACCGGATTATCAGCGGATTGAGCCTGGGAGTGCTGGTCGTGGAAGCGGCCAGGAACAGCGGGGCTTTGATCACCGTTGATTTCGCGCTGGAACAGGGCAGAGAGGTTTTCTCTCTTCCCGGCCGGATAGATTCAGCGACCGCCTGGGGGACAAATTCGTTGATCCAGCAGGGAGCGAAAACGGTTTGTTCGGCGGAGGATATAACCGGGGAGCTTCCTGAACGCGGCCCGCGGCGGCTGAAAGAGGAAATCGCGGACATTAAAAAAGAAAAAGACACGGCCGGATGTGCTGTTTCATCCGATGAGGACGCCGTATTCGCGGTTATAGGCGAGGAGAAGTCCCACAAGGAAGACATTTTAGTTGAAACCGGGTTCTCCGCCGTGCGCGCAGCGGAATTGCTGCTGGCGCTGCAGTTGAAGAAGAAGGTCAGATCACTGCCGGGCGGCTACTTCACGAGGATATGATATGAAAGCAGTCAAGAAACTGGTTATAGTCGAATCTCCCACTAAAGCGAAGACGATAGGTAAAATATTAGGGGAAGGCTTTTCCGTGATGTCCTCTATGGGGCATCTGATCGATCTGCCGCAGCGCCAGCTCGGCGTTGACGTGGAGAACGGTTTTGTGCCGCGTTTCGTGGTGATGAAATCCAGGCAGACCATTCTCAGCGGCTTGAAGAAAGAATCGGTAAAGTCGCAGGAAGTATACGTGGCGACCGACCCCGACCGGGAAGGGGAAGCCATCGGTTGGCATATTAAGGAGAAACTGCCGGCGGACAAGAAAATACTGCGCGTGGTCTTTCACGAGATCACTCCCCAGGCGGTCAAGAGCGCGTTCGAGCATCCGCGTGAATTCGACGCCAGGATGATCGAGGCGCAAATCGGCAGGCGCGTCCTGGACAGGATCGTCGGTTATTACCTAAGCCCGCTGCTTTGGAAGAAGATGGCGCGCGGCTTGAGCGCCGGCAGGGTGCAGTCGGTAGTCCTGCGGATCATCGTCGAAAGGGAAAGGCAGATCGAAAGTTTCGTTCCCAGGGAATACTGGGAGATAGAGGCTTTACTGCGTAAGCCGCAGGATGCGGTTTTTACCGCCAAGCTGGATAAAGCCGGCGGGAACAAAATAGAGATCAAGAGCAGGGAAGAAGCGGATAAAGTGCTGGAGGCCCTCAAGGGGAGCGTTTTTACCGTCTCCGCGGTGACGCGCAAAGAAAAGAAACGTAATCCGGAGCCGCCCTTTATTACCAGCACCCTGCAGCAGGAAGGGTTCAACAAGCTGAAGTTCAATTCCAGCCGCACGATGCAGATCGCCCAGCAGTTATACGAAGGCGTGGACTTGGTAGGCGAAGGCCCGGTAGGTCTGATCACTTATATGCGTACCGATTCCACTAATGTGGCGGTTTCGGCGGTGGAAGAAGCGCGCGGTTTCATCAAGGAGAAATTCGGCGCCGGGTACCTTCCGGAGAAACCGAATGTCTATAAATCCCGCAAGAACGCCCAGGAAGCCCACGAAGCGATCAGGCCTTCTTCGGTTTCCCGTTCCCCCGAACAGCTGCGGGAACTGCTTACTCCCGAACAATACAAACTCTACGAATTGATCTATCGCAGGTTTATCTCCAGCCAGATGACCCCGGCGCGTTATTCCGTCACATCGGTAGCCATCAAGGCCGGAGATTATCTTTTCAGCGCTTCCGGCAGCAGGCTGGTTTTTGACGGCTGCCTGTCGGTCTACAAAAAAGAAGATGAAGAAGAGGGGGAAAGCCAGCCGGCGATCCCGGAATTGAAAGAAGGGGACATCCTGGAATTGCAGGATCTGAAACCTTCCCAGCATTTTACCAAGCCGCCGCCGAGGTTTTCCGACAGTTCTCTGGTCAAGATCCTGGAAGAAGAAGGCATCGGCAGGCCTTCCACTTACGCGCCGATCATCCATACGCTGCTGATGCGCGATTATGTGCGCAGGATCAAAGGTTATTTTCATCCTACCGAACTGGGCGGCAAAGTCTGCGATCTGCTGGTGCGTTATTTCCCCGGAATAATGGACGTCAAATTCACCGCGCGTATGGAAGAAAAATTAGACGGGATCGAAGAGGGGCAGCTCCGGCATAAACAGGTGCTGGAAGAATTCTTCCAGCCGTTTAAGCATGACCTCGATTTCGCCCAGGGGGACATCAAGAAGGAAGTCATAACCACCGGGGAAGCCTGCGAGAAATGCGGTAAGCCGATGGTGGTAAAATGGGGCAGGAAGGGGAAGTTCTTGAGCTGCTCCGGGTTCCCGGAATGCAAACACGCGAAGTCCATTACCACCGGGGTGAAGTGCCCGCAGCCTGACTGCACCGGGGAATTGGTGGAGCGGCATTCCCGCAGGGGCGTCTTTTACGGGTGCAGCCGGTATCCGGAATGCCGTTATGTCGCAAGCAATCTTCCTGGAGAGAGTAAATGACCGGCAGGTATGTGGAGCGGTTTTTGCGTTATCTCGAGATCGAAAAGAACTATTCTCCGCATACGCTGTTGAATTACCGGCTCGATCTGCATGATTTTGCCGACTTCAGCGGGGGGATCGAACCGGGCGATATAGGTTATCTGGAGGTCAGGAAGTATCTCGCCGCTTTGAAGGAAAAAAAACTCACTTCCCGCAGCGTGGCGCGGCGGCTTTCCTGCCTGCGTTCATTTTTTAATTTTCTCTGCCGGGAAGGCTTGGTGAAGAGTAATCCGGTGGCCGGCGTTTCCACTCCCAGACTGGACAGGCATCTGCCGGAATTCCTCACTGAAGAGGAAATTACACGTTTGTTCGACTCCGCCGCCGCCTTTTCTGCGCAAGAGCGGATCCGCCTGCGGGATAAGGCTATCCTGGAGGTTTTTTACAGCACCGGTATGCGTATTTCCGAGTTGTGCGGATTGAAACTTCCGGCGGTGGATTTCATCGGCGGTATAGTGAAGGTGTTCGGTAAGGGAAGGAAAGAGCGCATCGTTCCTATCGGAGAACCGGCCCTGCGCGCCATTAATGATTACCTTCTGAAGAGGGGATCCGGAAGCGATTCCGTTTTCCTGAATTTTAGAGGCGGCCCGATAACCACCCGCGGGGTAAGAATGGTCGTTGACAGGTATTTCAGGCTGGCCGGGATGAAAAAAGGTATTTCTCCGCATACTTTGCGCCATTCTTTCGCCACCCATTTGCTGAACCGCGGCGCCGACTTGAGGAGCGTGCAGGAATTGCTGGGACACGCCAATCTTTCCACCACGCAGATATACACGCACCTGACCACCGAACGCCTTAAGGCGGTCTACGATAAAGCCCATCCCAGGGCATAGGGAGAGAAGTTATGGTTTTTTTGTACGACTTTATCTTTTTCCTTATCGTTTTATTCTTTCTCCCGGTTTATTTATTAAAAGGAAAACTGCATTCCGGTTTTCTTTGCAGACTGGGCATTCTGCCTAAAGGGATTGTTTTTCGCTCTCCGGTATGGATACATACCGTCAGTGTGGGCGAGGCAATGGCGGTGAGGGATTTCATCGTTCTCTTGCGCGGGCGTTATCCGGGGGTGCAGATGGTGTTCTCCACCGTTACTCCCACCGGCAATCAGGTTGTGCGTTCCTTTGCCCGGCCGTCAGACGCGGTCATTTATCTCCCTTTTGATTTCAGCCTGATCGTGCGCGCCGTAGTGCGCCGTATGCGCCCGCGGCTATTTCTGGCAGCGGAGACGGAGTTCTGGCCTAATTTATTGACCACTTTGCATACCGCCGGTGTGCCGATAGCGGTAATTAACGGCAGGATCTCCGATCGTTCGCTGCGCGGTTATTCCAGCCTGGGACGCTTGATCGGCGGACTATTGCGCAAGGTAGATCGTTTTTGCGTGCAGACGGAAGACGACGCGCGCAGGCTGGTGTCTTTGGGCGCAGAACGCGGGAAGATATCCGTGACGGGCAATCTAAAATTCGACGCCGGCGTCTCGGCGCTTTCCGAAGAAGCCGTCCGCGCCTGCAGGGAAACTCTGGGGTTGAAGGAAGAACGTCTTCTCGTCGCCGGTTCCACCCACGAAGGCGAGGAGGAACAGGTAATAGAGGCTTATGAAAAGACAGTCTCCGTAAGGGAAGGTTTACGGCTGTTGATCGCTCCGCGGCATCCGCGCCGCGCGGGAGAGGTTTCTCTTTTGCTGAAAACGCGCGGTTTCTGCCCGGTTCTTATTTCCGGGCTGGAAAAGCCGGCAGCCGCAGCGGCGCTGCCGGGAAACGAAAAGACCGTGTTTGTGCTGGACAGCGTGGGGAAACTGTTCAATTATTACGGCGCCGCTTACGCGGTATTCGTGGGCGGTAGCCTGGTGCCCAGGGGCGGGCATAATATCATTGAGCCGGCCTGCTGGGCAAAACCGGTGCTTTGCGGACCGCATACTTTTAATTTCCGGGAAATAATTTCTCTTTTCGCGCGCGAGGATGCCTGTATAAAGGTGAATGGTCCCGCGCAATTGGCTGAAGCCTGGATCAGATTACTGGAGCATCCGGATTATGCCGCGGCCTACGGCGGGAAAGCCAGGATGGTGATCGACCGGCACAGCGGCGCCGGAGTCCGCACTCTGGAGATCGTCTCCGGGCTGGCGGGAATGAACTCTTAAAGAGGAATGATTATGGTCAGGGAGTATTTACAGTCTATAGCCGAGGCAAAACGCGAAGGCATTGCCGCCGGAATGATCAGCGGGATATTACTGCCGTTTTCCTGGTTTTATGGCGGTTGTATCTTCCTGCTTGCCGGTCTGCGTTCATTACGCCGCAGAAAATTGCCTTGTGTCGTGATCAGCGTGGGAAATATTACCTGGGGAGGGACGGGTAAGACGCCGCTGGTGGAGTTTATAGCTTTGTTCCTGAAAAATAACGGCCGCAGCCCGGCCGTGTTGAGCAGGGGATACGGCGGCTCCGGAAAACTCGCGGCCGGGGACGAGCCGTTGATGCTGCGGCGCAGACTGCAGGCCATCCCGGTGCTGACCGATAAAAAAAGGGAGCGTTCCTGTCTTAAGGCGGTGAAGGAGTTTAGCGTGGATACGGTTATTCTCGACGACGGATTTCAGCAGTGGGGGATAAAGAAGGACCTGGAGATAGTCGCCGTCGACGCGCTTAATCCTTTCGGCAACGGAAGGGTCATTCCCGCGGGTATGCTGCGCGAGCCGCTATCCGCGCTGAAAAGGGCGGATGTCTTTATTTTGACCCGCTGCGAGAGGGCCGGCGATATTGCGCCGCTTAAGCGTAAACTGGCGCAGTTCAGTCCCCGCGCCGGGATACTGGCCTGCCGCCACAGTGTGTCGGGGTTCTTTCCCGCCGCCGGAACAACCCGGGAGATGCTGGACGCGCGGGCTTTTTCCGGCAGTGAAGTGACCGTTTTTTCCGGGATAGCCGTGCCGGAGTCTTTTGAAGAGGGATTGCGCGCTACGGGAGCGCGCATAGCCGCTGCCTACAGGTTCCCGGATCACTACCTTTACGGCAGGCGCGAGATCGACGGGATCGTCGCCCGCAGCGCGGGGCAGGGATGCCGCGCGTTGATCACCACCGAGAAGGACGCCGCCAGGCTGCTTGTTCTATATGACGGCAAGCCGCCGGCGGAATTATGGGTAATGCGCATAGAATTGGAGTTTGAAGGCGATGACGCTGAAAGATTACGCGATAGATTGCGTGGGGTATACCTGTCTTAAGCTGCTGGGGCCCTTGTTCCGGCTGCTGCCTCCGGAAGAATGCCTGAAAGCGGGCGCTTTCCTGGGCGACATTTTTTATGTTTTTGATCCCGGGCACAGGGCCAAGGTGTACGATAACATAAGAACCGCGTTCGGCGGGCGACTCTCCCCGGAGGAAATAAGGAAGGAATGCCGGGGTTTTTACCGCAGTTACGGCCAGAACCTGATAGAGCTTTTTCTTATTCCTTTGATGGATGATGCATATCTGCGCAAGTATATCACTATTGAAGGACTGGAGAATGTGTGCAGGGCTTTTGCCGCCGGCAAAGGGGTGCTTTTAACCGGAGTCCACGAGGGTAACTGGGAGTTATCCAATATAATCTCCGCCGCCCTGGGATTCCCTTTTAACCTTTTTGTCAGGGAACAGAGATATCCTTTACTGGGAAGTCTGCTTAACCATTACCGCCGGCAAAAAGGGTGCCGGATCATTGAACGCGGCCAGGAGTTGCGCAGGCTGTTGGAGGTGCTGCGTAATAACGAGGCTGTGGGGATCAGCATCGATCAGGGGGGGCGCGGCGGGGTGAGGGTGGATTTCTTCGGCCGCGAGGCGTCAATGTCCGCCGGAGCGGTGAAGATCGCCATGAAATACGGCGCGGCGGTCATTCCGGTTTTCTATGAACGTCTCCGCGGGCCATATACCCGGATCCGGGTCCTGGAACCGTTTGAAATAAGAAAGAGCGGTGATGAAGAACTCGGCCTGCGGGAGAATCTGCAGAGGCTGGCGGGCGTTTTCGAGGAATGCGTGAGTTCCGCACCCAGGGAATATCTCTGGATGTACAAGATATGGAAATACGGCAGGCAGCGCAGCATCCTTTTGCTTAGCGACGGTAAGGCGGGGCATTTGCGCCAGTCGCAGGGGCTGGCGCAGCTGGTGTCGGAAACGATGCGCAAGAAAGGATATTTGCCGCAGGTCTGCGAGGCGGAAGTGAAGGTAAGCCCGGCGCAGCGTTTTTTTATGACATTGGCAGTTTTATTCGGGGGGAAGGATTTTGCCTGCGGCAGGCTCTGGAGCCTGCCCGGGATGAGGAACGGCCTGCTTTACAATCAGCTTGGCCGCAAGAAATATGATGTTATAATATCCGGCGGTTCTTCTTTGGGCGCGCTAAATATCCTCCTCGGCAGGGAGAACCGCGGCGTGAGTATG
>JGI24729J20445_1001050_pt1 | contig 11515 bp, 10 predicted proteins | sample EPASupsiteSAE323_FD_20445 | JGI IMG/M metagenome (IMG submission 20445) | reverse complement strand
AACTACAGGGAAGGAATTTATTCGTTATTACGGGGGATACTGGGGCGGGGAAAACTACCATTTTAGATGCCATTGCTTATGCTCTTTATGGTAAGGCAAGTGGCCAAGACAGAGATGGAGAAAGTTTGCGCAGTCATTTTGCGGTTGCTGATCTTATCACTGCAGTTGAACTAGAGTTTGAATTACAGGGAGAATGCTATTGGGTGCGACGTATCCCAAAGCAACGTAAAAAGAGAGTAAGGAGCCTTGGGTATATAGACCAGAATGCAGAGGCAGAATTTAAAAAGCTTGATGATAAGAGTGCAGTGGTCTGTGGTGTACGGGAAGTAAACGAAAAAATAATGGGACTTATTGGTCTTAGTTATGAACAATTTAAACAGATCATTATGATTCCACAAGGGGAATTTAGAGAACTGCTGACGGCAGACAGCAAAACAAGACAAGATATATTACAGAAAATTTTTGGAACGGAAGGGTTTTATAGAGTTCAGGAACTGCTTGAAGATCAAGCTAAGAACCTAAGCCAAGAAGTAAATAACCTGCATAAGCAACGAGATGAATACATCCGCAGTTTTGACAAAAACAGTTATCCAGGGCTAGCCGCAGCTTTAGCCCAGGCTAATTATAATATCCCCCTCGTTATAGAGGAGGCACAAAGAACAATTGAACTTGATAGGGATAAGGAAAATTCCTTGCAAGAGCAAGTGGTGAAGCAAGAAGAAAAGATTACGGATAAACAAGGGGAAATTTTTCAAAGCAAGGCCAATAATTTAAAAATTAATGCTAGAGATGAGGCTTATGAAAAAAGAAATATACTGCTAGCAGGCCAGCTGCAAATCGAAGATAAAAAACTAAAAGTAAAGCAGGGTCGAAAGGCGCTAGGGCTAATGGGGGTAGATGCAAACTGTCATAACCGTTTGCAGTATGTAGAAAAAAAAGAAAGGGAGCTTTTGCAGGCGAACTTACAAAGGCAAGAAGCTGAAAAAGTTGTAGAGATAAGTCAAAAGAATTATCAATTAGAGAAAGAGAAGGAAGAAAAGTACAGCCAGTTAGTAATTCAACAGGTGAAATTGCAGGAACTAAGGGTTAAAGTTGCCGATTGGGATGCCCGGCAGGCAAAAAACACCCAACTTGAACAGCAATTAGCAATGATAACGAAGAATAGAGAGGCTATAAAAAAAGAATTAGAGAAGACGCGAAGTGAAATTACAGACTGCCAGAAAAACCTTGATAAGGCCCGAGAGGTAAGGGCTAAATACACACTAGCCGCAGCAGAGCTAGAAAAAGTAAATAGTATTTGCACAAAATTTAAAAGCGCAGAAGCGGAGCAGACTGATGTAATTCATTTGGAGCAGTCGGCTTTGCATCTGCAGCAACGAGCATTTGAAGCGCAAATAAGGAATGAACAGGTTGCTGCAGAGTATCAAGAAGCTCAAAAAAGTTTTTTGCAAGGACAGGCGGGGATCATTGCTTCACAAATAAAGGCAGGCCATTCTTGCCCAGTATGTGGCTCAGAGCATCACCCTCGTTTGGCGAGCCTATTGGAGGCAATTCCTTCGGAAGCAAAGCTGCAAGAGCTAGGAAAGCAACAAGAGCAAACTCGGCAAGAATATGAGGGAATACGAGGTAATTGGGAAAGCTCTAAAGCAGAGTGTTATACAAAACAGCAGATTTTGCTAAGAATGATTATTGAAATTAAGGAACTTATTGAGGATGATAGCTCTATAGTATCCATGGAAAAACTAGGTGAATATATTGCCCAAGAATTAACCATCTGGCAGGAAAAGAAACAGCAATTAACCCAAATAAATGAAGATTTATTACAGCAAGAGAAGGACCAAGAGGTATTGTTTCTTCTCTTAGTTAACAGGACGGAACTTGCAGCTCAGTTGGCAAAGGAGTCAGAGGAATTAGAAGAAAAGCATATAGAGTTATTCGCCAAATGTCGAAGTGGGCAAGATGCAATGAAAGAATTAGAAGCAGAAGTACCTATAGAGATGCGTTCTATGAAGAATCTATTAAACGCTTTGCAGGGCATTGAAAACTCTCTCAAGAACATGAAACAAGCTCTTGAGAGAGTGGAGGGAGATTATAGGGATAGTCAAGTCGGCTATGCGGCTGCTGTTTCGGAAGAAAAGATTATTGAAAAATCATTAAAAGAAGGATTAGAGGAGCTAAGGAGCGCTCGGCAAGCTTTTATGGATGCGATGCTTCATGCTGGTTTTAATGGTGAAGAAGAGTACTTTCAAGCCAAGCAAGCAGAGAAAGACATGAAAAGTTTAGAAGAACAAATAAACAATTATTATGAAGAACTTCGTTCGGTAACGGATTCTTATCAACAGTTGCAGCAAGAAGTAGAACATCTTAGCTTGATAGACATTAAGGCTGTTGAAGAGGAATATCACATCTTGCAGGTAGAAAAGAAAGAGCTTGTTAATCAACACGCCGCTATTATGGCTAGAAAAAGCCACAATGAGAGGACGCTGAGAAGTATTTCTGCACTGGGAGAAAAGACCATGCAAAAAACAACTCAACATCAATTAATAGGACATCTTGCCAAAATTGCCAAGGGAGATAATGAAGAAAAGGTTAGTTTTGAGCGTTATGTCCTAGCGGCCTTCTTTAATGACATTATTAACGCCGCTAACAATCGTTTGAAAAAAATGACAGGTGGACGGTATCAAATGAACCGTATTGCGCAAAAAGGCAAAGGTGGAGGGCAAAGCGGTCTGGAAATTGAGGTTTTGGATTATTATACGGGACAATATAGACATGTGAAAACCCTATCGGGAGGAGAAAGCTTCAAGGCGTCCCTTGCCTTGGCGTTAGGCCTTGCGGAAGTGGTCCAGTCTTATGCAGGAGGTATCAGCTTAGATACCATGTTTGTTGATGAAGGTTTTGGAACCTTAGATCCAGAGTCCTTAGATACTGCTATTGCCTGTCTTATGGAATTGCAGCATTCAGGAAGGTTAGTAGGCATCATATCTCATGTTCCAGAGTTAAAGGAAAATATCGATGCACGCTTAGAAATTAAAGCAAGTACCGATGGTAGTTTTGCACAGTTTTCTATAAGATAGATCCAGTGTAAATAAGGGATAAAGACAATTCCTGGATATAGAAAAATTAGGGATTATTTCGGTTGAAAAGATGAAAAAAACATTAAATTACCATATATTACATAGGAAGACTTGACAATTTAAAAAATATTAAAAAAATGTTAAAGATATGTTAAATATTTAATGTAGATAAAGCAAATCTATAGTATAATCATTATGAAAATACTGAAATTAAGGAAACTTATAATATATTTAGGAGGCTAAAAAATGATTAATATGTTGTTGATAGGTGGCGGTCGTGGCGGGGTTGGTGTAATTGAAATGTGCAGTAAGGTACCTGATGTGAAAATAGGTGGCGTTGTCGACGTAAAAACAGATGCAGTAGCGATCAAGCTAGCACAAAAAATGGGTATCCCCACCTTTACAGATGTTAGAGATGGGCTTCGCGCATCAGGAATTAATATGGTCATTAACATTACAGGTAACGAAGAAGTAAATCGATTGATTGAACAAAATAAGACACCTGACATTAAGGTTGTAGATGGCTTTATTACAAGTATGTTATATCACTTAATCAAATCCCAAGCATTGATGAGTGAAGAAATTCATGAAAGAGTAGTTGTGTTATCTAAGTCGGTTAATGAGGCGAAAGCTCATATTAATAACACCCATGAAGTTATTGGCTTTATTAACAAAATATCCCAACAAACTAATCTTTTGGGACTAAATGCCGCTATTGAAGCAGCACGTGCAGGTGAACATGGACGCGGTTTTGCGGTAGTTGCTAGTGAAGTTCGTAAGTTATCAGAAGACAGTGTGGATGCTACTAAGAAAATTAATAATATTTTAGGTAATATTGAATCTTCTATGCAGACGATTATTACTGGTATTGAGCAAACGGCTACTGTTACAGAAAAACATACTACCAATGAGTTGATTGTTGGTATTAGAGTATAAATTGAGCATTAGGAACCTTCGAGGAAGATACCTCGAAGGTTCTTTTTTTGGATGATTTTTCTCATAATATATTAAGAAAATACCAATATATCACGATATATATATAAAGCGCCAAGGAGGGCGAGTGGGATGATAACGAAGGTATTGAGTATATATCGAGTTGATACCCAGAAACATGATCATCATCAAACCAAGGATGGGGCGAAAAAGAAGGAGCAAGAACAGTTCAAGGAATTTTTAGCGAAAGCTCTTACTGGTACTAATGAAAAAGATAAGTGTTATTAATGGAGCCTTTTGGCTCTATTTTTTTTACCTTAGAGAGAGTGAGTGATATAATAAAGAAATGAGAGAGGAGTTATGCAAGAAAAAACAGGAGGTTTTTAATATGATTATTGGCGTAGCAAAAGAAATTAAAAATAATGAAAACCGAGTAGGATTAACGCCAGCAGGTGCAAAAGACTTGTGCAAAGCAGGACATAAAGTGCTAATTGAGGAAGGTGCTGGCCTAGGCAGTGGCTTTTCCAATGAGAGCTACGCTCAAGTAGGTGCAGTTATTATTGCCGATAAACAAGAGCTATTTGATTCTGCTGAGATGATTATAAAAGTAAAAGAGCCTGTGGCAGAAGAATATGGATTATTCCATGAAGGACAGATTTTATTTACCTATTTACATTTAGCTCCAGAGCCTGCTTTAACCAAAGCCCTGCTGGAGAAGAAGGTCATAGGTATTGCCTATGAGACCATTGTGGGGTGCAACAACAGCTTGCCCCTTTTATCACCAATGAGCGAAGTTGCTGGCCGCATGGCAGTACAAATCGGGGCGCAATTCTTGGAAAAACCTTGGGGAGGTAAAGGTGTACTTTTAGGTGGAGTACCTGGCGTAGAACCAGCACAGGTGGTAATTATTGGTGGGGGAATTGTGGGAACCAATGCAGCTAAAATGGCTGTGGGTATGGGAGCGCAGGTTGCTATTATTGATAAATCGCCAGATCGCCTTGCCTATATTGATGATCTCTTTAGTGGCAGAGTTGTCACAATAATGTCGAATGGTTATAATATTGGTAAGTGGGTTAAAAAAGCGGATCTTTTGATTGGGGCAGTACTCGTGCCAGGTGCAAAAGCTCCCAAACTTGTAAGTGAGGAAATGGTTAAGTCTATGGAGGAAGGTTCTGTCATTGTGGATGTGGCCATTGACCAAGGAGGGTCGATTGACACCATTGATCGTGTTACTACTCATAGTGAGCCGACCTATAAAAAATACGGCGTTGTACATTATTCAGTAGCTAATATGCCAGGAGCAGTAGCTCGTACTTCTACCTTTGCTTTAACCAATGCGACACTTCCATATGCCCTGCAAATTGCGAATAAAGGATGGTATCAGGCTCTTAAGGACGATGTAGGATTGGCAAAAGGTCTTAATGTTTATAATGGACAAATAACCTTTAAGGCAGTAGCTGACGATCAAAATCTGCCTTATATTTCCGTAACAGAAATACTGAAATAAGAAAATTTTTTTGTGGGTAAAAAAAAACCGTGTGACTTTAAACCAAGGATATAATTTTTATAAAGAGACATACTCATATTATGAGTATGTCTCTTTTCGGTTTTTTAACACAATTAGTAGTTGCTAATCCTGCTATCTGGGAGTAATATTAATGCATAAAAATCTAGTTAAGGTAGACAGGGGGAACCAAAAATGTCTGACCAATCTGTATGGGCAGAAATCGATCTAGGGGCAATTGAACATAATGTGCGACAAATAAGAAAAATAACAGAAACGCACACTCAAATTTGTGCTGTTGTAAAAGCGGATGCCTATGGACATGGGGCAGTAGCAGTAGCTAGAGCAGCTCTGCACGCAGGGGCGGATAGGCTAGCCGTTGCGAATATAAGTGAAGCCTTACAATTAAGGCAAGCGGGATTTACGACTCCAATATTGATTTTGGGATATACACCCGAGTGTCAGGCTAGGACAGTCGTAGATTATAATATTACACAGACTGTATTTTCAATAGATACTGCCCGGGCTTTATCGGAAGCGGCAGTGGCAACTGGTAAAGTAAGCAACGTACATATAAAAATTGATACAGGCATGGGCAGAATTGGCATTTGTCCTGCAGAGGCAGGGAACTTTGCTACGGTCGTGGCCAACTTGCCAGGTATTAAAATTGAAGGTGTATTTTCCCATTTTGCAGCTTCTGATAGTAGTGACAAAACATTTACTTATGAGCAATATGGTAGATTTACCGAAGCTGTACAATCTATTAAGGAGGCTGGTATTTCGATTCCTATTCGTCATATTGCCAATAGTGCTGCCATTTTAGATTTACCTCATATGCATTTAGATATGGTGCGTGCTGGTATTATTCTCTATGGTTTATGGCCTTCGAATGAGGTAGAGAAAAAAATTCAGCTAAAGCCAGCAATGAAGTTGAAAACGCAAGTAGCTTTTGTAAAAGAATTGCCAGCCAATGCATCCATAAGTTATGGACGTACCTATTTCACGCCTAAGGCTAGTCGTATTGCCACCTTGCCAGTAGGCTACGCTGATGGGTGGTCTCGTTTGTTGGCGAATAAAGCGTCGGTATTTATGGAAGGACGAAGGGCGCCTTTGGTGGGAAGGGTATGTATGGATCAATGTATGATTGATATAACCCATATTCCTAGAGTGATAACTGGCGATGAAGTGGTATTATTCGGCAATGAAGATTTGCCAGTGGAAGAAATCGCCGAGTGGATGGGAACGATCAATTATGAAATTATATGTATGATCGGCAAGAGGGTGCCGAGAGTCTATGTAGGATAATGTTTATAGCAAAACCATGCTTTTATTTCCATAGAAGCATGGTTTTATTAAGAAGTGAATATGTCGCCAAGGCTTATTAGCAGGGAAATAATAAAAGAAAGACGAATAATACCTATTCGTAGTAGTGTGATATTCAGGAAGGGCTGATAACAAATGGCGAAAATAATGGTAGGGAGAATCGATAAGCGAATTGCTGGATTTCTTGGCACTTTGATGATCATAATCCTCGTTTTGATAGGACGAGTTGGATGGATACAATTCATCGAAGGGGAAAGTATGGCTGTAAAAACAGCAGTACAGTTACGGGAAAGTAAAATCCTTCACTCCCCAAGGGGTACTATCTATGATAGAAATGGAAGAGAACTTGCGGTAAGTGGCATGACCAAATCCTTGTATGCCAATCCTTCTGAAATTAAGGATGCAGATAAAGTAGCTAGTATATTAGCCAATATATTAGGAATTGCTAGCGGGGATATAAAAGAAAAACTAACTGCTGGTGGACAATTTATATGGATTAAACGCATGTTAGAACCTGGGGTATCTCGGCAAATACAAGCGGCAATTAAAGAATATGATATAAAAGGATTAGGTTTTCTCGAAGAAAGTAAACGTTATTATCCCAATGATACCTTGGCAGCACAAGTTCTTGGTTTTGTGGGTACGGATGATATTGGTCTCGATGGCATAGAACTTGCTCTTGATAAAAAAATTAAAAGCACATTGTTAGAGCAGTTAATTGATACTGATAGTCATGGTATCCCAATCTTTAAATCAATCTTTACTTTTGCACCCAAGAAACAAAGGAAAAATGTATATCTTACATTGGATAGCGAAATCCAATTTATTGTTGAGCAAAGTTTAGAAAAATCCATGAAAAGTACTGGTGCCAAGCATGGGACCGTAATTGTAATCAACCCTCATACAGGTGAGGTACTTGCCATGGCCAATAGCCCCACATATAATCCTAATGAGTTTTATAAATATAGTGACAATGAGTGGAAAAACCGGGCAGTGACTTATAACTATGAACCTGGTTCTACCTTTAAAAGCATTGTAGCAGCGGCAGCATTGCAGGAAGGTAAAGTTTATCCTGAAGAGTTATTTGTTGATAAAGGGTATGTGGAAGTTTCAGGAAGGCGCATTCAAAACTGGAGCGGAGATAGTTATGGAAAAGTTTCTTTTATTGAGATTATAAAAAATTCTATTAATACAGGCTTTGTCGAAGTAGGCATGAGACTTGGCGGGCATAAAATGACGGAATATGCCAAGGCTTTTGGTTTTGGCAAAATGACGGGTATTGAATTGCCTGGCGAGGAAGAAGGACTTCTTTTTGATCCGAAAGACATGGGAGATTCGGATATAGCCACGATGGCCATTGGTCAAAGTATTGCCGTTACACCATTGCAACTGGTTACAGCGGTAGGATCAATCGCGAATGGTGGGGTACTGTTAAAACCTCATATTATTAAGGAATTTCGAAATGAAGATGGCTCTCTTGACTCTGAGGTGCCAGTGCAAACAGTAAGGCAAGTCATTAGTCCTGAAACGTCAAAAGTGCTTACAGATATGATGGAAAAGGTAGTATCTGAGGGTGGGGGAAGAAAAGCGGAAGTAAAAGGTTATCATTTCGCAGGAAAAACAGGAACGGCTGAAAAGCTAAAGGATAGTGGCAGCGGTTATTCGGCAGGACGTTATGTTGCTTCTTTTGTAGGTTTTGGTCCTGTAGAAGATCCTCAGGTAGCCATTTTAGTGGTATTAGATGATCCAAGCGGTATTTATTATGGCGGAGAAATTGCTGCACCTGTAGCTGGTGATATTTTATCTCAGATTATGCGCCATATGAATATTCGTCCTCAGGTGGTAAATCAATCTCAGTTGCCTAAAAACAATGGACAATCTACAACTGCAGTGCAAGAGAAAAAAGTAAGACTACAGGGTCCTTCTGGTAAAATTCAAGTACCCAGTCTTTTGGGTATGAGTATGCGACAGGCCGGGGAGAGCTTGAATAATTTAGGCTTGCCGATGATTCCCGAAGGGACAGGAATAGCAGTAAGACAAAATATAGAACCCAATTCTCTTGTAGAACCCAATACAGAGGTTATTGTATATTTTCAAGGGCAATGATAAGTAATAAATAAAGGGCGGCTATGGCCGCCCTTAGTTACATCTTAAGACTGATTGTTGGCATCAAATTGAGCAGTCAGCGTGCCAGTAGTGGTATTGCTAGCGGTACTAGCACCGTTCATGCCAGATTCATATTGCTCAATCATTCTGCGAACCATGTGTCCGCCTACACGTCCACAATCAGCAGATGTCATGGTTGACCAACCTTGAGAGCGAACTTTATCGGAAATGCCAAGTTCATTGGCAATTTCCAACTTCATGCGGTCAAGAGCATTTTCAGCACCAGGATTAACAGGTTTTTTACTTCTGGCCATTATAATCACCTCCTTATGTTGGTATAATCATAGTATCAACACAAGTCTCTTTCATTATGCTGATAATTATTATGTAAATAGTTCCAAAAAATCTGAAAAAACCAACAATGATTTAAATTATTCAAATGACAGGAATTAGTGCTTTGGTGACGAATAGGTGAAATAAGAGAATCTTACATAAAGAAGCTCAAAAAAACTTTTGAATTAAAAGATGAAAATGGAGTGAAATAAATGCATGAGATGGCCCTTGCTCAAGGAATTCTGGATATTGTGATTACAACAGCAGCAGAGCATAGGGCAACAAAAGTCACTAGCATTAAGCTACTCATTGGACAGATGATACAAGTAGAAACAGAGTCCCTTACCTTTGGCTTTTCAGCCCTATCTATGGGAACGATTGCCGAGGGGGCACAGATTGCTATCGAGATTATTCCAATCAGTGGGAAATGCAATAGCTGCGGACAACAGTTTTCAGTTGAAAAATATTGTTTTATATGCTCTGATTGCGATTCAACTGATGTTTTAGTAGTATCGGGTCGAGAACTGGCTGTAGATTATCTGGAGGTTGAGTAAATGCAAATAAAAGTAATGACTAATATTTTAGATAAAAATGATCAAATTGCGGCTGAGGTTCATGAACGATTATCAACGGCAGGAATTTTTGTTGTCAATTTATTAGGCTCACCTGGTTGTGGAAAAACTTCATTGCTAGAAAGGACGATTGCGAGCCTCAAAGAAGAAGTATCTATGGCTGTCATTGAGGGGGACTTGTTTACGGCGAAAGATGCTGAGCGCATTGAACAACATGGCATACCTGTAGTACAAATCAATACAGGTGGCGGTTGCCACCTTGATGCCAATATGGTCAATAGTGTTCTTGAATGTCTTGATCTTGAAAAGCTTGATTTGATTATTATTGAAAACGTTGGAAATTTGGTATGTCCTGGGGAATTTAAGATTGGTGAAGATGTAAAGGTAACCATACTAAGCATTACCGAAGGGGAAGACAAACCATTAAAGTATCCAACCATCTTTAAGCAGGCTAGTGCTGTCATTGTAAATAAAGTAGATTTGCTGCCATATACTAATTTCAATCTGCCATTAGCAATTAAAGATATTACTAGTCTTAATCCAGAAGCTGTAATAGTGGAATGTTCTTGTCAGACAGGTGCAGGCTTGGAACGATGGTGTGATTGGTTAAAAGAACAGGTACGAATGAAACGGACAAGGAGTATATAGTATGCCTACGCTAGAGGAGCAAGAAGCAGAAATTGAAGCTTTACGCATTCGTCTTCATGATTTGGTACTAGCCAAGGGTGGTAATATGATTGATGATGAGGTTGCCGAATTAAGCACGGAATTAGATGAACTAATCGTAAAATATCAAAAAGCAAAAGGGAAGGGTAATAAAAATGATTGATGAACAAGATTGGGAATTGTTTAAACAAAAGTTCAAAAACAAAGCGAATATTAACCTTAATGATTATAAGCCAGCTCAAATGCAACGGCGAATCAGTAATTTAATGAATCGCTATGGAGCACGTACCTATGTAGAGTTTTTTAACCTGTTAGATAAGGATGATCGATTATATAAAGAGTTCATTGATTATATGACGATTAATGTAACGGAGTTTTTCCGTACACCAGAGAAGTTTTCAGAGCTTGAAACCAAGGTGTTACCTGAACTCTTAGCGAAAAGCCCGAAACTCAACATTTGGAGTGCGGGTTGCTCTGTAGGAGCAGAACCCTATTCTTTATCAATGATTTTGAAAGATATGACGCCAACTACCAAACATCGCATTTTGGCAACGGATCTTGATGTAGAAATGTTGGCAAAAGCAAAAAGTGGTGTATATACCAATACGGAGTTTAAAAATATTTCCACAAGTAGAGCTTCAAAATATTTCAAACAGGAAAATGGAACTTATATTATTGATGAAGATGTTAAGTCTTGCATTGAGTTTAAGAAACACAATTTGCTACTGGATAAATTTGAAACAGGTTTTGATTTAATATTATGTCGTAATGTAGTGATTTATTTTACAGAGGAAGCTAAAGATGGCCTATATCGTCGATTCTTAAATTCTCTTAAACCAGGTGGCATTATGTTTGTTGGTGGTACAGAAGCTATCTTGAATTTTAGAGAAATTGGTTTTGTCAGTCATCTGCCCTTTTTCTATCGTAAACCATTTTAATGTAAAGATATTTTATCCATATTTCTAAAGGATTCCCCAATTGGATAACCGTTGGAAAATATG
>JGI24729J20445_1001048_pt1 | contig 11523 bp, 13 predicted proteins | sample EPASupsiteSAE323_FD_20445 | JGI IMG/M metagenome (IMG submission 20445) | reverse complement strand
TCGGCTGAATCCATTTCAGCCTCTCTTCTTTTATATTTTTTGACATTTTAATGCTCATTAATTGATTATATCAAAAGTGTCAGAAGTGTTTAGACATTACCAAAGCAATTTGACAATATTCTAATATTGTTTTATGCTAATAATGGCGTTTAGCTATTTTTAGTTAAACAAATTTACATATGTGAGGTTTTCATAAATGGCAGAAGAGTTGGACGTTATTTTTACTGGCTATTCTAGGAATGATCCTATGGAAGTGGCCAAGGAGATGAAAAGCGAGCTGAACAAAAAAGGACATCGCGTAGCTATAGTCGATTCCTTTGAAACAGAAAGAGATAGTCCAGTTTTCAGAAAAACACTTTTAACTTGGAGTTCGTCGAAAAATATGATTTCGACGGCAAACAAAGTTCTTGTAAGGGCTGGACTGATGGGCAAGAAAGTAGGCACCATGTACTGCTACAGTTACGGGGCCATTCCGGGAATGTTTCAGAACACCGTTTTCGCTAACCGGTATGTGTTTCTTGCTCCCGCACTAGGGAAAGGAACGATAAAATGGAGTTTTAAAGAGAATGTCTTTAGCTTCCTGCCCGGACTAAGAGAGATGAACGACGAGGTCTTCCAAGAGAAGATATTTGAACGTCTGTCTTTCTTGCAGGAAAATGGAAAGGATCTTTGCTTCTTTTTTCCTCAGAACGTTCAAACGAACTTATATGAGGATGAGAGGGTCTGGTATCCTTTGTCGATGCTCCGAGAACATGAAAATATTTTCAGCCAGAAATATTTTGTTCCGGTAAATTTACACCGGGACATGATTAAAAATCCAGAAATCGTTAAAAGAATTCTGGAAAATCTGGGAATCTAAGGTAGGTCCGCATTATGAGATTATCGAGTCTACTGATAGATAATTTGGTGGTTCTCGTCATTATGGCTGTTGCCATAGTGATTGCATTGCTACCAGTCGGTACAGAAATCAGAATTTTCGTGGCAATAATAGCTGTCACGGCCATAATGACCAAGATTCCAGCCGCACCATTGTTGCTGATTTCAGTGGTTGTTGTTCTGGCTACTTTTGAAGCGTTTTTAATGGTAGCTATAATTACCGCATTATCATTGGTTATGTCCTGTGTTTTTAGGGACATGTTCCAGGGTGGCCAAAAAATGGTCACGGCAAAAATAATAAAATTTCGTTCTCTGAACGAAGCTCGCTAACCGACTAGGCGAGTAAAAACAATAGGTCTTTTTTTTATACCTCAAATATGTTAAATTATAGATACATGAATATAAAATCCTTGGAAGAGAAAAAGGTTCTGATTTTGGGAATAGGCAGAGAAGGTGCCGATTCTTTTGTTTTTCTAAGGAAGAAGTTTCCCAAGAAGAAACTGTTTATTGCTGATAAGAAGAAGTACGAAGATTTAGATATAAAGACAAAGAAACTATTGAATGGAAACGTTGAATTGTTCTTGGGCGATGATTATTTGAAGAATATCAAGTCGTTTGATGTTATTTTGAAATCTCCGGGAATTTCTTTATCTAGCATTAAGAAATATTTGGGAAAGAAAACTAAGGTGACCAGCCAGACAGAATTATTTTTTGATAATTGTCCGGGAACGATCATCGGGATTACCGGAACCAAAGGAAAGAGCACCACTTCTTCTTTGATTTATTCTGTTTTGAAAGAAGCGGGATCAAAACCGTATTTGGTCGGGAACATTGAAACCCCTTCTTTGTCATTTTTGCTTAAAGCTAAAAAGAACGATGTTTTTGTCTATGAATTATCTTCTCATCAGTTGCAGGGGCTGGAAATGAGCCCGCATATTGCCGTCTTCTTGAATATCTATCCCGAACATCTTGATTACTACAAAAATTTCAAAGAATATTTCTTGGCTAAAGCCAATATTGTTAAATACCAGAAGAATAATGATTATTTTATCTTCAACTCAAAAATAAAAGAAATCAGTGATTTGGCGAAGAAAGCCAAATCAAAGAAAATTGAAATCAATTCGATTGATTTTGCCAAGTTCTTGAAAGAAAACCAAGAGTTTTTGGAAATAACCCATATTGATAATCTGATTGCTGTTTTGAATGTTTTGAAGATTTTAAACATTAAAGAAGAAAAAATAGTTAAGGCCTTTAAGAAGTTCAAGAGACCGGAGCATCGATTGGAGTTTGTCGGAGAAAGCAAGGGCATCCGTTTCTATGACGATTCGATTGCTACCATTCCCGAAGCGACCGTCTTTGCTTTGGATTCTTTGGGTTCTGATGTTGAAACATTGATTTTAGGAGGATACGACAGGGGAATCAAATACGAAAAATTGGGTAGCAGATTAATGAAAAGCAATGTTAAAAATCTTGTTTTATTCAATCCTTCTGGAGAAAAGATATTGAAAACGGTTAAAGGAAAGAAGCATGTTTTTGTTGATAATATGAAAGAGGCGGTTAAGAAATGTTTTCAAATGACCTCTAGGGGAAAAATCTGCTTGTTGTCTCCGGCTTCGCCCAGCTTTGGGACGTTTAAGGACTATAAAGAAAGAGGGGATTTGTTTAAGAAATACATCAAGGCATGAAATTAAAGATTCCCAATGTGGCAATGCTCGTCATTATGGTTTTGTTGGTGATTATGGGTATTTTGGCTTTAGCCACTTCTTCGACTCCCATTTCTTTAAAGCTGACCAATAATCCCAACTTCTATCTTTTCCATCAACTGCTTTGGGGATTATTGCCCGGATTGGTTTTGGGTTTTGTCGCTTTTAAGATTCCTCTGCATTCTTTGAAGAAATGGAGCTTTCTTATTTTTACCTGTTCGTATATCTTAATGCTTTTGGTTTTTATCCCTGCGTTGAGTAAGACGGAATGGGGTGCGACCAGATGGCTAAATCTAGGCTTTACCAGTATCCAACCGGCGGAAATATTGAAACTGGCCACCATTATTTATCTGGCTGCCATTTTAAACAATGAAAAAGTCAGAAAGAGATTCACCGCTTTCTTTATCATTTTAGCTTTGGTTTGTTCGGCTCTGTTTTTGCAAAAAGATATGGGAACTTTGATTGTTATTTTTTCCATAATGATAGCGATGTTTTTCTGTTCCAAGACTCCGATTAAGCAGACAGCGGTGATCATTCTTATCGCTGTTGTCGGATTTGCCGGATTGATTTTATCGGAACCTTACAGATTGCAAAGAGTAACTTCTTTCTTGCATCCGGAGACCGATACCTTGGGAACCAGTTATCATATCAATCAAGCGTTGATTTCCGTCGGTTCGGGAGGATTAGCCGGTTCGGGCTTGGGTTTATCTGTTCAGAAGTTCGGATTCGTTCCCCAGTCGATTTCCGACTCCATTTTCGCCATCTTTAGTGAAGAAGTCGGCTTTATCGGTTCGTCCATTTTAATTGCTCTGTTTATGGGTCTGTTTTTAACGGCCGTGTCGGTCGGGAAAAGATTGAATGACGAATATTTGAGATTGATAGCTATTGGAATCGGTTCTTGGTTTGTCGTCCAGGCCTTGGTTAATATTGGAGCGATGATCGGATTATTGCCTTTAACCGGAATCCCTTTGCCTTTCATGTCCTATGGCGGTTCGCATTTGATGATGGAATTGATTGCTTGCGGATTCTTATTGAGTATTTCCAAGCATGCCAAAGGTTAGTTCTTGTTAAAAACGTTAAAAAATACTATATTTAAAGTATGAAAAAGATTGTCTTTACAGGCGGAGGGACCGGAGGCCATATTTTTCCCATTATCGCGATTGCGGAAGAAATGAGGAAAAGAGACCTTAATTTGAATTTGTCATATATCGGACCGTCCGATTTCACTTCGGAAACGTTTTTAAATAAGGAGAAAATCAAAACTCATTATATCTCTTCGGGGAAGATAAGGAGGTATTTTTCCATTGGTTCATTGTTTGCCAATTTCTTTGATGTTTTTTTCAAGATTCCTTTTGGTATTTTTCAGGCCTTTGTTATCATGTTCTTCACCGCTCCCGATTTAGTTTTCAGCAAGGGAGGATTCGGTTCTGTTCCGGTAGTTATCGCCGCATGGATTTTGAGGATTCCGGTTTTCATGCATGAATCGGATATGGTGCCGGGATTGGCGAATAAAATAGGAAGCAGATTGTCGGAAAAGGTTTTTGTTTCTTTTCCCGTTCCCGAGATGGAATATTTCAAAAAAGAAAAAATGATTGAAACGGGAAATCCGGTGAGAAAGGTTTTATCCGAAGGAAACAAAGAAGAAGCCCAAAAGTTATTCAGTTTGACATTTGAAAAGCCGGTTATTTTAATCTTGGGCGGTTCCCAAGGAAGTGAAAGAATCAATGACGTGATATTGGAAATGCTTCCCGATATGCTTAAAGAGTTTGAAGTCATTCATCAGACGGGTTTGAGCGGTTTCAGAAGGGTTAAAGAAGAATCGGTGGCCATGATTGAGAAGGACTTGCAGAAATACTACCATCCTTATTTCTTCCTTGATGAAAAAGAATTGTCTTTGGCATATGCCGCTTCCGATTGCATTGTCGGACGGGCCGGTGCCGGAACCATTTTCGAAATAGCATTAATCAAGAAGCCGAGCATTTTAGTTCCTCTTCCCGAAGCGGCCCAGAATCATCAAGTTAAGAATGCCTATTCATATGCCAAGAGCGGTGCTTGCTTGGTTTTGGAAGAAGGAAATTTCACTCATCATTTTTTCTTGGAAAAATTGAGATTGCTTTTGAAAGATGATGTGGAGAAAATGAAGGCGGCGGCTGAGCTTTTTTCCAAGCCCTTTGCTTCAAATGTGATTGCAAGATATTTAATGGACTTTTTAGCATGACACCCAAAAAAGAAGAAAAGAAAATAAGGACAAGGTTTGCTCCGTCACCGACGGGCCACCTTCATATAGGAACCGTGCGAACGGCTTTGTTTCCTTTTCTTTTTTCAAAGAAAAATAAAGGAACTTTCATTTTGAGAATCGAAGACACTGACTTGGAAAGGTCTGAGAAGCAGTGGGAGGATGAACTGTTGAAAGGATTGAATTGGTTGAATATTTCTTGGGATGAAGGGATAGATATTAATGGAAAAGATTTTGGACCGCATGCTCCGTACAGGCAAAGTGAAAGGGCTTCAATATATAGGAAGCATTTGGAAAAAATGATTGAACAAGGTCATGCCTATTATTGTTTTTGCCCCAAAGAAGAAGTCGAGGCGGAAAAACAATACTTGATGTCAATTGGAGAAGCACCGGTCTATCGCGGAAAATGCCGTGACTTGCCCAAAGAAACAGTTTTAGAATATTTAAAAGAGGGAAGACCATCAGTGATTCGTTTTAAAAGTCCGACCAATCAAAAGATTGCTTTTGATGATTTAATACGAGGAAAGATTGAAGTCGATAGTTCGACTTTGGGTGATTTCGTTATTGCCAAGGACTTGGATAGCGGATTATTTAATCTGACTTGTGCGGTTGATGACGTGGAAATGGCAATCACTCATGTGATTCGAGGAGAAGACCACATTCCCAATACACCCAAGCAGATTTTGATTATCCGGGCCATGGGTTTCGAAGAACCGGAATACGCCCACTTGTCTTTGATTTTGGGAACTGACAAAAAGAAGCTTTCCAAGAGAACAGGAAAGACATCTTTGATTGACTATATCGATGACGGTTATTTGCCCGAAGCGATTATCAATTTTGTGGCTTTCTTGGGCTGGAATCCGGGAACGGAAAAAGAAGTATATACCATGGAAGAATTAATTAATGATTTTTCTATTGAAAAAGTACAGAAATCGGCAGCCATATTCAATATTGAGAAATTGGACTGGATGAACGGATCTTATATCCGCAGAAAACCATTGTATGAATTGACTCAGCTCTGTATTCCTTATTTGATAAAAGCAGGTTTGATTAAGGAGATTGCTTTGGAAAAATATTCCATTGTTGAGACAGGAGAAGAAGTGCATATTGAAGACATTGAAAAAATGGTTGCCCTATATCACGAGAGATTGAAAAAGCTTTCGGAAATATCGGAATTGATTGATTTGTTTTTCAAGAAAGAACTTGATTACACTAAAGATTTGTTGAAGTGGAAAGAGATGAGCGATTCGGAATTGATGGAATCTTTGAAGAAATCTTCTGAAATCATTTCCAATGTTTCGAAGTTTGCTAAAGAAAATTTGGAGAATGACTTGATGGAAGAAGCAAACAGAATTGCCAACAGAGGTAATTTATTATGGCCGTTAAGAGTGGCTTTGACCGGAAAGAAGAATTCGGCCGGACCTATGGAAATAGCGGCTGTTTTGGGAAAAGAAAAAACATTAAGGAGAATAGAAGAAGCGATAAATAAATTAAAATAATATGTGGAAGAGAATATTATCTCTTGTATTAATAATTTCCTTTCTTTCGGTGAGTTTTTGTTTCGCTTTTAATACCGATGATTGTTTGTCTAAAATAACGGAATGGTGGAACATGCTTTTGGGTTGGGTTAACAATAGTTTCATCCCTTGGATTGAAAATAATTTGGGAGCGGAAAGCAGGCAGGAATTTCAGAAAGAACTGACGGAAGCTTTGGCTGATGTTCCGGTGGCTGCCCAGAATTTATGGACTAGTATTAAAGATTTGATAAACTGAAGATATTGGTATAACATCATATTATGATATCAGAAGAAGAAATCAGAAGAATAGCCAAATTATCGTTTTTGGAAATAAAAGACGAGGAGATTGATGAAATGAGGGAGAAGTTTTCTTCGATTTTGGAATATGTGAAAAAACTTCAGGAATTGGATGTTTCTTCTGTTTTGGAAACAGCTAACCTGTCTCAATCTGAAAACGTTTTTAGGATTGATATCGGAGAAGAAAGAGATTCGGAAGATTTATTAAAGGCCTTGCCCAGAAGAAAGGATAATTACTTGGAGGTTAAGAAAATCCTATACAATGAAGACTGATTTGACCAAGCTGACAATCAAAGAAGCACATGAAGGATTGAAAAAAGGAGAATTCACTTCAGTCGAATTGACTTCCGCTTTTTTAAATAGAATCAAAGAAAAAGACCATGAAATCAAGGCCTATATCTCTATTACAGAAGATACGGCTTTAAAACAAGCAGAAAGGGCTGATGAGATGATTAAGAAAGGGGAAATGAGCGTTTTAACCGGTATCCCGTGTGCCATAAAAGACAATGTGATGATTAAGGGGATTAAATGCACGGCTGGTTCTCAATTTTTAGAAAACTATGTTGCAACATATAATGCAACAGTGATTGAAAAATTGGAAAAGACGGGAGCGGTGTTTTTGGGAAAGACCAATATGGATGAATTCGCCATGGGTTCTTCTTGCGAAAGTTCGGCTTTCTTTCCGACTAAAAATCCCAGAGATTTGGAAAGAGTTCCTGGGGGCTCTTCCGGCGGTTCGGCCGCGGCTGTGACTGCCGACTTGTGTGTGTATGCTTTGGGAACAGATACGGGCGGTTCGATTCGTCAGCCGGCTTCTTTTTGCGGAATTACTGGATTGAAACCGACCTATGGAGCGGTTTCTCGATATGGAATCATTTCATATGCTTCTTCTTTGGACCAAGTCGGACCTTTAACCAAAAATGTTGAAGATGCGGCTATTGTTTTTGAAGCGATTCGGGGATTGGATAAGATGGATTCGACCAGCACTGATTTTAAAAGAGAAAACAATTTGAATAAATTGAGAATCGGAGTTCCCAAGGAATACTTTGCCGAGGGATTGGATAAAGAAGTGGAGAAGGCTGTCAGAAATGCGATTGATATTTTTAAGAAACAAGGAGCGGAGATTGTTGAAATCGATTTGCCTCACTCTGAATACGCTTTGGCCTGTTATTACATTATTGCTCCGGCTGAGGCCAGTGCCAATTTGGCTCGTTTTGACGGTCTTCGATACGGAAAATCTTTGGAAGATGAAGATGGGGAGATTAAAGATGTTTATTTCAAGAACAGGACTTCGGGATTCGGAAAAGAAGTCAAGAAAAGAATAATGCTCGGGACATATACACTATCATCCGGCTATTATGACGCTTATTACAAAAAAGCTTTGAAGGTGAGGACTTTGATTAAACAGGATTTTTCCGAGGCCTTTGAAAAAGTTGATGTTGTTTTGGGGCCGACTTCACCTTGTTTGCCATGGAAGATAGGGGAGAAGTCAGATGATCCGATGTCCATGTATCTGGCCGATATTTATACTGTTTCGGTCAACTTGGCCGGCTTGCCGGGTATTTCCATTCCTTGCGGCATGTCCAACGGACTACCGATTGGAATGCAGTTGATTGGAAATGTTTTCGAAGAAGAGAAATTATTAGCAATCGCATCTTTATTTGAAAAAAACTATGACAACAAATGATATTATCCAAGCTTTGGAAGCAAAAGAAGTGGTTGGTTTCTTCTATCCCTTTAAGGCGGTTTTCATTATCGTTATTTTAATGCTTCTGTTCGGGATAGCTTATTACTACATTAGACAGGGTGTTATTTTGGCTGATGTTAAAAGAAGAACCAAGGACTTTTTGAGCTTTCAGAGATACACTCCGCCCAGATCTTTTTCCACTCGCTGTAGGGAAATCAACAATATGCTGGACAAGGGAGACCACAAGAGAGCTGTTTTAAGAATGGAAGAATTATTTCATGAATTATTGAAGAGATTCAATTATACCGGAAAGACATTGAGGCAGATGGTTGAAGATCCGAGTGTTCCTGACGGAGAAAACTTGAAAAGATTGGCTGAGATGGCTGAAGGGTTAAAAAAAGATCGTAATTATAGTATTGATACTGAAGAGCTGGACAAGCTGTTTGAATCTTTTGAAGAGACTTTAAGAAAATTCGGAGTCATAACGGATGAGGTTATTGATTAGTTTGACATTTTGTTTGGCTATAATATAATAGAGGCATGAAAAAGAAAGAGATTACAATTGATGAATTAGCAATGATGGTGCAAAGAGGTTTTAATGAAACTGCTAAAAAATCAGAAATGGATCAACGTTTTAACGGAGTTGATAGGCGATTGGATAAAGTTGAAAAAAGATTAGACAGAATAGAAAAATTAATTCTTTCAGACCACAAGGAAAGAATAGAAAGGCTGGAAATACAAGTTAAAGAATTGAAAGATTTAATAGCATTCAACTAAGGCCATTCGGCCTTTTTTAAATTGACAGGGGAGACAAGATGATATAAAAATAAAGAGCAGGTTTTACTTCTCTTGATTTTATTCTATTTTTTGTTAGAATACTGTTACCTAGCGGTTTAGAGGAGTAGTACCTCGCCAGTCTCATAAGCTGGAGACCCTGGTGCAATTCCAGGAACCGCAACATTTTTTGTTTGGCATGAAACTGAGTTTGGCCAGAGTAGCTCAGTGGTAGAGCACTCGTTTCATAAGCGAGTTGTCATGGGTTCGATCCCCATCTCCGGCACACAATTGAATACATTGGGGCCCGTAGCGAAATTGGTTATCGCGCCTCCCTGTCACGGAGGAGATTGCCGGTTCGAGTCCGGTCGGGCCCGCAGACAAAGCCGACATTTTGTGTCGGTTTTTGGTTTATAATTTCTATTGACAAATTCTACAATTATTATAAGATATGAATTATCTCTAACCGAATTGGAGGAGATACTTGTGTTAAAAGAGAAAATTGAGTTTGTTGTACTGGCCCTGCTCATTGCCATAAATAAAATGGGAATCCCACTAAGGGTTTCAAAAAGAGCAAGTTTTGTTCTTGTTGAAAAATTTGAAAATGGAAGTTTCCATTTTCTGCTCGTGCGGGAAATGTTCGGGTTCTTGAATTTCTCTGGCGGAAGACCTGATAAGGGAGAAACCGATCAGGACGCCGCCAAAAGAGAAGTACGAGAAGAATCTGGTCTGGAAGTGCGGATAGGAAAATTGCTGAAAGAAGGAGACGAAGTTATTTTCCACGGTGCTGTAAAGCTGTCTTATCGCATCTATGCGGGCAAAATAATCGGAGGAGAATTGAATCCCTGTCTTCAAGGAGCAAAATTCTATTCTACGAGTGAGATATATCGACTCGACGAAAAAAAATTGCTCGGTTATTATGTCCGGCAGACAATAGAACGTTTCACTCGCTCCTTCGGTTCTGGAGATGGTCTCTACTTTTCCTCAGAGCCAAAGAAGTGCGCAGATTGTGGAGGATATTTAAACGAAGAAAACACTCTCACAGTCCATCTTGGTTGTCGCTGTAGCGGCATCAATAAAGAAGCCATTCCGTGCTTAATTTGTGGAAGGGTGCACTTCAAAAAAGACTATAATCCTGTCTTCATAGGAGAAGAAGGGGCCTATGTCAATCCTATCGTCGGCCAAGTTGAGTATCGTAAGCCTCGGAAGGAATAAAGCCAGAGGGAACTATCAAAATATTTTTAAGATAGTGGCACCCTCTTTTTTTATATAATTAACATAAAGTATTAATATAAGTCTGGAATGTAAATATCCTTATTTTGTCTCTGAATACGTTGTTTACGATGCCCCACAAATTTACTTAATTTTATTTCTCTGATATAATTTATTCAATGAAAAAAGCTTTTACCTTAATCGAACTTTTGGTTGTCATGGCCATCGTCGGTGTTCTGGCTGGCTTCGTCATTATTCAAATGAACGGAGCGATTAATACAGCAAACGATTCCAAAAAGAAGGCAAATATCGATACCATCAAAAAATCATTGATCATATACGGTGTTGAAAACGGAGAAACATATCCCATTGAAACAGGATGCACTATCGGTAGCTGCACCACTCTTGACCCAGCTGTGGTTGACCTCCTTCCCAGCGAATTGAACGGAGGAACATATACATATGAGTCTGACGGTTCTTCTTTCACCCTCTCTGCTGTTCTCTCTTCCGGCTATTCATATACATATGACAGCTCAACCAATGCATATTCAACCAATACTCCCGTCAACGGCGCTTGCGGTTCTTCAAATGGTGCCCATTTGAGTTCAATTCCATCAACCAATCTCTGTACTTTGGGAACAGCTTCCGCGGTAGCTGGCGTTGGTCCTTGGACTTGGACCTGTATCGGTTCAAGCGGAGGAACGACTGCTAGTTGTGCCACCGGGGATATTCCTCTTGATGGCTCCTGCGGTTCGTCCAACGGTTCTTCCTTCTATACCGCTCCGACTGAAAATCTCTGCACTCTGGGAACACCATCAGCTGTCGACGGTTCCGGTCCTTGGACTTGGACTTGTGCCGGTTCATATGGCGGATTGTCTCCTGCCTGTGCCGCTAATATTTCTCTTGATGGCTCCTGCGGTTCTTCTAATGGAGAAAACTTGAGTTCAATTCCCACTGAAAATCTCTGCTCATATGGAGAGGCTTCTGAAGTTGGTGGCTCCGGTCCCTGGGATTGGACTTGTGCCGGAACCAACGGAGGAACGACTGCTAGTTGTTCCACCGGGGATCTTCCCGTGGCAGGTGTTTGCGGTTCTTCCGACGGTCTCAACTTCTATACCGCTCCTTCAGCCAATCTTTGTTCGGTCGGTTCCTCTTCCGAGGTTTCCGGTTCCGGTCCTTGGGATTGGACCTGTGCCGGTTCGGGCGGAGGAGCAACTGATT
>JGI24729J20445_1001046_pt1 | contig 11541 bp, 19 predicted proteins | sample EPASupsiteSAE323_FD_20445 | JGI IMG/M metagenome (IMG submission 20445) | reverse complement strand
CGGTTATACAATTTCTATAAATTCTTAAAATTAAAAGGAATGGTGATTTAAATGGATAAACTTACATTAAATATTATTGTATCAATCATTTTTATTTGCGCCCTGGGGCTTCTATGGTACTTAGGCAAGAAACGCATGGTGAAAAACATTATCTTAGGCTTGGTAATTCAAGCTGAACTAAACTGGGGTTCAGGAGCCGGAAAGCTAAAATTCATTGAAGTTATGACGACTATATATGAAAAGCTTCCTCTGATCATACAAATATTTATACCACAGAGTAAAATTATTGAATGGATAGAAGCTGCAGTGAAATATGTAAAAACAGAGCTAGTTCAGGGGAATGATGGCGCTACAGTCACAATAGAGCAAAAACTTAATACATAGAATAATTAGGAAAGGCCTACTAGCTTGGATCATCAATCAAGTTGGTAGGCTTTTTTAGGTTGTGGATAAGTTTTACAAAGAAATTGTTGATAAGTATGTGGATAACTTGTTGACAAAATCTGTCAAATGTTATAGTGTAATGAATGAAAGACATTATTGACAATTTTGTGTTTCTGTGATAAGGGGGGAAAATAAAGATGAATATAACAATTTATGATGTGGCTAATGGGTTTTTAACAAAAGGACCAATGTCACATAAAAAACTACAAAAATTGTGCTATTATGCATATGCATGGAATTGGGCACTAAACAATCAACCGCTTGTAAAAAGTGATTTTGAGGCATGGATTCATGGACCAGTATGTTCACAACTTTATAATTATTATCGAGGATTTGGTTGGAATGATATCCCACAACAATCATGTTTACCAAAAAGCATAGATGAAAATGAAATGGTCAAAGATTTAATTAATGAAATATATAGAATTTATGGAGACTTTAGTGGCGATGAATTAGAATTAATTACCCATTCAGAATTACCCTGGATAGAAGCAAGAGAAGATTTACAGCCTTGGGATATTTCAACAAATAAAATAAGTGAAGCCACTATGGCATCCTTTTATTTGAATTTATTACAAAGCGAATCAAATGTCTAAATTATCTTTATCAAACAAACAAAAAGCAATAGTACCACTAACTAATTCATCAAATAAACTAAGATGTTTCACATTAGAGAATAAGTCCGATGTAAAAGATAGAGCAGATGAAAAAATTGTTTTTTCTTTTGAGTTACTTGATAGAAATCATAAGTATTTTAATTTAGGTGGAATGAAAAAAGTATGTGACGGTTGGCTTATTGAGTTAATTGATACTTTTAAGGAAATTAGCAGTCTTAAATGGATTGAATTTAAAAAAATAAAGAAGTTTCAAGTTCATCCATACACGAATAATGAAAATTTTAAATTTGAATTTGATGATAAAACTATGGTTCAATATGATGCATTTCAGATAAGAATTGATCAGAGCAAAGGAAGAATTCATGGATTTATTGTTGGAAATCGTTATTATGTTTATTGGCTTGATCCAAACCATAATATGAATGATAGCCCCCATCATCAAAAAGCCTCAACATTTCCTCCTGCTAAATCATGTTTTGAGCATCAAAGTGATAGGATAAAATATTTAACCGAAGAAAATATAATATTAACGCAATTACTAGACGAAGTAGCTGCTACAAAATAAAACTATGAGAACTTACTAATATTATTTATATTAATAAGTTCTCTAATATTTTTACAATGTCCATTCACAGCTATCTAAGTCATATCTGAATTCACATTTTTAGTCTTGCTTTATAAAGTAAAAAGGGTATTTAATTTGACTACTTTTTGACTACTATTTTTTTATTTAAGTATGAAATTGAACAGTCACCATAAATCATAGAAAGCCCGTAAAATCAACACTTTCAACCATGTACGCAACAGTAAAAACATATACAAAGACATATAATATTCATCTCTTAATCAGGGTGTCCCCGGTTCGAACCCGGGGTGGCGTACATGATAAAAGCCCACAGATTCAACGTTTGTAGGGCTTTTATTTTTCTCTAATTTTGACCATTTTCAGAATTGACTACTTTTTGACTACCATTATTTTGGTTATCATCATTTTTCTTCGATAAATAAGTGTTGATTTTTTGTATTTCATCATGATTTTCATGGTCTAAATGAGTATATATTTCCAGTGTCATTTGAATTGTTTCATGCCCCATTAGATACTGTGCTCTCTTCAAATCCACACCAGCATAATAAAGCATCGTACAATAAGTGTGCCTGAGCATGTGAGGTGTAATCCATTCAAAATCTTTGTCCAATAAACTTAACTCATCATATATTCTTTTCCACATCTTATCAAAGCCACTTTTACTCACATAGCTCCCATCCTTATTCGTAAATAAAAAAGGATTAATAATATCTATGCCCTGATCATTAACAGATTTTAAATTATCAAGATATGGATATAAGGATTTTTTCAGATCATCAGGGACTGGAACTACTCTTGCTCCGGCATCGGTCTTTGTATAATTTTTGAATACCCCAGTGTTATCTTCAAAAGTAACCTGGTTCTTAATACTAATTACATGATCCTTGGTATTAATATCTAATTTAGAAAGGCCAAGAGCTTCTCCACGTCTTAATCCAGCATATTGTAATAGATCCACAAATACCCGGAGCTTATCATCTAATTCTGCATACTTAATGATATCCTTCTCATAGGGCTTTAAAGCTCTTCTTTTTTCATGCTTGACAGTAGGTTTAATAAGCTTCTTGGAAATGTCTTTTACGATATAATCCTCGTCAACAGCATAGGCTATTAACTGTTTAATAATCATATAAATCTGTTCGGTTGTCCTGGTAAGTCCGGAAGCAGCTTTATCATTGAGCAATTTCTGCAAATGAATTGCTTTTAAGTTTTTAATATAGTAATCACCTATTTCAGATGTCACAATATGCTTATTTACAATTCTATCGTACATATCATTAGTGCTGTATGATTTATTACTTCGGTAGGTTTTAACCCAGAGCTGCGCTAGCTCTCTAACTGTTATATTGGCATTTTCTATAACAATACCCTTTTTAAATAATTCCATGAAGTCTGAACACTTTTCATCAGCTTCTTTTTGCGATTTTCCATAGAAGACTTTTTTCTTAGGCTTGCCATTGTCCTGGTATCCTAATTTAATGGACTTTTGAAACCTTCCATCTTCTCTTTTGTGCGCCTTTGGTGGCATATTATCAACTCCTATCTTTAATTGCTTTCAATGTAATGAGCTCATAACGGTATGAAACGCTATGTATTGTTTGGGCAACGCCTAAAACGATACCAAATATAAATAATAATTTTAAAAATATATTTACGTCAGAAATAATATTTAATATATATAAAATGAAATATGCTATGGATATTAGTATACCAATAACAGTCGATACAATGTCATCAGACGCAATAATAAAATATATTAACAGAGCAAACAAATAGTACAATGTAATAGCAATGACATATAAAACACCTGGTAGAAAATTAAATATAATACTAGAAAAAAGCCACATAACAATACATAAAGCAGTTACCATTGACGTTCTCATGAACGAGAACATTATATTCTTTATCATAAATACACCCCCTGGTTATTGTCAGTTATTGTAAATAATAAAGTTGACACAAACACACGTTCGCATTATAATGTAAAAAAGGAGATGAGGCAGCGTGGAGAGCTTACAACAAGAGTTACAAAATATCATCAAACAATTGAACGAAAAGGATATTCATTTGCTACTTAATTTTGCAAAGGGGATACAGTTAGGGAAGCGTTAAGCTTCCTTTTTTATTTATTATAAGTACTTCTAAACCAATTTTTTATAACTGAGCGCTGAGATTCATCCATCCTTATATATGAAAGTATCAATTCTCTATCAATCTCATCTAATTCTTTTGACTTCAAGCCTATGTTAAAGTAAAAATCATCTTCGTTATTTTCTTTGAACATTTTGCCATCGCCTGTTCTTAGCCAAACTTCGTTAATATTAAATTCCTTACAGACTATCATAATATTCCTATCAGTAACATTTCTAATACCTTTCTCAATAGCAGATAGTGCTGCTTGCCCAATACCCATTTTTTGTGCAAATTCTGATTGATTCATAGATAATTCATTCCTCAATAATTTAATTCTATCTTCAACTTTCACGATTTCACCACCTTTCTAATTTAATATATCACATAAAAAACAACTTAGCAATAATTACATTATAAAAGCATTGACAATTATACAATTAAGTTGTATTATAATATTACAGAGTTGTTATTCGACAAAGAAAGGAGCGATGTTATGACAAAAAGTGAAGAAAACGACATAAAAGACTTTTGTAACTTACTAAAGTCATGCACAAATGTAGAAAAAATAGTTTTAAAGGCATATATGGATGGAATGCGAGAGCAGAAAATAATCAGCGATATAGAAAAGCAAAGTGCATAAACAATTAAATTATCATACAAGATTTTTTAAGGAAGGAGGTAAATACGATGGAAGAAAAGCTATTAGAAGTTTTAGTCAGGATAGAAAAAGAGCTCCAGGACATTCGCAGTATCTTAGAGCCCAAGAAATTTGTACCTGAAGATAGTCGTGGAAAAATTTACTCAACTGAAAAGTGTTCTAATCCTTGACATGTGCTGATAACCAAGGCCAAGCATCTTTTTTCAACCATCCGGCATAGCCGTAAACTATTTTTGTGACAAACAAATTATCATTAGAGTCCATTATCTTCATAAGATTATCTTTTATTTGATCTGCAGAATAATTTGTATCAACGAACCAGGTTGACTCTAAATAGTGAGCCCAATCGCCTAGTGATTTTATAGCTTCATATAATGAAGCATAGTCTTGGCCTGTTTTATTCAAATCATAACTAATTAAGTACACGCTCATATTTTTCACCCCCTTTCAACAAAATCATATCACAAGGGGTAAAAAGATACAAGAAATTACAATATTTAAAACAATACTCGAAATAAGGAGGAAAAAACAATGATACAAAGAGCTGAGGTAATAGACTTTACCCAAAATCAAAACACAAATCAATTTACTGGTAAGGAACCATATGTGGATTTCAAGATTATGTGTGAGTATTTTAGCATTAAAATGTCCACAGGACGAGAATGGACACACAGTAAAGGATTTCCATGCATCAGAATTGGAACAGGACCTAAAGCACCATTCAGATACAAATTATCAGAAGTTGAAGAATGGGTTAAAAAAGCACTTAGATAATGAGTTCGTTGGGTATCAGGTAGAAACTTAAAAGTTTCTTAATGCAAGGTTCAATTCCTTGCTATCCAATCATCAATAGGTAGGGGGAAATACAAATGGCAGGATTACTATTTGATAAACCAAAGAAGAAAAAAGGTAATAAGTACAAACATATGTGTAACCATATTCCAACGATCAATGATACGTGTGAATTTGAAAATGAAAATGGTGAAGTTTGTGGCCTTCCTTATGCAGAAACCCATGAAGTTTGGTTTGGAAGTGCTCATGCCAGAACAATGTCTGCTCAATATGGAGCACAGGTCAAATTATGTGCATGTCATCATAGAGATCAAAAGATAGGAGTGCATCATAACAAGGTCTTTGATACTTCTTTAAAGGCTGCTCATCAAAAAAGAATTGAGGATGAAGGTATATCTAGATCAGAATTTATTGATATATTTCGCAAAAGTGAACTATAGCTGCCTGGGTGTTTATCATGAAGGTTCGAATCCTTCCCGGCTACTAACAAAATGGGCCTTTTGGCTCTTCCCTCATAACCTCTTATAAAATATGATATTACAGTTTTTAAGATGGCCCATTTTGTTTTTACTATCAATGGTTTCATAAATACTTAAGAACCAAATGGATATACATAAGTATATACATTAAGTATATACAGAGTATATACAAGCCTAAAAAGTATATACAAAAGTATATACAAAACAATAAAAAGCCTGTGGGAGGTAGAAAAATGGAGTATGCAATAACGGTTGATCCTGGAAAGGATACAACAAAATGTATTTCCAGAACGTTTGGAAAGACATACGACAATAGAACGAGTTTCACTACAAAATTCTATGATCTTAATAATGGGGATGTAGAGATTCAAGGTAATTCTAGCCATGTAATCTATGATGGACAAGAGATAATCATAGGCGAACAAGGTGAGATATTTGATACTACAACCTCAAAAACAACTATCTTGCATAAGATAGCTATTTTTACTGCAATTTCTAGAGTTATCGATTCTGATGATCCAAACCCAGTTATAACACTTACTGTAGGTTGCCCTACAACAATTTACAAAAACAAAGTCTCAAAGGAATCATACCGGGAATTCATAAAACTAAACCCTAATATCATTGTCGATGGTAAACATTACGCATTTGAATTTAAAAAAATAATTATCAAATGCGAAGGTTCAGGTATCGTTTATCTTAAGCCGGAGATATTTACATCTCAAAGGGTGGCTGTCTTAGATATTGGCGGTAGAAATATGAATTTCGGTATCTATGACAATAGAATTCCAGTACCCAGTACGTTATTTAGCAATAATTTTGGTAGTACTAAGCTGCAGAGCATGGTCCAGGAAGAATTAAATATCTTACTTGGTATTGACTGTGATATTGAGACAGCTAAGTCAGCAATTGAATTTGGTGGAATTTTTATCAATGGCAAACTTAACAATGACAGTGCTTTTATAGTGTCAGATCAGATAGAAAAGTATATTGATCAGTACATTATAAAGCCAATTGAAGAGAAAAACATATCGATCAGCTTCATTCCGGTTATGGCCATTGGTGGGACAAGTAGTCTTATTATTGAGCAACTTAAAGAGCGAATACCACAAATAATTATACCGTCATTCTCTGCTGATTTAGAGGACTTCCAGTGGGCTAATGTTAGGGGATTTGATGTTGTATGTAAAGTAAAAGCTGGGATGATCAATGGCTAAAGATAGGCCTCAAAAACTGCTTAAATTTAAGATTGAGAACATTGATGTTTATTCTCTTTTGTGTGATAGAGATAATTTTACTCAATATATTTGTGATGCTGTTAGGTTTTATGAAAAACACTCACAATCTATACCCGAGGTCATAAAATCAGATTCAAACACTGATATTTTTAAAGACATCCATGACAAATTACTGCAAATTGAGGATGCAATCAATAATATTTCTAGTGCTGCATCTAGAAACAAAATAGTAGTGGATAAGCAACTAATCAACCAAATTCTGAACGAGGATGATTAACAAAGAAGGTGTGAAGTTTGTCAAATAAATTGCCATTATGTAGTTGTAAAAGTTGTGGATTTACTACCTGGTGTTTGCCAAGCTTCACAACTGGTATTTGTCATAAATGCGGGGGTACCGTTACAAATAATGAAACAGAAAATGGGAAGGTGAAACAATGACAGAAGAGAGTAAAAGCCCAAATTACTACGCAATTTTGACAGCTGATGTGAGATACAATAATAAATTAAAGCCATCAGAAAAACTGCTATATGCTGAAATTACTGCATTGACCAGTGAGCAAGGTTTCTGCTGGGCAACAAATGATTATTTTGCTGAATTATATAATGTCACTGATGTTGCAGTATCAAGATGGATTAAGGCATTAGAGAAACATGGATTTTTAAGAATTGAGTATGACCGGAACGGTACTTATGTTACTCAAAGAAGACTTTATCCATTAACCAAAATGTTAATGGCCATTAACCAAAATGTTAACGGTACCGTTAACCAAAAAGTTAATGGAGCCGTTAACCAAAAAGTTAAAGAGAATAATCTTATACTTAATAATCTTATTATTAATAATAAAGATATATATATCAACATCATAAATGAGTACAACAATATTTGTGGAGATCAATTACCAAAGGTACTGATATTCAGTGAAAAAAGATTTAAAAAAATTGAAAGTCTTAAAAAATCCGTTAAGGATATTGATTTTAACTTATTATTTAATAAAACATCTAGAAGCAGCTTTCTAACTGGATCATCAGGATGGAAATGTAATTTTGATTGGTTAATGAACCCGACTAATGCTATTAAGGTTTTAGAGGATAATTACAAAGATACACCTAGAGGCGGTGAAAAATATCATGACAAGAGTCCAGGAAGAGATAGACAAACAGATAACTCAGTTATTAGAGAAGGCAGAGAAGGTAAGACAATTAGTCAAAGAGCAGAAGAAATTATGCGATCAGGACCAGGACCAGTTGGAGACATCAAGTGTGAATTTTAAATGTCCTATTTGCAAAGATGTTGGAGCTATCTTATACAAGGTAACAGATAAATTTGGGCATGAGTATGATTATGCTGATCCGTGTGCTTGTAGGGATAAAAATTTAAAGGATTGCAGATTGTTATTTGCTAATATTCCTGAGGAATACAAAGATGTAACGATTAACAGTTTTAAAACAGATATTTATACAATACAGCCATTTGAAGCAGCTAAGGCCAAAAAGGCATGTGTCAATTATATAAATAACTTCCCTGAAATGAAAACCCTTGGAAAAGGCTTATATCTTTATAGCAAAACAAAGGGGAGTGGTAAAACCAGAATGTCAGCAAGTATCGTAAATGCAATTATAAACTATACAAATACACCAGCACGGTTTACTAATTCCATTAGAATTTTTGAAGAAATAATCAGAACATATAATGACGATGAAGCAGACAAAAATATTCTTCGAGATCTTCAAACGATTGATGTTCTTGTGATAGATGATATTGGGACCGAAAGACAAAAGCCCTTTGTGGATGAAAAGTTTTATTCAATTTTGAATGAAAGGCTTATTAATAAAAAAGTAACTATATTTACTTCAAACTGTCCCATTGAAGAATTAGAAATTGATGAAAGAATTGTGAATCGTATTCAGTCTATGGCTATTCCAATTAAATTTCCAGAAGAAAGTATTAGGTCTAATCTAGCTGAAATTGAAAATGCGGATATTTTACAAACAAAATTATTAATTTGACGGAGGAAAGGGCATGGCACTAAGTTGGGTAAGCGCTCATGAATGGTCTGAACAACACACAATTTACACAGATAAGGAATTAATGAAACCAAACGGAAAAGAAATTGAAAAAGTTAAAAAAGAGGTAGAAGAAGAAATTAACAGATTTAATTTTAAGCAAAAGGAATTAGATAATATTTTAAATCATTGCAAAAACAAGCTAGTGAATTTTTGCTTAGTGAATATCAATGTAAAATTTAAAATGCTTGAAGTAACTAGAAACTTTCCTGAGGTTAAATCATTTCACTATAAAAGGCTTTTTGAATTAGCAAGAAGGGAATTAGAGTTAAAAGGATATACATTCTCCAAGCATGGAAAATTATGGTACATGTGTACGAAAGGGTGATAGGATGATTTATTTATATGATCCCATATCAAATACTAAAAAACAAAGCAGCTACGACCTAATTAGTGGAATAACAGGGCAGAGTAAAAAAAGCTTAATGTCTTATAAATGTAAGGGACTAAAGATTAAATCTATTAACGCTTATATTATCGATGAATGTTTTACAAGAAAACAAAGATATGGTCTTATGCTGAAAGAAAAACCTGATTTAGAGATATGGAAAACAATTAGAGATTATGAAAATTATCAAATTAGTAATTATGGCAGAGTAAGACATGTTTTAAAAAACAATAAATTTAAATTAATGATGCCAGCAGTGAAAGATGACAAATGGCTGACTATTAGTTTAATTGCAAATAAAAAAAGAGTACAAAAATGTATTCACAAGCTTGTATCAGATGCGTTTTTAACTATAGTGCCAGGTAAATGTATAGTACATAAAGACGGTAATTTGTATAACAACCGGGATGATAATTTTATTCAGCTAACAAGAAAAGAATTGGGATTAAAATTTGGAGCTTTAGCATCAGGAATATCAGTTATTAAATTAGATTCTAAAACACTAGAAGAACTTGACTGCTATTCAAGTATGGCCGAAGCAGGAAGAGAAAATTATCTTCATAGAGAAACTATTAGGCTATGCGTAAAGGGAACGCTAAAAACAGCCGGAGGGTATAAATGGATTGTCGATGAAGAATTTGCAAAGGCAAGGTGATAAGAATGTGTACAGAAAGCGATCATGCTAAAAAACGCATGAAAGAAAGATTAGGTACCAATAAACAGGCAGCACATAGAATTGCAGTAAATGCTTTAAACAAAGGCATTACGCATAGTGACACCAGTGGAAGTTTAAAAAGGTTTATGGATGCACTTTTCTTGTCACATAGAACTGCTTCAAATATGAGAATTTATAATAATGCAGTATTCATTTTTGATAAGATGGAGCACCTGATTACAGTTATTCCTGTTCCAGGCAAGTATTATAAATCTGTTAAAAAAATTAATGACAGCAAAAAGGATGTGATCGCTTGAATTTAAGAATCAATAAGCAGTTCAATATTAGAAAAGGCACTATGAATTTTATTCTGGAAGAGGTAAGCACAGACAAAGATAAAAAAGAGCACTTTACGATCATAGGATATTTTAAAACATTGGACAGGCTCTATAACAAATTGGCAGCAGGAAGGAGAATCACAAACATGACATACGGAGAATTAATGGTGAATCCTAAAAACGGAATATATAAGACAGATGATGATACATATGTAATTGTAGACGGTGCAAAGGTAACACATAGTCCATTTAGAAAGTCAATTAAGGATGATGAAATACTGGAAAAGATTGAACTTAAAGAAGAAAGTTCAAATCAATATGTTTGGAATCATGTTGATGATGAAGAATAGAAAACACATGTAGAAGAAGGTGGATGACCAATGCAAGGGCTGCTAAATTTTGCAGAAGTAGAAGATGAAATAGAAGATAGCAAAAGATTAGATGAACTAAATGAATGGAAGAAAAAGAAAAGTGAAAGTAGAGCTAAGTTTGTTGCAATGCAAAGGCTTCCATATGAAGTTAAAATAAAGCGAGCCGAACTTAGAGCAAAAGAATTTGAAGCAGAGATGTATAAGCGTGGGCATAATTGCCATGTAAGCGTGGGTGGCCTAGATAGCATCACATTATATCTATTTCTTCAGAACATTGGAATTAAAGTGCCTGCAATATCAGTTTCTGCAGTAGAAGATAAGAGCATTCAAAGAATCCATGAAAAGTTATGCATAGAACGTGTGGCATCATATAAATCAAAAATTGAAGTTCTGAATAATATAGGCTTTCCAGTAATAAGTAAAAAAATGGCAGGAAGGATTGACTTATTGCAAAACCCTACAGAGAAGAACAAGACAGTTAGAAACGCAATTATTACCGGATCCTGTGGAGAGCTAGGCCACTTTGCTAAAAATAGCAGTATGAAACTACCAAAAAGGTGGTTGAACTTATTTGCAGGAATGGCAAATGAAGAGTACGGCACAAATTATATGCAAGCGCCTTTTAAAGTATCAAACAAGTGCTGCTATTACCTTAAAGAAAAACCTTGTGACGATTGGGCTAGAGAACATAATAGTTATCCTTATCTTGGCATGATGGCATCAGAAGGTGGTCAAAGAGAAGAATCCCTTATGGATAATGGATGTAATTATTACGGAA
>JGI24729J20445_1001040_pt1 | contig 11578 bp, 10 predicted proteins | sample EPASupsiteSAE323_FD_20445 | JGI IMG/M metagenome (IMG submission 20445) | reverse complement strand
AGCCCACAGGGCGTTGGCCGGGGGTTCTCCCGAAATGGCCTTGTTATAGATCCTGTGGGGATTGCCTACCTGGGCGGCCAATTGAACTTGCGAGTTGGGATTGCTCTGAGAGCCTACATCGGATTCAATATCCTCAGAAGCACCGGCAACCGTTGCAAGGGCACCCATGGCAGCTATTAGCCCCATGCTAAATGCGTCCATTTATTCCTCCTCCTTTTCATTTCACCAATTTCATTCTATTTTGCGATAAAATTGGCTATGACGCTATTGGTATCAATTACCTAAACTTATAAAGCTTTCGCGATCGGCTCCTAGCAGCGAAAAAAATTTGTAGCCACATTTTCAAAAGAGGAGCTACCAGGGCTCTCTCTTCGCCCCGATGCGATAGCCGATGATGTTGGTGACGCGGTGCAGAATCGGGGTTATTATCAGCACGATGATCATTATGGTGATAGTGAAGTTCTGCCAGAACCACTCCGGCGCGATGGTCATGGTGAGCAGCCAGGAGCCTATGACGAAGTCGAGCTGATCGATCACAAAGAGGGGCGCGCCGCGCTTCAAGCCCAGCCGTCGCTTGAAGAAGGCGGCCACGATGTCGCCGAGCATTGCGCCAAATGATAGCCCCACCAGAACGGGCACCTGCTCCAGGCCAGTGCCAAAGCTCGGCAAGCCGCAAAACGGCGCGAGCACATTGAGCAGCAATCCCGCCAGGATACCGCAGGCTGTGCCGGCAATCGTTCCCCGAAAAGTCTTGCCGTCGCCAAGAGCACGTTGTCCGTCCTGGAAGTTCCGGCCAAAATCGAGGGGTGTGCCGCCGCCAAAGAGCGCCGCGCAGTTGTTGGGGATATAGGCGGGCAACATCAGCCAGAAAGCGACAATAAGTGGGTACATTCTTCGTCTCTTACCAGAAAGTCGCGTATTCTCCCATATATCAAATTATCTGATGCAATAGATAATGAACGCATGCGCCATATCGAGGGAGCAGAGCCGATGCAATGCCGCCCGTCGATCCCGGTCGCCCTTGCAGAGGAACGCTCTTTAAGCAGGTACTTAAGTGATCAATTGATTCAAGGCCATCAAGTTGGAGGCGCGTATTTTGGGCAAGAAATTCAGCGATTTGACTGCGAGTGATCTATCAAAGCTCCCCGTCTTGACATACGATCACGTCTGTATCGGGGAAGAGAGAATCTACCTGCACCTGGTCAACGAAAAGAAGATGCATTGGTACCTGGCCGAGTACGGGCCGATAGGAAAGAAATTCTTCGGATTCTTCGTCAACAAGACTGATGGGATCGCTTCGGGACTATGCAGCCGCGACGATATACTCGATTTCGAGAAGAAAGGAAGCGCATGGGTGCCGACGGTTGATGAAAACTGGAAACCGATGGCCGCCAAGGAAGTCCCTATTTTAGTGGAATACATAAAATTGATGATCTGCCAGCCGGATATCACTTAGACGATTGCAGGGGGCGGCGAGCATTCTACCCACCGACGGAACGGCCCGACTTTGGATCGAAACAGTTAAGTTCAACCTGTGATACCTATGGGGCGGGCGTCGATGGTCTAGTGGTTATGACTTGGGCCTTCCATGCAAAAGTATCTGCGAAGCAAGCCTACAACCCGGGTTCGAATCCCGGTCGACGCATGCCTTTCTGAAATTCCGCCTTACGTTGAATGCCGAAATATTTTCGCTACATTTATATCCTAGTTGAACAACTCTAGGGAATATGAATTCAGGAGGCGAGATCTCCAATGCCAGAGGACTGCTGGCCGAGAAGATCGCTGGAGAGATCACCTTATCCCAAAATCCGGGCGACACCCTGAGAAAGTGGCGCCGGAACTTCGGCATTACCCAGACGGATCTTTCTAATTATCTGAAGATATCGCCGTCCGTTATCTCCGATTACGAGAGCGGCAGGAGAAAGTCGCCGGGCATTATGATTGTGAGCAAGATCATCGATGCCCTGCTGCGCATAGACGAGAGTCGCGGCTGCAACGTCTTGCGCGCCTACGAGGATATGTGGGGAGACATCCTGGGCCTTGATTCCATCTGCAGCGTATGCGAATATCAGGACCCGATCCCTCTCGCGGACATGGCTATCAAGCTCAATGCCGAGGTCCTCTTCGGCAGGACGGACATCACTATCTGGGGCTACACGATAATCGACAGCATGAAGGCCATCGTGGAGATGCTTCCCGACCAGTTCCAGAAGATCTACGGCAGGAGCACGGCGAGGGCTTTGATCTTCACTGGCATTCGTTCCGGCAAATCGCCCATGGTCGCGGTGCGGGTGAGCAACCTCAAGCCCGGTGCCGTGATCTTGCAGGGGCTGATGCCCTCAGAGGTCGATCCCGTGGCGATTCGCATCGCCGAGGTCGAGAACATCCCTCTTTTAACGACACATTTTTCTGTGGACGAAGTCTCCAGTGCATTGAACAAAGGGTGAAATCTTTTGGTCTCTGGAATTGTCAGCTACGGGGTATACATCCCGCGATTTCGAATCAGGGTCGATGAGATCGCCCGCGTCTGGGGTGATGGAGCGGATATCTCCGAGAGCCTGCGCGTCTTCGAGAAGTCCGTGCCGGATCTGGATGAGGATGCAGTCACCATCGCCGTGGAGGCGGCGCGCAATGCTCTGGCGCGCGGCAACGTCGACGCACGTCGCATCGGTGCCATCTATGTCGGATCGGAGAGTCACCCATATGCGGTCAAGCCCACGGGAACCATTGTAGGCCAGGCGGTCTGCTCCTCGGCATCCTATACGGCGGCAGACTTCGAGTTTGCCTGCAAAGCCGGAACTGCTGCCGTCCAGGCGTGCCTGGGTTTGGTCGGCTCCAATAATATCGATCTCGGTCTCGCCATCGGCTCAGACGTGAGCCAGGGCGCGCCGGGCGACATGCTGGAGTACACGGCAGCCGCCGGCGGGGCCGCATATTTGATCGGACGCGAGAATTTGGCGGCTGAGGTCGAGAGCTTCTATTCATTTACCACCGATACCCCGGACTTCTGGAGGCGCGAGGGCATGCCGTACCCCGAGCACGGGGGAAGATTCACGGGAGAGCCGGCTTACTTCAAGCATGTATCGAGCGCCGCGCGCGGTCTGATGGAACGCATGGGAACCAAGCCGCAAGATTACGATTATGCCGTCTTCCACCAGCCCAACGGCAAATTCCCCGTGCGTGTGGCCAAGTTGCTCGGCTTTTCCAAGAAGCAGATCGAACCGGGCCTGGTGGTTCCCATGATCGGGAACACTTACTCCGGCTCCTGCCTCATCGGCCTTGCCGCGACGCTTGACATCGCCAAACCGGGAGACCGGATCTTCGTGACCAGCTTCGGTTCCGGCGCGGGGAGCGATGCCTTCTCCATCCGCGTGACGGACGGGATCGAGGCGATCCGCTGCGGTGCGCCGTCGGTTCGTGACTATATCGGCAACGCCCAGTATCTTGATTATGCCATGTACGCCAAGCACAAGGGCAAGCTGAGAATATGAGGTCTGTTTCCATTATCGGTGTGGGATGCACCAAGTTCGGAGAGCGTTGGGACGTCTCTTTGCGCGATATGATCGCCGAGGCCGGTGTCATGGCCATCGGGGATGCCGAGATCACGGGCGAGCAGATCGATGCTCTCTTCGTGGGCAACATGAGCGGCGGCAGATTCATCGAGCAGGAGCATATCGGTGCCCTGATCGCCGACTGCGCCGGTCTCTCGCGCCTGCATGTGCCCTCCACGCGCGTGGAGGCGGCCTGTGCTTCGGGCGGTCTCGCCCTGCGCCAGGCAGTACTGGCTGTGGCCAGCGGCTACAACGATATAGTGATCGCGGCAGGCGTCGAGAAGATGACGGATGTGTCCTCGGGCACGGCAGCCGACGCGCTCGCTGCGGCAGCGGACCGGGAGTGGGAATGCTTCTTTGGTGCGACCTTCCCTGCGCTTTATGCCATGATGGCCAAACTGCACATGCGCCGCTATGGCACCACGCACGATCAGATGGCGCAGGTGGCCGTAAAAAATCATCATCATGCTTGCTTTAACCCAATTGCGCAGTACCACATGGAGGTTAGCATCGAGGATGTGAACAGGTCGCCCCTGGTGGCGGACCCCCTGCACGTCCTGGACTGCTCGCCCATATCCGATGGTGCGGCAGCCGTCGTGCTTGCGCCAACCGAGATGGCCAAGCGCTTTGCCGACACGCCCATCAAGATCATCGGCAGCGGACAGGCCAGCGATACCCTTGCCCTGCACGACCGCCGCGATCTGACGACTTTGGACGCCACCGTGCACGCGGGCCGTGCCGCCTTCGCCCAGGCGGGAATCGAGCCGCGCCAGGTGGACGTGGCCGAGGTGCACGACTGCTTTACCATCGCCGAGATCCTGGCCATTGAGGACCTGGGATTCGTCGAGAAAGGCCAGGGCGGAAAGGCTACCGAGGAAGGCCTCACTGCACTGGGCGGCAGCCTGCCCGTCAACACATCCGGCGGACTCAAAGCCTGCGGCCATCCCGTCGGTGCGACCGGAATTAAGCAAGCCTATGAGATCGCCTTGCAGCTACGCGGCGAGGCCGGTCGGCGTCAGGTGGAAGAGGCGGAAGTGGGCCTGGCCCATAACGTGGGCGGCTCGGGCGGAACGGCCCTGGTTCACATATTTACAAGGTAGATCTTGCAGGATAGAATCATAAGGCAATAGACGAGGCAAAATGACAACACAAGCTCCCAGATTCTGGAGAAGCATACCTCAGAGGTACAACCTCAAAGGGACGCACTGCACCAGTTGCAACGAGTATTTCTTTCCGCCGAGGAACCTGTGCCCCAACTGCCGCCGCGGAGCGCACCTGGAAGAGTATGCTTTCAAAGGAACGGGCACGATTATTACCTATACCACGATCTACAACGCTACCGAGGACTTCGAGAGGCTCACGCCCTACAATCTGGCCATCATTCAGCTCGATGAGGGGCCGAGAGTCACCGGCCAGATCGTCTCCAGCCTCGGCGAGATTAAAATCGGAATGCGTGTTCGGCCCGTCTTTCGCATCCTGGGAAAAGAAGGCGATCGTGGCATCATCTACTACGGCACCAAGTTCGCGCCGATTTTAGAGCCAAGCTGCGCGAAGGAGTGAAGATCCTGTGCCCCGGGGGCAGCGGTTCAAACTGCCGCTTCCAGATACTTAAAAATGGAAAACGAATAGAAAAGGACGCAGATCAAAAACGTTTAGCCGATAGCGACGGCATGATCTGACTTCGCCGCGGCCACATTCGCAAAGTCACATTCTTTGGTCAGCATGACCGGGCCGGTCTTGACCACCAGCTCTTCGTCTTTGATCTCTTTTAAGATCTGGTTGAACTTGCTCTTTCCTTCCGCCTGCATAACCAGGAAGAAGTTGTACTCGCCGAAGAGACGGTAGACATCTCTTACCTCCGGCCTTTTTTGCAGATCTGAATATGCAGATCGTTCATAGCCGGGTCTAACTTTGATCATTGTCAATCCGATTACCATGTATTTTTCCCCCACTGGAAGCAACGTTGTATGCACTTCGTAGATTAATACTTTTCGCCCAGTTAGCATGAATTTAGGAAAATTTATGACTTAGCATGATTTTACTATCAGGAATCTGCAAAAAACGATCCCCGATTTGCCCTTAAATGCCATTCCCTATTCGATATTGTGGATAGATCTTTTTTGATGCAAAGACAATTTTTGCCGCAAAGACAAGGTTTATAAGTGGGATGATGGGAAGCATTCAAGGTCGATGAACCTGTCCCGACCGCAAGAGGTTTAAAGGAAAAACCATCTAGGTTGGTGTCGCAAGACGGTTGTTTGCCAAGGTGGCGGAGCGGCTACGCAAATGCCTGCAGAGCATTACCACTCCGGTTCGAATCCGGACCTTGGCTTCGTGGCTTTTCTAAATACTAGAAAAATTTTTATCCATTGATGTCCCTATTTAGGTGCGGGGATGATGAACCGTATCGGTATGCAATAGATTAAGCCGTCATATCTACAAAATAAATAGAATCTGTGGTATATTTAAAGGGAAAGGCTTATATCTTCTCAGGATATTTCATTAAGGTCCTAATTATTCGGGGGGCATAATCAGTTTTGAGCGACGCAACGGGCTATGATGCGAGCCAAATCCAGGTTCTCGAAGGGCTTGAGGCAGTAAGGCGCAGGCCTTCTATGTATATCGGCAGTACGGATACCCTGGGGCTGCACCACCTGGTTTATGAAGTGGTGGACAACAGCGTGGACGAGGCCCTGGGCGGCTACTGCAAAGAGATCAACGTTACCATCCATGTGAACGGCAGCGTCTCCGTCAAAGATGACGGGCGCGGCATTCCTGTGGACAATCACCCCCAATACAACCGTCCGGCTCTGGAGATCGTATTGACCGTGCTCCACGCGGGCGGCAAGTTCAATCATGATTCCTACAGCGTCTCCGGCGGACTGCACGGCGTGGGCGTCTCCGTGGTAAACGCCCTCTCCGAGTGGCTGGAGGTCGAAGTCAGGCGAAACGGAAAGATTTACTGGCAGCGCTACGAGCACGGCGATGTGGCGTCCGATGTTGAGGTCAGAGGAACGTCGGACCATACCGGCACAACGGTCACCTTCAAGCCGGACGGAACCATCTTCGAGGAGACGGAGTACAACTTCGACATCCTCTCTTCCCGGCTGAGGGAGCTGGCGTTTCTGAACCGCGGCCTGCGCATTACCATAAAGGATGAGCGGTCGGAGAAAGAGAACGACTTCTGCTACGAGGGCGGCATCGTGTCCTTCGTGGAGTATCTCAATACCAACAAAGAGGCACTGCATCAGCCGCCGCTCTATTTTTCCCGCAGCAAGAACGGAACGCAGGTGGAAGTGGCTTTGCAGTACAACAATGCCTACAATGAGAACATTTTCACCTATGCCAATAATATCAACACCCGTGAAGGCGGAACTCATCTCATGGGCTTCCGGGCGGCCCTGACCAGGACCGTGAACGATTACGCTCGGGAAAATAAGCTGCTTAAGAACGAGGAGAAGCTGGGCGGCGATGATCTGCGCGAGGGCCTGGTGGCCGTCATCAGCGTCAAGCTTCCCGATCCGCAGTTCGAGGGCCAGACCAAGACCCGCCTTGGAAACAGCGCCATTCGCGGCATCATCGAGTCCATGGTCTCGGAGGGCTTGAAGGAGTATTTCGAGGAAAATCCCCTGGTGGCCACGACCATCGTGGAAAAGGCCGCTGAGGCCCTGCGTGCCCGCGAAGCTGCCCGAAAGGCCAAAGAATTGACCCGGCGCAAGAATGCTCTCGGCTCCGGCGGCCTGCCCGGCAAACTGGCCGACTGCTCGGACAAAGACCCCTCCAAATGTGAGATCTACATCGTGGAAGGACAGTCAGCCGGCGGAAGTGCCAAGCAGGGCAGAAGCCGCCATTTTCAGGCCATTCTGCCTTTGCGCGGCAAGATCCTGAACGTGGAGAGGGCAAGGCTGGACAAGATCCTCAAGAACGCAGAGATTCGCAACATGATAGTGGCCTTCGGCACAGGCATCGGCGAAGACTTTGACCTCACCAAGGCCAGATACCACAAAGTAGTAATCATGACCGATGCCGATGTGGACGGCTCGCATATTCGTACACTTCTGCTGACCTTTTTCTATAGATACATGAAACCCCTCATCGAGGCAGGCTACGTTTTCATCGCTCAGCCGCCCCTCTATCAGGTCAAGAAGGGAAAACAGATCAATTACGCTTACTCGGATAGTGAGCTGAACCTGATGGTGCAGTCCATAGCCAAGCCCGTCATCCAGAGGTACAAGGGCCTGGGTGAGATGAATGCCGAGCAGCTCTGGGAGACGACCATGAACCCTGAAAAGAGGACCCTGCTCAAAGTCACCCTGGAGGATGCAGTGGAGGCAGATCGCATTTTCACCATCCTCATGGGAGACCAGGTGGAGCCGAGACGGGAGTTCATCGAGACGCATGCCAAGTATGTAAAGAACCTGGATGTCTGAGGTGGCTTTTGACGGAAGTACTAGTTAACATCACAGAGGAGATGAAGTCCTCTTACATCGATTATGCCATGAGTGTGATCGTGAGCCGGGCGCTCCCGGATGTGCGGGACGGCCTGAAGCCTGTTCATCGGCGCATCCTCTATGCGATGTATGAACAGGGCATGACTCATGATCAGCCCTACAAGAAATCTGCTCGCGTGGTGGGTGACGTCATGGGTAAGTACCACCCGCACGGAGACTCGGCTATCTATGAGACCATGGTCCGGATGGCCCAGACTTTTTCCATGCGCTATCCTCTCATCGACGGCCAGGGCAACTTCGGCTCCATCGACGGCGATCCCGCGGCGGCCATGCGTTACACGGAAGTGCGCCTCTCCAAGATCGCGGAAGAGATGCTGGCCGACATCGAGAAGAACACGGTGGACTTTGCCCCCAACTACGACGGCTCGCTCAAAGAGCCGACCGTGCTGCCGGGCAAGCTTCCCAATCTTCTGCTCAACGGGTCCACGGGCATCGCAGTAGGCATGGCCACCAATATTCCGCCCCACAACCTGAAAGAACTGGCCGGGGCGATCATTCATCTCATCGACCAGCCCGAGGCCACGCTTTACGATCTCATGAAATATCTGCCCGGGCCGGACTTTCCCACCGGCGCATATATCGTGGGCCGGGCAGGGATCGAAGCAGCCTACATGACCGGACGCGGCAGCGTCCTCATGCAGGCCAAGTCGGAGATTGAGGAAGGAGCGCGAACTACCAAGATCATCTTCACCGAGCTGCCCTATCAGGTGAACAAGGCCACGCTCATCGAGGACATGGCGGAGATGGTCAAAGGAGGCCGCCTGGAGGGCATATCCGATCTGCGAGACGAGTCGGACAAAGACGGCATACGTCTTGTCGTGGAAGTCAAGAGCGGATTCAACGTTCATGTGGTCTTAAACCAGCTTCACAAGCACACGGCGCTCCAGACCAGCTTCGGCATAAACAACATGGTCCTCATTGACGGCCTGCCTAAAGCCGTCTCCTTGAAGGAAACCCTGGAGCAGTACGTCCACTACCGCTCCATTGTGATCGAGCGGCGCACCAGGTTCGATCTGGATGCCGCGGAGAAGCGCGCCCACATCCTGGCCGGATTGCTCATCGCCCTGCGAAACATCGATGAGGTAATCAGAATAATAAAAGCAGCCGCGTCGCCTCCGGAAGCCAAGGATGCTTTGATGCAGGCGTTCTCCCTGAGCGAGGAGCAGTCCAAAGCAATTCTCGAAATGAGGCTGCAAAGGCTGACGGGCCTTGAGCAGGAGAAGATAGTCTCCGAGGCTACGGAGCTGGAGAAGCTTATCGCCCATTTGAGGATGATTCTCTCCAGCAACCTGGAAATTCTGAATATCATCAAAGAGGAACTCAAGGAGCTGTGCAGGACTTACGGAGACGCGCGCCGCACGCAGATCATCGAAGCGGAGGGCGAGGTTCGCCAGGAAGACCTCATCCAGGATGAGGATGTGGCAGTGACCATCACCAGCTCCGGGTACATCAAGCGCCAGCCCGTTGATGCTTACCGCATGCAGCGGCGCGGCGGACGGGGTGTCATCGGGGCGGAGACCAAGAGCGAAGAGTTCGTAACGGACGTATTCACCGCGTCCACCAAGGATTACCTGCTCTTCTTCACGGACAAGGGCAAGGCCCACTGGCTCAAGGTTTATGAGATTCCGTCCTTAGGGCGTGCCACGCGCGGCAAGTCCATCGTGAACCTCCTGCAGCTTGAGCCGGATGAGAAGATGACGGGCGCAATTCCGGTGAAGAGCTTCGAGTCCGGCTTCATCATACTGGTAACCCGCCACGGCAGCGTCGTAAAGATGCCTTTGCAGGCCTTCAGCAACCCGCGCAAGGGCGGCATCAAGGCCGTCAACCTCAAGGGCGACAGCCTTGTCTCAGCCAAGCTCACCGACGGAAATCAGGAGATATTGGTGGCCACCAAGTTCGGCAAGGCCATTCGCTTCAAGGAAGGCGATGTGCGGGCCAGCAACCGCGGCACTATGGGCGTGCGGGCCATCAGCCTCAACATGGGAGACGAGCTGATCAGCATGGATGTGATCAATCCGGCGTCCAATTCCACTCTGCTCACTATCACCAACCAGGGATACGGCAAGAGAACCGAGCTTGGCGAGTATCCCCAGCAGAGCCGGGGCGGCAAGGGTGTCAAGAACATCGATGCTCGCAAGGGCTTTGTCTGCTGCACCACCACGGTCTCCGAGGAAGACGAGCTGCTGGTGACAACCAAAGAGGGCGTGATGATTCGCATACCGACGAGCGACATTCGCGTGCAGGGCCGGTCCACGCAGGGCGTGCGCATAATGAACGTCAAGCCCGGAGACGAAGTGGCGGCGGTGGCGAGGATAACCTAGCCATCCCGATTTTCTTTTGCGTTGATCTTTTCTCGATGCATGTGCTATAGCAAGCCAGTGCTTGCTTGATTAGAATTGGTCAGAATGAGAATATGTCTCACATTAGGCGCCGTCAACAGTTTTAAATTATGTTGCGAGTTCCTACTTATTGGCCAAGCAGTGCCAGATAGCCTGTTAATGGGGTAATAAGTTTTGATAGGCCATTAGGAGATGAAATAGCTATAATTGTTTGAAATTGATGAAAATAATAATAAGTTTGATGTCAAATGCAGTAAAAATGTTAACGAAGTGTCCGGCCAATTTAATGTGTTAAATTTATAGTTATATTAACAATTTTGTGTATAATTAGAAAATATAAACGAAATAGTGTATATTTTTATATTAGGACGTGCTTTAATAATGCTATGCAAGAGAAGTATCATGTAATGTTAGGCGATGTTGTTTCATCCCGTACAATAGCTGATAGACCAAATTTTCAAAAAAAATTAGAAAACGCTTGCAATGATGTAAATCTAAATTATCGCAATGATATCTTTGCTGAGTTTAAAATCTCGAAGGGAACAGATGAAATTGCGGGAGTTCTTGTTGACATTTCTAATATATTCAAAATAATAACTCTGTTTTTTGATTATTTATACCCATATCAAATACGTTTTGCTTTGGTATATGATTATATTGATGTTTCTATGGATATCAGAGATGTAACGAAAATGGATGGCCCAGCTTTTCATAAGGCTTCATCTGATATCAATGAACTTAAATTAATTGGTACTTCGTTTAAATTTTCTGTTTATGACTTAATCGTGGATTCTGCAATAGAAAATGAGATTAATTTATTATTTATGATTAAATCTGATTGGTCCCTGCTACAGCATAACATTATAAAAGAATATATGAAACTAGGGAAACAAACTGAAGTAGCTAATAAACTAGGAACATCTCAGACATTTGTATCTAGGACAATCCATAAATTAAGGTGGAAAGAATTAAGCTACATAGAGGAAAATTTAAATTATATGTTGCTTAGATACCAACAACGATTATTGGGGCGGAATAAAATTGGATGTAGTTCAATTGATAGAAATTCAGATTTTAGAGACTAGTGTCTCGTCAGACCTGTAATGTCGGATAAAGACGGAATAATTTGACCCTTGCATCATCAGTGGTGAATTGCCAATTAACCTTTGCATTTTTG
>JGI24729J20445_1001039_pt1 | contig 11580 bp, 11 predicted proteins | sample EPASupsiteSAE323_FD_20445 | JGI IMG/M metagenome (IMG submission 20445) | reverse complement strand
ACATGACTATTAATGTCTACACCGACGGCGGTTCTCGTGGAAATCCTGGACATTCTGGCTATGGACTGGTTATTTATGACGACGACCAAAAAATTTTATTTCAAGAATCAAAATATCTTGGCATCAAAACCAACAACGAAGCTGAGTATGCCGGCCTAATTGGTGCCTTAATTTGGATCAATAATAATCAAAATTCATTAAAAATTTCTAAAATTAATTTCAATTCAGATTCTCAATTAATGATTCGTCAACTCACTGGTCTTTATAAAGTCAAAGCCCCCAATTTAATTCCGATTTTCCTTAAAGCCAAAGATTTAATTAATTCAATTTCCTCCCCCATTTTTTTTAAAGATGTTCGTCGAGATTTCAATAAACTTGCCGATCAATTAGCCAACGAGGCTATGGACAGAAAAACATAATTCATGAATAAAAAATCAATTCCTTATTTAATTCTCATAATTATATTTATTTTTCTAACCCTTTTTTTTGGCCCCATCATCGCTAACTACAATAAAACTGGCAGCAATACTCTTCTTGTAAACAAAGATTATTCTTATCTTTCTCGTGATCAGATTTTAACTAAAATTGATCAAGATTTTATTCTTCCCGATCATTTTATTTTAGTTTTACCCAATCAACAAGAAACCAGTCTTAAATTAGCCACAATTTCGGCCAAAATAAATAAAAATGAAATTGCCAATACTATGCTCTATCGTCGGCTCAATCAAGGAATACTTGCCTACATAAAATACTTTTTCAAACCCAAAAATTTTAATCTAGAAATTACTCTAGACAGCGATAAATTAAATCAACAAGCTGATTTACTTGCATCACAAATCGATAAACCTTTTGTTCCCACTGAATTAAATTATAAAAATGGCTCTATATCAGTGGCCATTGGTTCAACTGGGACCGAATTCGATCGAGATACCTTTATTAATAATCTTAGTACTTTACTTTTAATTGGAAATTTTAATCAAAAAATTAGATTAGAAACACAAACCATTGGTAATATTCCCACCAATGAACAAATTGAAAACGCCAAATCACGATCCCAAAAATTAATCAAAAAATCTTTAATTTTAAAACAAGATTCTAATCAAACCATAATAAATAATGCCACTTTAATTTCTTGGGTTGGCTTTGATAATAATTATCAAACCGACAAAATCAACAAATTTATCGAGAAATTAAATTCCACTTTTAAAAAAGATGGCACTGATGCTGTTTTTAAAATGGAAAACAATAAAGTTGTTGAATTTATTCCCGCTCAAAACGGCATCACCATAAAAACCGATGAATTAACAAATTTAATAATTGATTCACTAAATAAATTAATTAGTACAGAAGATTCGTCTGAAGAAATTAATATTCCTGTCACTATTGCTGAACCAAAAATAAAAAATGCTGATACTAATAATTTAGGTATCAATGAATTATTAGGCCAAGGAGTTTCCACTTTTAATCATTCTAGTGCCACCCGTAATATTAATGTTAAAAAAGGATCTTCAATTGTCAATAATATTTTAGTTGCCCCAGATACTACGTTTTCCTTTATTAAAAATTTAGGAGAAGTTAGCCTTAAAAATGGCTATGCCAATGCTTACATCATTAAAGAGGGAAGAACCGAGCTTGATGTTGGTGGTGGAATTTGCCAAGTTTCCACCACTCTCTTCAGAGCCATGCTTAATGCTGGTTTAAATATTACCGAAAGACAGGCACATGCTTACCGTGTTAGTTATTACGAAGAAGATTCTAAACCAGGATTCGACGCCACTGTTTTTATTCCCAGTCCTGACCTTAAATTTATAAATGACACTGGTCATTATCTTTTAATTCGCAATATTTACGACGGTGACAATAAAAAACTTACCTATCAAATTTATGGTACTAGTGATGGCCGTAAAACTGAAATTTCCAATTACAAACAATGGGGGTCAGCTCCCGCTCCAGCAGATGTTTATGTAGATGATCCAACTCTACCAGTCGGCAAAATTATTCAAACAGAACACAAAATTCCTGGCCTAAAAACTTCTTTTGATTGGATCGTAACCAAATCAGATGGCACCATTCTTCACCAAAAAACTTTTACTTCCAATTTTGTTCCCTGGGCTGCTGTCTATCGCCGCGGCACCAAAACTAATTAAAGCTCTAATCTCGGATTTCTATCCAAGTCTTCCTTATTCTCCACAAATTCACCTCTCAACGCTTTATAATAAGCCACCAACCCAATCATCGCGGCATTATCAGTATTAAATTGTTTTTTAACCGGCATTAACAGGGGGGTATTAAATTCTTTTGCTAATATTCTCAATCTTTTTCTCAATTCCAAATTAGACATCACTCCGCCGCTCGCCATTAAAGTTTTTGGATTATAAAATTCAATTGCCTTTTTGAATTTCAATAATAAACTGTCAAAAACAGCATCTTGAAAACTTGCCGATAAATTAGCCAAATTTTCACCAACTTTTTCTTTTGGCCAATCTTTTATTTGATAATAAAAAGAAGTTTTTAATCCAGAAAAAGAATAATCAAAATTTTTCTGAAACGATAAAGGGCGGGGAAGTTTTAAATAATTTTTATCACCATTTTCAGCTAGTCTTTCAATAATTGGTCCACCTGGATACCCCAACCCCATCATTTTAGCTGCCTTATCCAATGCCTCACCAGCTGCATCATCCAAAGTTTCTCCAACAATTTTATATTTTCCTATTTCCTCTACCAAAACTAATTTAGTATGCCCCCCAGAAACCGTCAATGCCAGCGTCGGAAATTCTAATTCTCTTTCTGGTTTTCCTTCTTTATTTTTAATTAAATTAGCCAAAATATGACCTTCCACATGATTCACTCCAATTAATTTTTTATTAAATTTAATTGCCAATTCTTTGGCATAATTAACACCAACCCCCAAAGCAATTGCCAATCCCGGCCCTTGAGTTACCGCCACCACATCAATTTCTTTCAGTAAAAAATTTAATAAAGCCTCCCTGTCAAGGGAGGTGCCTGAAGGGCGGAGGGTTTTTTTTAACACCTCAATCACCACCGGCTCGATTCTCTCTATATGTGCTCTTTTAGCAATATCTGGAACCACTCCTCCCCATTTTGCATGCAAATCAGTTTGCGACGAAATCACACTCGACATTAACCGGTCGTTTTCTAAAACGGCAGCACAAGTATCATCACAACTAGTTTCTATTGCTAATATTTTCATAATTACTGTATTATAAATATATGGATCCTAAAAATATGAAATTTCTTATACCATCCATCATCTTGCTGATTTTATCAGGCTTAGGAATTTTTTTCATTTTTAAAATAAACAATTCCACTCAAATCAATAATTCAATTCCATCACCCACTCCAGTTCCCACCCAAATACCCACGCAAATACCAACCATCACTATTACTCCCACTGCCACCTCTACTGCTAAAATTACGACCACTCCTATTGCCACCCCAACAAGTAAAATTACTATTACCCCAACTGCTTCTCCAACAGCCAAAATTAAAAACACCACTCCAACTATTACTCCAAAATTAACTCCCATTCCAACCGTAGTTTCTAATATTTTAAATTTTAAAACCACCGACGATAGTTTTTCTATAGATTACAGTTCCAGTCGAAAACTTTATCAGGACACAGAAAGCTCTGGTAATCGATATACCTTTTATAATTCTGCTGGTAATTTTGCCGTTCACGTTGCCAAAAGTGGAACTTGGGCTTGGACCAACCCTGATCGTAATTTCAGCCAAAATCTTATTGTTTCCGGCCAAAATACCTATCGTTACGATATTTCCACTCAAACCATTGTCGATCTCCAATCAAGCACCAAAAACTACACCATTCAATGCGTCCACAACGGCAAAGAATCTTTAAAAACAGAATGTGAAAAGTTTATTGACTCCTTCCAACTTTTATAAAGCTAGCATTTAATATTTTACTTCTCTTGTCCTCTCATCCAAATACCTAAATTGAATTATCACCACCTTGTTTTCTTTTTTTAATCTTTCAAAATTTTTCTCGCCCATATTTTCCGGCCATTCAATACACGCAATATTGTTTTTAAATAAATCAAAAAATTTTATTTCCTCCAGTTCGTAATCCGCACTAATTCTATACAAATCAAAATGCAAAAATTTATTAATATTTTGTCCCCCTCTTGTCAAAGAGGGATTAGGGGAGATTGGATATTCATTATAAATTACAAAAGTCGGACTCGTGATTTTTTCTTTCACTCCCAATAAATGTCCTATTTTTCGACTAAAAACAGTTTTTCCACAACCTAAATCTCCCGTCAACGCAAAAATCAAAGATTTTTTCCCCGTCTTGTCAAAGAAGGGGTCAGGGGAAGATTGATATTTTTTCAATAAAAATTCTGCAATCTTTTCTGTCTCTTTTTCCGATTTTGAAATAAAAGTTTGATTCGATCCCGTAATTAAATCACCACGTCGCAGAATTTTTAATTCTGCCTCAGTCGCATCGATTACCGTCGATGGTTTATTCCTCTGTAATTTTCCAGCATCTACAATCAAATCTATCATTTCCTTTTTCTTTTTTGACAATGGTTTTAAAAAACTAGCAATCGAATAATTTGGAGTTCTTCCTGATAAATTAGCCGAAGTCGCCGTCACTGGCTTTCCCAAAGTTTTTACCAAATCGTGAATATATTTATTGTCCGGGATTCTAATTCCCAAAGTTCCATTTTCCGCTTCAATCCCAAAAGCCACTTTATGTTTTCCATTACTCACAATTGTAAAAGGTCCCGGCAATAAATTTTTATAAATATTTATAATATTGTCGTTTAATTGCACATATTCACTGGCCATTTTTTGATCCAAAACTGCCACCGAAATTGCTTTCCCAGTCCATCTATTTTTAAAATCCAAGAGTTTTTTAACCCCTTTTTCATTTGTTGGATCCACTGCCAAAATATAAACAGTATCACTTGGAAATACCACCAATCCGCCATTCTTTAAAACCTTAACAGTTTCTTTAATTATTTTTTGATAATTATTTCCCTTAATCTCCAAAACTTTCATCACTTATTTTATCACTTCACACTTTCTACCCATTCATTAATCTCCTCATGCCACTTTCTATATTTTTCTTCCAATTTAGACACATCTGGAATTCCAAACTTATCTTTAAATCTTTTTAAAATAACCCCAAAATCAGGATCAATTTTAATCATTTCTTCTGTTGACTCTTCAAAAACATTAAATCTCGGATGGCCTTTGGAATGAAAATTATCAGCATAACAAACAATTTCTTCTTCAAGTGAAATTGGAATATTTTTTTTATAACCAACACCAACATGAGTCAAAGCAAATCTTGCTATTTTTTTTAAAAACTCCTCTTTTATTAAAATCTTATATCCATTCTCTCCGTGTTCAACATAATTTTTCTTATTTTTAACATATTGATAATAACCAATATCATGGACCAATGCCCCAATTTCAATCAAATTTTTATCTATTGCAAAACCATAACTTTTTTCTAATTTTTTTGTGATTTGTAAAGATATATCTCTAACAATCAAACTATGAGTCCAGCCTATTTCCAAAACTTTTTCATTTGGTGCATACTTTTGGTGCAGTTTATAAATAGAACTTTGATTCACAACCAATTGTACCTTATAATTAAAGCAGCCCCTAATTTATTTTTTTTTAATTAAAATGAAGGAGTGGCTTTTTAAAAAACAAGAAAAGACAGCCCAAAATAATCTTGCTCAGCAAAGAGTAAATTTAATTCTAAATGGGTTGGAAAGAGGTTTATCAATTGATGAAATAGATGTCAAACTCGCAACACTACCAAAAACACCCGAAGATGCCAAAAGCCGCAATTCTGTAGATGGTGTTAAAAGAGCTCTAGAAGATTTACCTTTTGTTGAAAAAATTGAAGAAACTATTCCCGGCAAAAAACAAGATACGTTTCATAAAAGAGATTTAATAATTACTCTTAACGGAGATCATGTCCCAAAAGTTTATCTTCAAGTAAAATCCAGCTTAAGAAGGGAAATTGGTCTTCGTAATAGAATAAGACACAATTATCAAAAATCTAGAGAAGTTTTAAATCAAAGAAAACTTGTTATTGTAAATGGACAAATTCCTGAAGATGCTATTCGTCAAATTTTCCTCTACCGGCTTGGTGAAATTGATACTTATCACAAAGATAGTCATCGTTCGTCTTTGTAAGAATGTTAAAATATACTCATGGACAAAGCTTATAATCCCGAACAGGAAGGCCAAATTTATGAAAAATGGCAAGATTCTGGCGCCTTTACTCCCAAAATCGATAAAACCAAAAAACCTTTTTCTATTATTCTTCCACTTCCAAACGCCAACGATCCCATGCATATGGGCCATGCCGTCTTTACTGTTCAAGATATTATGGTGCGTTATCATCGCATGTTGGGTGACCCCACCCTCTGGCTTCCCGGTGGTGATCATGCTGGTATTGAAACCCAATTCGTTTTTGAAAAAAAGTTAGCCAAAGAAGGGAAGTCGCGTTTCGATTTCGATCGTCAAACTCTTTATCAAATGATTTGGGATTTTGTCGAAGAAAACCGAAAACTAAATCAATTTCAAATGAAGAAGCTTGGCTTCTCCATGGATTGGACTCGTTACCATTATTCTCTTGAACCAAAAATTGTCGAAAATGTTTTGGCAACTTTTAAAAAAATGTATCAAGATGGTTTGGTTTATCGTGATGAAAAAATCGTCAATTATTGTACTTTTTGTGGTACTGCCTTTTCAAATTTAGAAGTCAACCATAAAACAGTTGATTCTCATCTTTGGTACATTAAATATGGTCCATTAACCGTTGCCACCACCCGTCCCGAAACTATGCTTGGCGACACTGCTGTCGCTGTTAATCCCAAAGACAAAAGATACAAAGATCTAATTGGTAAAACCATTACTCTCCCGTTGGTTAACAAAGAAATACCTATAATTAGGGAAGATTCAATTGATATTAAATTTGGCACTGGTGCTGTTAAAGTCACCCCATCCCATTCTCCTGAAGATTACGACATGGCCAAAAAACACAATTTGGAGTTTGTTCGAATATTTGATTATGACGGCAAATCCAACAATAATGTCCCCGAGAAATTTCGTGGAATGTTTCCAAATCAAGTTCGTCAAATGGTCATAGACGATTTAACCACTGCTGGTTTAATGGAAAAAATCGAAGATTATTCACACGAAGTTGGTCATTGTTACCGTTGCGGTCGCCCCATTGAACCAATCACTGCACCTCAATGGTACATCAAAATTGACAAATTAGCCAAACCAGCCATTATTGCCGCCAAAGAAGGTAAAGTTAAATTTTTCCCCACCCGTTTCAAAAAAACTTATCTCGATTGGATGGAAAATATCCGCGATTGGAATATCAGTCGCCAAATTGTTTGGGGTCCTCGTATTCCAGCTTGGTATTGTCTTGATTGTCATCCCGATATCAAATTAAATTTTCTCGACAAAAACAAAAATATTGTCTCTGACTTTTACAAAAATATCAAAGATAAATATTCTTTTGAAGAAATCAATTCTGGTCTTCAGTCCTTAGTTGCACCAGTTAATGCCGATTTTATCGTTGAAAAAGTAGATCATTGTTCAAAATGTAAATCCAAAAATTTAATTCAAGAAACTGACACTTTTGATACTTGGTTTTTAAGCGGTCAATGGCCATTAAGCACTATTGGATTTAACACTGCTGACCCTCAAAAATCTTCGCCTGATTTTAAATATTTTTACCCCACCACCGTCATGGACACCATGTGGGATATTTTATTTTTCTGGGTTGCCCGCATGATTATGTTTGGTCTTTATCTTACCGACGACGTTCCTTTTAAAACTGTTCATCTTCATGCCCGTTGTGTCGATTCTAAAGGTCAAAAAATGTCGAAATCTAAGGGAAATGTTGTCAATCCACTCGATATGACCGAAAAATACGGCACCGATGCTCTTCGCATGGCTTTAATCATCGGTATTGCTCCTGCCAGTGATTTTGTTGTTTCTGAAGATAAAATCCGTGCTCAACGTAATTTTGTTAATAAAATTTGGAATGCTTCCCGTTTTGTCGAAATGCTTATCGACAGGTTAAACCCTCAAAAAGTTTCTCTTGATATTGACAAATCAAAACTAACTTCTGTCGATTCTGAAATCTTATCCAAACTCAACAAAATCATCGCTTCTACCACCAAAAATTTAGAAAATTATCGTTTTGGTCAAGCCAGTGAAGATTTATATAAATTTTTCTGGCATGAATTTTGCGATATTTACATCGAAAATGCCAAAGATAGGGGAGAAGAAACCATTCCGATCTTACTTACCGTCTTAACCACTTCTCTAAAACTTCTTCATCCATTTATTCCTTTTGTTACTGAAACCATTTACCAAGAATTAATTTCCAAATTTAATTTAACACCCGAACTTTTAATTACTTCTTCTTGGCCCAATGGAATCGATATTAAATAAAAAAATTTTAATCAAAATCGACCTTATTTTAACAACAAAAATTTTAGTTGTCCTTTTTTTAATTTTCATAATCAGTCTAAATTTTTTTGTTTTAAATAAAAATCCAGACATTTTTACTCAAACCAAAAAACAGTTATTTAGCCTAAATCAAGGCGATAGTTATTCTGGCCGTCTCAATTTATGGCGTCTTTTAGTTCAAAACAATGATTGGATAAATGCTGCAAAACTTGAACAAAAATTAAATGCTTCCGAAATAAGCGATTACAAATTTAATTATCAACCATCAGAACTTCAAAAAAAAGTTGATTATTTAAATTCCAAGTCCAATAAATCAACCGAAGATTACATTGAATTATCTCGAGTCCAATTTCTTTTAAATCAAAAACAAGACAGTTTAGCTTCCATCCAAAAAGCCCGCCAACTCGATCCTACTCGGGACGATATTGACAGGCTTTATTATTCGCTGTCTAAATAAAGTTTATTCTTCTTTCTTTTCTTCTTCACCCTTTTGCTCAGTAGCTGGGACTTCCACTGGTGCTTCTTCCACTGGTGCTTCTTCTTCAACTCTTGGTTTTTCAACTTTAACGATCACTTGTTCTAATTGAGTCACCATTTCCACTTTTTCACCCAATTTAATATCACCAACAGTTATCATATCTTCAACAGTTTCCAATGCAGTAATATCTACTGTTATACTTTCTGGTAAATCAGCAGGTAGAGCTTCGACTTCAACCTCATTAGTAACTTCTACTAAATTATTTCCTTCCTTAACCGCCTGAGACTCTCCAATGAATTCAATTGGCACGGTTGCTGTAATTTTTTCTTTCAAATTAACCTTATAACAATCAATATGAATTAAACTACCTTCAATTGGACTATATTGTGGATTTCTAAATAAAACTGGTATTTTTTGAGTATCAAGCAATAATTCCACTAATCCAGATTCTCCAACTTCATCAAAAAATCTTTCCAATTCCATGGCTTTAAATTGAACTGAAATTGGTTCAAAATTACGACCATAAACGGTTGCTGGCAATAAACCTTCTTTTCTTATTTTTTTAACCTTTCGACCTAAAACAGTTCTTAATTCTGCTTTTATTTGTTTTTTTTCTTTTGTCATTTAATTTTTTTTGCCTAATGTTCCTTCTTCTGTTCTACAGAATACCTAACTTCGGCCCTAATAAACTTCGTCTATTATACCAATAAATTATGTTTTTGGAAGCCTCCCTGTCAAGGGAGGTGCCCGAAGGGCGGAGGGTTTAAAAATCTGTTAAAATCTCTTATGACAATAAAACCACGAATTCTCACTGGCGACCGTCCCACTGGCCCACTCCATATTGGCCACTATTTTGGTGCTCTTAAATCTCGTGTCGAACTTCAAGATAAATATGAAACATTTGTAATTATTGCCGATGTTCAGGCATTAACAGACAATTTTTTAACCCCCAGTAAAGTTCGCGATAATGTACGAGAGGTGGTTATGGACAATCTCGCCGTTGGCATCGACCCTCAAAAATCCACCATTTTTATTCAATCTATGATTCCCGAAATCGCCGAATTAACCGTTTTTTATTCAAATTTAGTTTCCATTGCTCGCCTCGAACGTAATCCCACCACCAAAGAAGAATTTAAACAAAAAGAAAAATTGTTCAAAAAAAATATCACCTACGGATTTTTGGGTTATCCTGTCAGCCAGGCTGCCGACATCACTGCCTTTAAAGCCGATCTTGTTCCAGTTGGTGAAGACCAACTTCCCCATATCGAATTAGCCCGAGAAATTGTTCGAAAGTTTAACGAAATTTATGGTCAAGTTCTAGTTGAACCCAAAGCTCAAGTCGGTAATTTTCCCCGAGTTAAAGGTCTCGATGGTAACTCTAAAATGGGTAAAAGTTTAAATAATGCCATTTATTTAAGTGATTCTCCTGAAATTATTCGCCAAAAAGTCAAAATGGCCTATACCGATCCCCAAAAAATCCGTCTCACTGATCCTGGTCATCCAGATAATTGCATGGTTTTTTATTATCATCAAATGTTTACCGACCCAAAAGATCTAAAAATTGTTGAATCAGAATGTAAGGCTGGCAGTAGGGGATGTGTTGCTTGTAAAAATCAATTAGCTGATAACATTATTAAATTCTTAGCTCCAATCCAAGAAAAACGTCATTATTACGAATCACACCCAGAAATTGTTCAAGAAATTATAATGGAAGGAACTAAAAAAGCCCGTCTCGTCGCTGCCGAAACCCTAAGTCAAGTTAAAGAAAAAATGTTTTTAAATTATTAATATGTTCGGTTTAATTTTAATAATCTTTGCCCAAATAGCTTATGCCTTTGGTGGAGTTTTAATCAGAAAATATTTAAGTGACTACAACCCATTATTAGTCAGTAGTTTTATGGCTATGATTAGTGGATTAATATTTTTACCAGTTTTATTTTTAGGTTTCAGAAATACCATCTCCAATTTTACTTTCAAAAATATCTGGCCTTTTATAGTTACTGCTATTGTTTGGTTAGTAATCGCTGAAGTTTTATATATTTATGGTTTTCAAAAAGCCCCATCTTTAACATTAGCCTCATTGATGACATTATTTTATCCCTTATTTTCGGCAATCTTAGGAATAATATTTTTTAATGAAATTCTTACTTGGAAAACAATTTTAGCTGGAATTTTAATGACAAGTGGTTTTGCCCTTTTAGCTTTTTAGGGTGGGTATGCATGGATTCGAACCATGGACCCCCGACTTATAAGATCGGTGCTCTAACCAACTGAGCTACATACCCCTAAAACCTTACCCGTCTTGTCAAAGAAGGGTGATCCGAAGGATCGGGAAGATTGGTAGCAGGAGCGGGAATCGAACCCGCGACCTTAGCGTTATGAATGCTACGCTCTAACCGACTGAGCTACCCTGCTAGGTAATGATTATTATATCAATATTTTTTATTTTTACCCCGTCTTGTCAAAGAAGGGGCAGGGGGAAGATTTGGGTTTAAAAAACAAAAAAGCCGTCTAATTAAAGACGACCCCTTTGTTTGTTGCGGGGCTAGGAGTTGAACCTAGCCTGTGAGATTATGAGCCTCACGTGCAGCCGTACACTACCCCGCATG
>JGI24729J20445_1001025_pt1 | contig 11729 bp, 11 predicted proteins | sample EPASupsiteSAE323_FD_20445 | JGI IMG/M metagenome (IMG submission 20445) | reverse complement strand
CGCCCCGGCGACTGTGTGATCATCAACGGATTTATCGGCGACCACGGCGCCGCGGTCATGGCCAGCCGCAAAGATTACGGTCTCAAGACCTCTTTGCAGAGCGACTGCTGTCCGCTCAACGGCCTGGTCGAAACCATGCTCAGCACTAAATGCCCCATCCACGTCATGCGCGACCCCACCCGCGGCGGCGTAGCCACCACCCTCAATGAGATCGCCCAGTCATCGCGCGTAAGCATCCGGCTCGACGAGGAACAGCTCCCGGTGCGCGACGCGGTGCGCGGCTTCTCCGAGATCCTCGGCATCGACCCGCTTTACCTGGCCAACGAAGGAAAGATCCTGATCATCTGTCCCCAGAACGCCGCGCAAAAACTACTCACCGTAATGCGCCGCCACCGCTACGGAAAACACGCCTGCGTCATCGGCACCGTCGCAAAAGGTGAACCGCAGTTGCTCCTGCGCACGGCCATCGGCTCAACGCGCATCCTCGACATGCTTACCGGCGAACAACTTCCACGGATCTGTTAGATTGAATTTGTTTCAGGAAGGATTACCACAACACGATGCTCTGACGGAAGGTACGTTTCTGCAGGATGCCGATCGCCTCTTCCGCCCGGTCCTGCTGGACCATGAGCGCCACCGGCAATTCTTTGGCGGTATAGCTGATCGGCTGTAAATAAAAATTCATCCCGGCCTTGCCGAGATCCTCGCGCACCGCGACAACATCATCCGGATCATTGATCACGGCAAGTTCCGCGTAGGCCGCGTCCTCAAGCTCCTTCTCGATCGCCTGAGCCGGAGGCACATTCTGCTCGGCGGAAGCGATATCATTCCCCAACTCCACCTGACGCTTGCGCCCCTCCTCGACCAGCAGGTTGAACGCCTCAGGCTCAAACCCGTCTTTGCCGGCGTAGAGCATCTCTTTGATCTCCTCGTCGCTCAGCAGAGAATACTTATTCCGTAATTTGTTCAGATCGTTGGCATCCATATCAGTCCTATATAACGGTGCCCGCCGGCACCACGGTATTCTTGGGGACGATGATGACCCCGCTTTTGATCACAAAATACTCGTTCTCAAAATCCTGGAGCCCTTTTTCATTGACGATACAACAATTGTCGCCGATCCTGACGTTCTTATCGACGATGGCCTTCTTGATCCGGCAATTCCTGCCGATACCCAGGGCACGCCCCTTGCCGACGACATTATCGCTGACGTGGTTGTAATAATCATTGCCCAGTAATATCGAGTCCTCTACCACCGTGCCCTTGCCGATGCGCGCACGCAGTCCCACAATGGAACGGGAGATACGCTCGGCCTCGACCGTCGCCCCCTCGGCGACGATGGAATTCTCGAGCGCGCCCTTGGAGAAACGCGAAAGCGGCAGGTACCGCGGGCGGGTGAAGAACGGCCAACTTTCATCGTAGAGATCCAACGGCGGGGCCTGGTTGGTAAACGCCAGGTTCTCCTCGTAAAAAGCCTTGATCGAACCGATATCTTTCCAATACCCCTCGTGGATAAAACCAAAGGTCTGGTTCTTCTTGATCGCGTCCGGGATCACCTCCCGGCCGAAATCAACCTTCTTGGTATCCGTCAGGAGGTCGAACAGGACATCTTTATTGAACAGGTAGATACCCATCGAGGCCAGGTACTGTTCCTTGCCATCGATCTTTATCTGCATCTTGGAGATATCCACGTCCTTGGGCGGCTTCTCGATGAACTCGCGAATGCGCAGTTCTTTGTTCACCCCCATGATGCCCAGCTCGCGCGTCTCGTCACGATCCACCGCGTTACAGGCCACGGTGATCTCCGCGCCCTTCTCCTTATGGAATTCCGCCAGCTTGGCGAAATCCATCTTATAGAGCTGGTCGCCGGAGAGGATGAGGATATATTTGATCCGCGTGTCATTAAGATGCTTGAACGATTTGCGCACCGCGTCCGCCGAACCCTGGAACCAGTCCGCGTGGTCGATGGACTGCTCCGCGGCGATGATCTCCACGTACCCCGCCGAGAAATAATCCAGCTTATAGGCGCGCGCGATATGGCGGTTCAACGATTCGGAATTAAACTGCGTGAGGATGGAGATACGGTTGAACCCGGAATTAAGACAGTTGGAAATGGGAATATCGATCAACCGGTACTTGCCGGCGATGGGGACCGCGGGCTTGGAGCGGTACTTGGTGAGCGGATAGAGCCGCGTGCCGCGGCCGCCGCCGAGGATAACGCAAAGGACGTCTTTCATGGGAGTAATTATAGCACCAGATACAAAAGCTGGGAAGAGCTTATTACTTCATCCTCATATGCCGGGCGATATTACGTATCACCGGATACACACCGAGGAATATCATGACATCCAGGACGAACAGGACCAGGCATTTCGCCACACGGTGCGCCTCCGGGGAAAGGTTGGTAAACAGAACGCACTTGCACGACGACGCCACCATCGCGTCAAGCGCCCCGATCAACAACAGCGTCAGCAAAACACTCCCCGGATCGATCTGACGCATAATTTCCGCCTTAAGCCCGCCCCGCCTTCTGTGCCCGCCGTGTGAAGTTTTAGTCAGCATAGGAGTCTCCGCTCATTTCTTATCTAAAATCCATCCACCAAAATAATCGCATAAACAACTACTTCTTTGTTAAGACTTGTGCAGCCAACGTCCCTACAAAAGCACCGATTACGGGCATCCAGAAAGTCCAACTCCTACTTAAATTCAATTGACTATCATGTAATTTAATAGCAGTTTGCATTAACTTAGCTGTATATTCCGATTCTAACGGAGCATGGTTTTCATTAGCATAACGAGCAATTAAAGAAACTTCTGTGCCTTTCCCTTTACGCACTCTAAAAAACTCCGGATGTTCTCTTGCGATATCAATCCAGCTGCCCGCCGATGAAGGATGGCCCTGGAATTCCGCAACAAGACCATCCTGAGTACGACATGTTTCTTTATACATGGCCAACACTTGCATTAACGCTAAAACATCAGCCAACCGATTCTTTCTTGTGTAAGGGAAATTACTCATCTCCGTCTTCCCCTTCTAAATATTTTTGTTATACTTTGCACTTCCGTTGCATTTAAATAGGCAAATCTCCGTGCATCTAAAACTCGCAGTTGCACATGAGTGTTTCTCAACCGCTGCTGAATTTCTCTTACATTCTCATCGCCATTGTTATACCCAGGATGTAAGATGAATCCAAAAGAAGTGAATCTCCCCGTATCTTGAACAATTCGGAAAATATCCTCTAGAGCCAATCGCTTCGTTGGATGAGTGGGCTGAATAGCCATGACTACACCAGAGCACCGAGAATTACGGGTACTTTTAGACAAGATGCTGCGCAGCTCTGTTACTGTTATCGGTGTTTCTTCGGGAGAACTTGCCACAACAAAAATTGAGTTGTCCGGGTCTTTCCCAACAACGAAACCCCTGTAAATCTTAGTGGGACAACCCGTGAGACTCTGAATAATTGTACTTTTACCAAAGTTCTTAGAACCTATAATTGCAATAAATTTCCTCATAATCGCCCCATTTTCTAAATTACTTTGCCTAAGTCAGTTTAAATAATAAAAACCTCCGCTTCTTATAAAAGCGAAGGTTGTAAATTAAACAGGTTGGATAGTAGAATATGGAGCATAACAGCTATGCCTCCCAATAGGCGTGATTTAAATTGCAGGTATTATTGTAGCATAATCTATTGCAAATTAAAGCCGTTTAAGATACCTTTTGATGAGTTCTGCGGTACTGAGAGCGAAGATGCTTCCTCAAAATATTGTCAATCTTGACTACTCCGCGTTCGTTGAGAATCTTCCCACTAAGAATCAATATGTTCCCATGCTGATGGCGCCGAAAAGGAGCCGCCTTGCCTATTAAACGATGCGGCATCTTATAGGCTTCTAAAACATTAAAGTTCTTGTCGAAAAGCACTCCGATTAGAAAATTAAATTTTTTCTCCGACAAATTTCGGATAACCCCTAATTGTCTGGACCCGCCTGCAAAATGGAGACGCCTACTTTTTATCTCATATTTTATTCCTTTTGAATCAATAGCATCAAAACCACTGTTTGAATTTCCTTGCAACTTCAGCTTTAATGCCCCCGCAACAAGCCATTCCGAATAATCCGCAACTGGATTGTTATGACTCCTGCACACGCCTCGTTTTTTCAATTCATCTAAAATTTCCCCGTACAACTGCAGGAGTTCCGGTATACTAGAATCTACTAGTTTCATTAAACACCCCGCAATCTAGAAATAACGAGCAACTTTCTTTATACAACGCCCGAGATTCTTTTTAATTTCGCATTCCCAAAATACCAAAGTAATCCAATCATCCTGTTGCAATAGAGCCAGTTTCTTCTTATCACGTGCCCTATTTTTCGTAAATTTTGCTTTCCAAAATGAGCTGTGTGTCTTCGGCAAAGTCGGCTGGCAACGCGGACACCAATGCCAAAAACAACCATGAACAAAAATAGCGATTTTATTTTTAGGAAAACAAATATCTGGGCTCCCCACTACTTTCCGATAATTTAACCGATACCCCCTAAAACCGGCCCTGAACAATGCTTTACGCAAAATAATCTCGGGTTGCGTATTCTTAGCCCGAATTGCACTCATTATCCGAGACGTCAGTTCCTTCTCGGGGATAGGCGCACGTCCATCTCGAATATACGTAGCAGCAGAATGTACCTGTTTATATGGTCCCATTATCTCTTAAAGAACTCCTTACTTTCTCGGCAACAAATTTCTTATTCAACCAAAATGACTGCCTAGCTACTTCATTCCCATAGGGATCATTATCTCGATTAGCCGAACACTTACGGGCGTGCGGTCGGATATGAATTATTTTCGTCGCAGATTGCTTTGATAAATTAGTTATTTCTTTGTACTTCTTACCACCCGCGATATACTTTTTCGTAGGCCTTGCTTTCCCATCGACGATTTCATCACGATATCTTTCCCACTCTTGTTCAATCTTTTCCCATTCTTGCTCATCCGGACTCCAAAAGAACGCTTTCCCTATAATACGCTGCGCAATGGGCAACTTCGCTTTGCGGGCATACACAGGAATAAAAAGCATCTTGGTTACATACTCATGTAACGCCGCATCCTCCCAGTCCTCTCTTAACAATTCTTCAATGTCAAAAGCAGGGAATGAAACTGCTTCACGAGGATAGTTATTTGTTGCCAACGGCACAATACGCACTTCTATGCCTAATTGTTCAAACTCTTTTATACGCGAATTGACGTTCCTAAAACCAATGGCTTTTTTCACAATGGTCGCGGCAGCATTCTTCCCTTTTGGTATCGGGACATTGAACTTCTTTGCAAACGCCCCCAACGTTTCCCCCGCATATCCGCGAAGTGCCTTTAGTAGCATCTCCTCAAAATTAACATATTCAGTAATTTTAAGAGAGGCAACTATTGATTCATATACAACACTTTTATGGATTTGGAGCCAACGCTGCCTTGTAAAAGACTGTTTTAAGGAAAAGGCTCTTTTAAAAGCTGGTTTTTGTTTATTTTTAGGTTGGGGAACTAAATCATTCTGTTCACCATTTCTATCACACCCTCCTTGCCCCGCCCTTGAGGCTGCCAAAATTTTATTCTGGCTCTCGCTCAGTAAGTGCGCCTCCCCTCGATCAACGAAATTCCATACAGTCTCCCAGTCCCCTTTTATAATACCTTCCTCGGGAATACCAGTTAACGCCCACAAATCATAATTAATGATTTTAGATGAGAGATTATCCTTCTGGTTATAGTGATAATAAATGAATAAAATCTTGTTTAATTTACAACGGGCGTGTGACTGGGGCCATCTTTCTTCGAGCAATTTAAAATAATCAATCGCACAAACCTTTGTTCGTTCTTTTACAGTCAACCCTGTTTTTCGGGAAGATTCCAATGGGATAACTTTTAACTCAATCCCAGCTTCGACAAAATCAGGTAGGGGAGAAGAATTATTTTTTATCCCAAAACCGTGCTCCTCAATAATATTACCTATCAACCCCTTATTGGAGCATCTACTATCTTGAGAAGTATATGGCGAACATTGAATCACCTCTTTTATCGACAAGCCTACGAGGCATTGCGCACGCTTTAAAATCTCTTTTTCAAATAATGGATCATAATTAAACCTGCTCCTAATTTCTTCCCGATTATAATGCTCTGCCATTTTAAACATACTCGCTCAATTGCTTTCCTAATCGTTCAACAATCCCAACAACCAAAGCGTTCCCCATCAAGAACGCTCTTTTAATAGGACTAATGCCCGCAATATTCGTATGGTTCGCCGGAAAACAATTTATTCTTTCCAATTCAACCGGAGTAAGTCTTCTGTATCGCCCATCATCCGTTTGAATAATATGCTTAAACCGCGAGGGCGTACTCCCCCCCTCTCCCGTAACGATTGTTCGCGCCGGCTTATCTTTTTTATCAGGGAACGGCATTGATCCTTCACTATAAAAATATTCAAATCCATTCGACTTCTTCTTTCGTGGCAACTTCTTAGCACCCTTTAGGAAGCGCCATTTTTCGACGTCATCATTATGAACGAAAAACTCGAGGGGCACAACTTGATCGTTGTCTAGAACGTCCCTCAAAAGTTTTCTTTTCCCCGTATAACTTGCTTCGACTTTCGTTGTGAACACATTTCTCTCGATCATAAATCCCGCATTCAGAAAAACGGGACCTGCGCTATCTAACCCGAATGAATCTGAAACACTCAATAAATCTTCTTCCAAAACAAACTTCTGCGGTAACAATTTTGCTTGTTTACTCGGGAATGCGTTATTTATAACACTTTCATCGCGAAGCCAAATCACTTCTTTCTTGTCCTTATTGCATTTCTGCATACGTTTATAAACTTTAGTTGTTTTATAATACCCTAAAAAGAACACTCGCCGTCTCTTCTGTGGAAAACCATAATCTGCGGCGTTAATCACGCGCCACTCAACTGCATAACCTAACTTTGCTAACGAAGCCAACATAACGGCGAAATCACGCCCTCTTTGAGTCGCTGGAGAACGCAATAATCTGTCAACGTTTTCAAGTAAAAGATACTTCGGTTTAACTTTCTTTTCTTTAAGTATCCTATGTATCTCCCACCATAGAACACCCTTTTTCCCGACTAACCCCACCGCCTGATTAAGCGTCCTTGCAACCGAATAATCCTGACAAGGAAATCCTCCAACCAAAATATCATGATTGGGTATCTCATCTATTTTAACAGTCGATATATCTTCACAAGAATGACCTATGCTACCCCATTTCCCTTCATATATCTCCGAAGCATATTGAATTCTTGCTCCCGGCTCCCATTGATTACTCCACACAAACTCATAACAAGGCTTACCATGTTTGTCCTTAATATTCTCAAGTCCTAACCTAAAACCGCCTACACCGGCGAACAATTCTATAACTTTTAACGGACCATTCTTGCTCATTATTTCTCCAACCAGTTATCTGTTTTATCAGGCATATGCCAAGTTCCTCGTGATTAAACTTGCATATAGAAAAGCTTACCACCAAAAACATTTACGGAAAAGACAATTTTATTGAACCTTAATATAAAAATAAGTGTTAGATTTTCGTGCTCCGACTGTCTATTAGAGTAAAGGAGGAACTATGAACGACAAACTATGCATTGAGGCGGTGGCGGCGAAGATCCTGGTGATACGCGGGAAAAAGGTGATGTTGGATCGGGATCTGGCGGAGTTGTATGGGGTAAAAACGAAGGTGTTATCTCAGAACGTGAAGAGAAACGGTAAAAGATTCCCGAACGATTTTATGTATCAGCTTACACGAGAGGAGTTTGCTAACTTGAGGTCACAATTTGTGACCTCAAGTTGGGGCGGCAAACGATATTTGCCTTGCGTTTTTACCGAACAAGGCGTAGCCATGCTCTCCAGCGTACTTAATTCAGAGCGCGCGATTGAAGTTAATATCGCGATTATGCGAGCTTTTATTCGCATCAGAGAAGTACTGGCTACGAATACTGATCTTGCTGCAAAGATCGATCTACTGGAAAAACGGTGTAAAACTCACGACGGGAAACTGCTGGAACACGATTCCCAGATTGCGATGATCTTTGAAGCGGTGCGTCAGTTATTAGCAAAGGATGGATAAGGTTGCAAACTTGATATCGCAGAATGCGATATCAAGTTGGGGGGTACAGAAAAGAGGCAACGTAAACCGCGTAGGAGCCGTCTTCACGCAATAGCAGGACGCCACCTACGCGGTTCACGCTACTATTCACAAAAACTGAGGTTACGAACTTGAGGTGCCAAATTGGCACCTCAAGTTGGGGCGGTACCTGGTAATTAAACTGGTCGCAATTTGCAACCACCTAAGAAGAGCTTGCTAACTTGAGGTCGCAATTTGCGACCTCAAGATTGCTATTCTTTTGAGCAACGTAAACCGCGCAGGAGCTGTCCTCACGTAATAGCCGGACACCACCTACGCGGTTCACGCAGTGTTATGCAAATACTTCTGGCGGAGGGGTTCGGGGAAGCGTTCGATGGCGTAGCGGAGCATGGTGCGGGGCATGCGATTATAATGTTTCCGCAGGAAGGCCTCTTCTTCCGCTTGCGAACAGCGTTTGCCGACTTCGCGGAGCATCCAGCCCACGGCTTTGTGGATCAGGTCGTGTTTATCGGTGAGCAGGATGGCGGCGATGGCCAGGGCCTGGCGTGAATCGCCCTGTTTTATGAAAGCAAAGGTAGCGATGATGGCAATGCGGCGTTCCCAGAGGCTGGATGAGCGCGCGAGTTTACGCAGGGTGTCGGTAGGTTTGTCGAGGAGAAAACCGCCGACGATCTGCGGCGCGGAAAGGTCGACCAAATCCCAGTTATTGATATACCGGGTATTGGCCAGATAAAGTTTGTAGATCTTCTCCCTCTCCCCCGCGTCGCCTTCTTCAAACTTGCGGATGAGGATAAGCAGAGCAAGCAGGCGTTCTTCGTGCATCGGCGAGCGCAAAACGCGCGCTGTCGCGGCAAGGGAAAGTCCGGCGTGTTCACGGGCAAGAGCCCGCACCTGCGGCACGGTCACTCCCCAGAAACGGTCGCCTTCGGCGTACTGCCCCAGCCCGGTCTTAAAAAATCCCGCAAGAAAACGCGCTTTCGCGGGACTGCCAAGTCTGGCTAACTGACGGCTGATGGTACTCATTCCTCGGCATATCCTCGTATCCACAAATCGGGGATTTATCCGGCATTGAACAAATTGCTGTTTGGCAAAATTTTAACCTAGTTGGGCGATGATTTCCCTCAGTTCAACGGAAGTCTCCGCCGCTTCCTCTTCATCATGCTTGACCATATTCGCCACGCAATTAGTCACGGCCTTCAATTGCTTATCAGTGCCGGTCGTCGCGTTACAGGCCTCCACATACGCCTTCATCTTCTGGTACGGTTTCTGGCCTTTGGCCATGTCGGTACGGATCTCGACCCACTGGTGGTCCAGTTCTTTCAGGCTGACCAGGCCGGCATTCGCGCGGGGCACCATCGCCTCCGCGGATACCTGCCGGGTCGCGATGGACATTTCGCGGACATCGATACCGCCGACATTAGACCCACCGTCATTTTGCCCCCAGTCCGAACGCGCGACTTTCCGGGCGATCTCGGCGCCCTCGCGCTCATCACGCCAGAAATACCAGCCGCCCGCGTCCTGAAGCGCGTCGACCGCGAAAAGCCCATTCAAACCCACCCACTTCTTCCAATCCAGGTAGGTCTCATTTTCCTCGATGTCCCGGAACATGCCCGCGACCTTATCGAAATCCCTGCGATTGCACTCACGGGCCAATGCCTCGATCTTTTCCTGCATCCGCGGATTAGCCAGGATATAGAGCTTTTGCATAACTTCCAGAGCACCCGCTTTATCCTTAGCCTGTATCCGTTCGGAAAGCATAGCCAGAAGCTCACCCACGATGGAATGGATGACGCTTCCGCCGTCACGACGGATTCCATCACGGAAAGAATCGTCCAACACCTCCTGTATCCGCGACAACACCGGCCGGGCATTCCCTGAAACGATGAACAAACTGACCCGGGAAGCTCCCAACGCATCATGATCGACCTCGAACCTGACAGGGGAATCATTCATTTCCCGGCGCCATCCATCCGCAAGCCGTTCAACATTCCCGTACAAATCGCAGGCGCCATGAAGCACGGTCCCCGGAACAAGCCGGTACCGTTTCAGCAATGTCGCCCACGCGTCATTCTCAGCAAACACGCTGACATTATGCCTACGCGCTTTCCGCAGTTCTTCCGCATCCGCTTTTATACCCTCAAGCCTTTTCTTGCTCGCGGCAAGTTCAACGTCCGTCGCTTTCTCGACTTTAGCCAGCTTTTCCAATCGCTCATTCCGGGTCTTGCTCTGGCCGCCGAGATCCTGGTCAGCAAAACTCATCTTCTTAAGGCTCTCGACCGAATGACGCACATGCCGGATCCGGTCCACAAGCATCTCCTGATACAACACTTCGCTCCCCTCAAGGATCTGCAGACGCTCCTGTTCGGTCTTTACGCCGCCATCCTTCGCCGATTGCTCAAAAGAAGCCGCATCGGGAAGGTAGATCGTAAGACGGGAGCCGATACTCGTGCTGTAAAACCAATGCAACCCTTTCGCCGACAAGGCACCGGCTATCGAACTGAAGAATTTATCCTGTAAAGGGCTACCCTGCGTATACACCTGCAAGAGGTCCGCATTCACGCCCTTCTCCTTTTTCCAGGAACAAACACCGGCCAGTACCCCATCTTTATCATAGAGGGACATTACGTTCTCAACGCCTCTGCGCTTCGCGGTAAGGCCGTACTCAAGACTGGCGGTTTTGATGGCATCGATTATCCCCAACTGCTCCAGCATATCGATACCACCATCATGGCGGGCAACACCAAGAACTGCGGCATCGGATGGCCCGGTAAACGCCAGGGACCGGTTGCTAAAATAGTTCAACGCGTCAAGCAGATCCTGCTTGCTTACCGTATATTCGTTGCCCGCCCTCCATAGAAAGGCGGCCGCGAAAACGGCGCAACACCCGATGGTCGCCGCCGGGACCGTGGTCACAAGCGCGACACTCGCAAGAGCGAGAAGACCCGCCCCGTACACAACCAGTTTTTCCTGCCGCATAGCCGAGGCCACATACAGCGCAAACTCCTCAAACTGCTCGCGGCTGGAAAAACTCTCCTCAAAATAAGGCTGATACAGACTCCAACTCTGTTCCCGCATACGGTAATCAGCGTCGTGGATATTATGCGCGAGCAGGCCGAGATACCGGATCAACCGGCGCTTTTTCGCGTTCGTCAACAGCATGCCGCCGTCGCGGCCGGCTTTGTCTTGACTGCCGTCTTTTACCTTCGAATTATCCAGGGTATACAGCTCGGCTTTATAGCCGTTGATCTTCTTGGATTCCTTCCATGCAAAATACGCGGGAACACTGCCGGTAATCGCGAAAACAATTCCCGCGAACAAATACATGCCGCCGGAAACCAACAGAGGCGCCCCTGTCCATGTAACAGCGGCAATAGCGAAACTGGTTATGCCGGCAACTAATGGAAGGAACGCGTATGCCATCAGCATTTCCATTCTACCAGTAGCCTGTCTGATCGCCTTAACCAAATCCTCCCGTTGCGGCAATTGCCCGCCGTCGCGGGCGATGTCAATTTCCTGAATGCGATTGTTGACGACCTGGTACCGGACACCCAGCCCGCGGCCGAATTTCTCGTCATTAAGCCGGTTCATCGCCTCG
>JGI24729J20445_1001015_pt1 | contig 11817 bp, 6 predicted proteins | sample EPASupsiteSAE323_FD_20445 | JGI IMG/M metagenome (IMG submission 20445) | reverse complement strand
CGGTGAATCTGGTGGTGCTCACCACCGAGGCCACGGTATAGGTCCCGTTATAGGTAGTAGGGGTGATCCCGCTTAAAGTCACCTGCTGGCCGACAGCAAGGTTGTGCGCGGCGGAAGTGGTGATGGTCGCCACGTAACTGCTCCAGGACGCAGAAGAGACGCTCACCGAGGACGGGATCGTCAGGTTACTCGACATATAAGGCCCGTCGGTCATCGTCATCAAGTCATTGGTCAGCGTAAAGGGCTGGGCGATCGTCTGCGCCTGCACCAGAGCGCCGCCTGACCAGCGCAATTCCCAATACCAGTCATAAGTACGGCTGGAAAGAACGCCGGTCGGGATGGTCACGGTAGAACTTACCGTATTCGTGCCGCTCGAAGCCGTGAAAGTAGTGCTGTCCATACCGAAAATGGACGAGATGGTGGTAAGATTGGCGTACTGCGAATTCCACAGTCCGAGGTCGCCGTCGAAGTCGTCGAAGAACTCGAAAACATTACTGCCGTTGCTCAAAGAAACCGCACCGCTTTTTCCGTAATACATATAAATGGTCTTTAACGCCGTGTGCGACAAAGAAGGTATCTTGACCCAGAAACGCGCGGTTTTGGAACTGGAAGTGAAGGACTCGATGAAATAATCGAGCAGGGTGTTATCATCCTCGTCCACAAAACGCACGTCCGCCCCGGTAGAGAGACAGTGCTGCCAGAAGTTAGTGTGATTCTTGTCTACGTCCACCGCCACCTGAAAACTTGTCAGGTCCGAGGAATTATCGGTATTATCTATTTTTATGGTTTCTTTATACAGCCACCCGGAGAGAGCGCTGTTGGCGCTGGTTGCGGAACTTTCGTATGCGGTCAGATAACTGGAAAGCGAACGGTTGAACTCCGTTGTCTTCATTACCGGGGTGATCGCCTCCCCGGAAGTGCTGTAACTGTAAACGGCGAATTTCTTGGTGCCGCTAAGATGGAGGTTGCGCCAATTGCTGCCGGGATCTATGGAAGAAAGCGAACCTATCGTAGAAAGGCTCACCGAGGTCGGTGAAGGACTGATATCACCGGTAAGGGTGATGTTATTCGCCCCGCTCTCCAGTGAAACCAGCCGCAGATAACGGCAGCCGCTGGNATTGATGTAATACTCCTTACCCACGCTCACCAGGGTGTCGGCGCTCTGATAGATCTGCGCTTTGCCTCCGTTCATATCGTCGGCGACCACGCAAAGGGGGTTGTCGGCGGAGATATGCGTGCGCATAGTCAGGCTGGTGGTCGTCCCGGGAATGTGTTTATAACTTTCACCTTTATTGATAACTCCGCTGTAATCTCCGGTGACGCTGTCCAGGTTGTCGATAAGGTAACTGGTGTTATCCACGTAACCGGTAACCGTTATATAGGAATCCGGACAGTAAAAATAATAATCCTGCATATCCGGGGAACGCATCTGCTCCGAGGCGTCGCCGTGGGCGATCAGCCCGGCCATAACCGTGATCGGCTTGGTAGCCTCGATATGCCAAACCTCGCCGTTGGTATCCACCCTGTTCCAGCCGAACCAGAAGTTCCCGGTGTCCAAACTAAGCGTGCCGGTATCATCCCCTTTGCCGTAGTCGGTGATCTTGATCTGGGTATCGTCGTTGTAAGCAGTGATGATCACGTCGCCGTCATAATTGTATGCCGGGCACCACAGCCAGAGGTCGTTGCCGCAGACCGTGTAAAAATCGTCGTCGGAAGTAGAGGTGGGTTCTATGGATGAACTAAAGACCGTGATCGGTTTTTGCGAATAGATGTGATACACCGTCAAGTCAGTATCGTCATAGCGCTGTTTCTGCCCCACCGAGGTAAAATCAAGATAGGTGGAAGCGATTACCGAGCCGCTGGCGTTCAATTTCTCGATATACACCCGGTTCGGCGCGTCGGTGGAGACGATATCGAAGAAGGCAAGCATAAAACCATAAAATTCCGAGCCGATCAAAGATTCGGCAAGGCTGGAATCTGATTCCGAGGTGGCCGTGGACTTACCGTACAACAAATATATATTCTTTGCCGTTGCCGAGGGGATACTCGGCACGGTCACCCAGCAGGAGGCCGATCTCTTGCTTTTGCTGAACCCCAGCACGCGGTAAGACAAAGGGGTCTTGCCGTCGGAATCGGTGAAACGGATATCCGAACCGTCGTCCGCCACATGCTCCCAGAAATCGATATTCGTCTCCGGGATCTCTACCTTGATGGTAGTGTTGGTATAAGAGCTCGCGCCGGAACTGTTATCGATAATGATCTTCTGGCGGTAAAGATAATCCTCCAGGATCTTGGAAAGCTTGGCGGCCCCGCCGGAGACCACCACTTCCGAGGTATTGGCGTAATCCCCGCTGTTCTCGAAACTATAGGATACCTGTTGGATGCCCGCCGGCCCCAGCCAGGCGGACCAGGTCCCGGGAGAACCGTTGGAATCGGGGGCGGTGCGCATCTGAAAACGGATATCCGTTCCTGTAGGCAGGGTCGAGGTCCAGGAGATACGTTTATTACGGTTAGTGGTTGTTCCTGTATTATAAGCGCTGGAGATCAGCGATTGCTGTAAGGGATAGGTATTATAAACCAGGCTAAGCTTGTCCAGCTGTGGCGGCTGGGTCAAATCGTAACAAAAGAAACGCACGTAATATTGCAGGTATTTGTCCTTGTCCGTGACCGAATCGCAGTCGGAAAGGTCGCTGTTCTTCGCCGCCTTGCTGGCATACGCCCAGGATAGCGCGTCGGAAAGCGAAGAGTTATTCCCCGTGCGCACCTTAACATCTATCTGCCCCAGGCTGTTGTCCGTCCAGGTGATCGCGCCGAAACCGGCGTTATTACCTATCTCCTTGATATCCGAAATATATGTCCCGGAGGAAAACAAGAGATACTTCATCAGCGAATAAGTGCCGTAGCCGCTGGCAAGGTAAACACAGTCGCCTGTGCCGGGATACAATGCGCTGGCCTGACCGTTAAGACAGAAAGGCAAATTAGGCCGGGTTTCCCAGGTATTCGTGCTGATACAATAACGGTAAAAATAAGAAGTACCATAGGAGAAATCATAATTATAGGAAACAAAATAATAGATGTAATCCCCGAACCCGGGGCTGAACAGCAGCCCGCCGTAACTCGCCTGCGGTAACGGGGTAAGCGTGGTCCAGGCCCCGGTGCTGCCGGAAGTGGAGTCGTATTTCCAGAAAGCGCTGGTGCCGTTGCCGGCGCAGGCATACAGGTAATTACCGGATCCGGGATAGATCAGGTTCGCCCCCCTGCTGCAGACGGTCGGGGCAGTGGCCATTTCCGTCCAATCATTGGTAGCTATCGCATAACGCCAGAAGGTATTGGTCGAGCCTCCCCGCAGCACGTAAAGATAATCGTCCTTGTATGCCATAGAAACACCGGTGGAAAAGGTGGCCGGCGGAGCGGCAAGGTTGGTCCACATATCCGTGGCGCAGGTATATTTCCAGAAATCATAATAACCGGTGCCGCGCGTGACGTAAATATCGTCCCCTGTCCCCGGGTAGACCGCTTTGGCATCGTAATAGATAGAGGCGGAAGTGGCTTGCAGGCTGGACCAGACCGCGCTGGTCAGGTTATACTTATATACGGAAGTACCGCCGCCGCCCACGATATAGAATACCTCCTCGCCGCTGGGCATAGTGCAGATCTGCCCGCCATAGCTGTAGGATGCCGGAAGAACGATCGGTTCATCCCAGCGGTTTTCGCTGATGGAATAACGGTTGAAATTATTTCCCACACCTCCGCGGCCCGGACCTAAATAGAAATAAATGACGTCGCCGCTGCCCGGATAGAACCCGCCCGGACATCCGGAGACCGAAAGCGAGGACTCCGTCAAAGTGGTCCAGGTATTCCCGCTTAAAGAGTACTTGGCAAAGTCCCTGCCGCTGCCTTTAAGACAATACAAATAATCCCCTGTCCCCGGATACATCAGATAACAATATTCAGAGATCGACCAGGGAGCGTCGGCCAGATAGGTCCAGGTATCGCTGTCCAGATTATACTTAGTGAACTTCACCGTTCCGTTTTGTCTCAACATATAAACACCTTTATAGGTGCCGCTGGAGATAATACAGGTGCCGTTACCTTCGTTATATATTGATTCCAGCATCGAAGTGAGCACGTTCCAGGCCCCCCCGGATTCGTCATCGGTGAACTTCAGGAAAACGGTAGAATTATAATACCCGGGACAGACGTAAATACCGCTGGAGTCGCCGGTGATCCTGGCCCCGTAACTGAAGACATACGGGCTTGAGCTCAACTGCGTCCAGACCTTGGTGGAAGTATTATACTTCCAGAAATTCTTGGACATATTGCCTTCCGATACATAAATATAATCCCCTGTCCCCGGATAAACCGCCTTATGTCCGTAGCCCTGGGTAAAGAACGGCAGTTTGATCAACTCCGTCCATCTCTTATTACTGATGGAATAACGCCAGGCATAACCGGAACGGTAATTAGAGAAAATATAGGCGTCGTCATCTTTGACCACCACATTACCGAAAACATTTCTATCATACGAAAAAGGTGCATTGACCACCGGATTTGACCAGCTCGCAGAACTAAAGGTATAGGTCTGGAACCCGGAAGTGTCCATCCCTATGCAATAGAGTTTTGAGGAAGAAGCGCAGGCCGCAATATAGAGGTATTGAAAAGCCGGATAAGACATGGTCGTCCAGGAATTAGAAGCAATGTTATATTTGCAGAACCCTCTATATAACTGTGAATCATGCCCGGTCAAATAATAGATCGCGTTCTCGGATGAAGAATATACCAGTTTTCCGCCGTAACCTACGAACATATCCGGTAATGTCGCCCTTGATTCCCAGATACCGGTGGAAATGCGGTAACGAATAAATGCAGAACGGGAATTAGTACGCAGCATATAGATATAATCCGAACCGTCGTAAACCATACAAGCACCGGGGCCGAATGTTCCGAACGTACAGGTACTGAGAGAAGTCCAGGTACCGGCAGAAGGGTCGTAGCGATAAAGGTTGGAAGTATATGCGCTCGTATCGCTGTTATAACCTCCGGTAGCATAAATATAACCTCCGGCGGCCACCAAAGAACCTCCCCAATATACTTTTTGCGGTATTGCCGTCAACTGTTCCCAGGCCTTGGTAGTCAGATTGTAACGGCTGAAACCGTTAAGATAATATCCCTGCAGGCAATAAATATAATTGCTGCCTTGCTCATAAGCCAGACAGCCTCCGACATATACCCCGGTGGAATTACCCGAAAAACTTGCGCTGGCCAATTGCTCCCATTGAAAAGCCACCGCCGTGTTGGTCGCCAAAGCCGGGTAGAAATCAAGATAATATTTATAGAATGTCAGGGAACCGCTGCCCGGCATATAATAAATCGCGTTTTCCGAAGCAACATAAACACAATCCCTTCCCCAACTGCCGTTGCTGCGCACCGTGGATTCCTCCCGCCATTTCTTGCTGGAAGGATAATAACGGTAAGTAGAGCTGTAAGAATGATTACTTAACAGTCTTAATTCAGTCCCGTCCCCGATCGCGTCGTATATCCACATATTGCCGTAAATATAGAACGGCAAAGACGGCATTTCTATGCTCACCGACAACGACGAGGAATAACTGGAACTCTCCCAGACGTCGGAACTGATGTAATACCTGCCGAACCAGCGGGTATTGCCGTTCCAGGCGTAGAGATAATCACCAGTCCCCGGATAAACCACGTTGGAATCCCAGGCCAATGTCGAAGGGCAATTGGCGGTGCTGGTCCAGGCATTGGAACTGGCGGTATAATCGAACTTGGCGCAGGAAGAAGAACTGTTGCCGGCAAAGGCGTAAATATAGCTGGAGTCGGATTTAGGATAGACCAGAGAAGAACCGATCCCCACGCTGAACGGCGCTGATTCCACCGCCGACCAGGAACCTACGCTGCTGATGGAAGAAGGTACCACATAGCGTAAAAATATACTGCCGCCTCCGCCGCAGAAAGCGTAAGCGCGGCTGATTGAAGGGACAATCACGATCGCGCCGCCGTAAGTGACGGCGGAAGTAAGATTGGCTTTCTGATACCAGGTATTCGTGGAGATCTGGTAGGCGTAAAATTCCTTGCGGCCGCCGCCAACCAGAGCATAGATGATATCGCTGCCGTCCCAGGCCAATGCCGCGCCCTGGCCGGTGCTTATAGGGATATCCGCCATTATTTCCCATTTTTCGTCGGTGATCGACCAGCGGGCAAAGGTCTTATTCTCGGCGTTCCCCTGCCAGAGAGAATAAATATAACTGCCGGCCTTGACCAGAGGAGAAGTTCTGCCCATATACGGGGCCAATGGTTGTATCGCCCACTCGCCGAGGCCGCTGAAAAACGGATCTTCGTAATTCGTGCTCAAACCCAGGACCGCCGACGAACCGCTGCCGCTTGTCTGTATATTACTGAACGTGCCCTTGGCGAAATCCGTGTCGGTATCGTCCAGAATGGTATTGGCCAGGGCGGACAAAGTAAGCTTACCGTCAGAGTTGACAATCAGGTTGTCGGATTTTGAATAATACTTGGTCCAGCCGGTTTTATTGACGGGATCCGCGGCATTGGTCGTGGAAGCCCCGCCGTTCCATTTATTCTGGGTGAACTTATTATACTCTTCTTCACAACGGGCATTACTTCCGTTCCATAAGAAAGAAACGGCGGTGAACAGCAAACCCGCGAGAATATATTTAAGGGCATTCTTCTTCATAATTATTTCTTCTCTTTTTTATCGGCCTGTTCCCCGGCTTTTTGTTCCAGGGCGCTGACTTTCTTCTTTTCTATCTCCAGCCGTTTCTGCATCGCCTGGTAAGAGACCAGGTCGGCGCGGTATTTCTCATCCAGATCCTTTTTGATGAATTTCATCTGCTCGTTCAGCTTGTTACTGTAAATAACGTCCTGCTCGTGTTCCACGTTAAGGAATCTCTTCTTCAATTGCATATTCATCACCGCAAGCAGTAAAGCCGCGAGCGTAAGCAATACCAGGATAAAAACCCCGGAATGGATCAGCCTGGTCGCCCTGCGCGCGGTGGATTGCGCGGCTGAAACGGCGTCTCCCTGCTGCTGCAACTGCTGTCTTGCCCGTTCGACAAAGGCATCGCTGCCGATGATGTTCTTTTTTAACTCTTCCCCCAGCGATCTCAATTCGCTTTCGGGAAGGCCGTTTAAGAATTCCGCGTAACTCTGCGGCGAAAGCAGTAAATTCACCTGCGCGATCTCTTCCGTCATATCGGGATATTTAAGGTTGTTCCGCGTTTCCGCCTTGATATAAAGCGGGCTGCTGCTATACCGGTAATCCAAACCCGGGGAAGCGCCTGCGATATGGGGATTCTTCTGCATATACGCCGTCATCAGCGGAAGTTTAGGCTCCTTCTCGAGCAATACCATCCGATAGCGCTCCTGAAAAAGATGCCCCTGCCTGGAATATTTACGGTTGAAGAATTTTGTATAGTTGGAATTAAGGTCGTGCATTATACCGGAAAGCGTGACGCCTTCCGGCAGTTCGATAAGCAGATGCAGATGGTTGGAGAGCAAAACAAAAGAAAATAATTTAAAACCGTATTGCTTTTTATATCTTACCGAGCAGTTCCATATAGAACGAGTAATCTTCTTCATCATTGAAGATATCCCCGTTATGGTCGCCGCGGGAAGTTATATAATAAAGCGCGCCTTTTATCTGTATGCGTGGCATTCTCGGCACTTATCAAGCCTCCTGCGTGGCACTTCGTGCGGCAAAATGAAATTTAATCTCCCCGGTCTGTGAAGACCGGGGCTTAATTTCTATATAACCCGCCACTGATACTTCGGCGGGTAATCTTCAAGCATTCATCCCGAAACTCCTAATATATTATCTTCAAGGCATTCGGATTATGCGTTTCGATTAAAAAAAATCCCAGGCAGTTTACCCGGGATACTGTCTTAAACCTTCGGTAGTCTGCCGTTCCTTGGCATCAGCATACCAAGGAAGCATAACTTTGCGCCTCCCGGTTACCCGGGATTAGCCTTTTCGGGTTCAGTTCTATGTCTAATAGAAAGTATACCATATATTCCGGTTTTCTCAAGCGGTACGTGGCACTCGCGGCGCTTTGACGTAATCCCCTTTCAGGGACAGAAAGGCCGCTATATGCCAAATAACTCTATTTCTTTGCTTCCTTGGACCCTGCCGCCGGTTTAACGGCCATCGCGGACTTCTTTTCAGTTTCCCGTAACTTTAGAAAAAGTTCGCGGTAAGCATCGGACTGTTTTTTACGCCTGGAATCAAGATCATCCGCCATCAGCTTCTTTTCCCTGGCAAGCAGTTCGGAAAACGCTTTCTGTTTACGTCTTTCAAGACCATACAGCTTGAATAGAAGTAACGAACTTGAACACAAGGAAAAGATTATGATCAATACCAGCGCCATAACTATAGCAGCAGGAATGACTTCTATCTCTATTCCATATAACCTCATTCCACCCTGCCTTGTTGTGAAACAGCTTTCCTATGCCTGACTTCCAGAGAAAGTATAAAGTTATGCCATTTCCCGTAAGCGGTCTTCTGGCGCGGGGTCAATTCCTCAAAACCTTTACCGCCTTCTCTTAAAACGTTTTCCACCCGTTCAAAATCGGCCTTCCGCTCTTGATCATCCCGATGATTACGGTTCAAACCGAATATCCTTGTTTTCGCTATATTATATTGCTTAGCTTCCCCGGCATCAATGATACCGTTCCCGTCCGTATCGGCAGTTTGCAGCGATGGACAACTGAAGGCCGCCTGCGGAATCTTCTTATTCCATTGCCCTTCCCGGCTGCCTTGTTTACTGAAGACGGCGCAGCCGGAAATGAACATCTGTAAAGAAAATGTCACGCAAAGCATAACAACAGTAATCTTGTCTTTTAGTCTCTTCATCCCGACAATCTTTCTATCCTGGAAAGCACTTCTTCTTTATCCTCGGCATCCGTTTTCAACTTCAGATACTTCCGGTAATGACGCAGCGCGTTCTCGCGATCTTCCTTTATACTGTCGTAAATAATAGCCAGATTATAATGCGCTTCCGGATTGACCGGGTTGAATTCAAGCGACCTGCGGTAAGCCGCTACCGCTTCATCATACAGCTTAGCCTGCGTATACGCCACACCGAGGTTGTAATTATATACCGCGCGTTCCCGCTTAATGCGTTTCTGCAGAATGAACACCCCGTTCTTCAGTCTCTTTTCCCGCGCCTTCCCGGCGGCCTGGGCGGAAGGGCCGCGTTTCTTCAATTCATTCTGCAGCTTATCCAGCTGCCCCTGGAGCAGCTGCAGATTATCCTCTTTCACCCCGATCAGCCTCTGCGCTTCCTCGAGGTTCTTCTGCAGGGCGTCCTTTTCCTCCTGGAGTTTTGTGTTCACCGCCAGGTAGGAAACGGAATCATTCTGCAGACGTTCATTGTCTTTCAGGGTTTTCTCTCTTTCCGACTGCATACTCGCCAATTCTTCCTGCGCTTTCTGCACCATCTTGTTCAACTGCCCAAGCTGGCCGGAGAGATAAGTATTCCTGGAATATACGCCGATACCTGCCGAGAGCAATACGACAAGTAATATTCCGCTTGCCGCAATAAATAATATTTTCCTCATGGATAAGCAGGGCCTTTGGATTCCAGCATACGTATCAGATATTCCACATCGGTACGGTCCTTGGCTAAAGGAGCAAGCGTGATGTAACGTTTCAGATAAACCACAGCCTTTGCCGGATCATTACGGTGGTGTTTATATAATAATCCCAGGTTATAACAGGAGCCGGCGTCCTTGGGATCGGCCGCTAAGGCCTTTTCGAAAGCGCTTATCGCCTGTTCGAACTGCCGGTCCTGAAGATATCCTGTCCCCAGTTCTTTATACAGAATGACCTCGCCGGCTGACGGTCCTTCGCCGGCTTTGTTCACGGAAGAAGATCCGGTCTTCTTTTCTTTGCGCTTTTTTTCCGCGCGCTGGGAGGTTTCTCTTGCCGCTTTCTCCAATTGTTTCTTCAACTCGATGTTGGATCTTTCCAGTTTTGATAAAGCGCCGCTCTGCACCTGCATTTCTTCCACAAGCTTCGCGTTGTCACGCCGCAGATCATCGACCTTTTTACGCAGTTGTTTCTCGGCATCCGTCACGGCGGCCGATAACATTCCCTGCCAGGATAAAACAACAACCAACCCTATAAACAATATTCTGCGGCTCATTCGCGGCTCCCCGGAAAATTTAATAATTTTTCAGCCCTTTCAATTTAAACTCCACATCATCCATAGCGGATTCTTCCCTGGATGACTTGGCGGAGTTCTCTCCGCGGCTTCTTCTATCGGTCTTTTTCTCCGGAGCCGCCCCGGCTTCCAGCATTTTCCGGGAGATGATCTCCTGCTTCATCTTCTCGGTCAGGATATCCGGGGGGATCCATTTTTCGGGCTCCATCCCGGCGCTTACCGCTTCTCCCGAGACTATATGCGGAGTAAGGAATATCACCAACTCGGTTTTCTTCCTCAGAGACGCTTTTCCGCCGAAGAGCCCGCCGATCACCGGGATCTTGGATAACAACGGCAGGCCCGTAACATCCTCCCGCTTATCGTCTTTCATCAAGCCGGCGATCATAATCATAGAGCCGTCTTTGACCTTGACCACGGTCTCCGCTTCGGAAGTCTCCACGATCGGCACGATACTGCCCAGGCCGGTCTTGAGCGTCTCACGCACGGAACTGACTTCCGGCTTGATCTTCAGTGTCACGAAACCTTCCTGGTTTATGGTCGGAGAAACGTTAAGCTTGACGCCTACGTCTATGAACTGGATGCTTTCCGAAGTAACTGTGGTGGTATCGCCCTGGCTTAAGGTCTGGGTCACGTAAGCCTCCCTGGCCCCCACCATTACCTTGGCCTCCTGATTATTCACGGCCGTGATCCTCGGGCTGGAAAGTATCTTGGTGTCTCCGTAAGTCTGCAATAACTGCAGGGTGGCGGTGTAGTCGTCGCTGTCGAGCACTCCCATGGTCATCTTCAGATTATCGGCGGTAAGCAAAGGCGAAGGAGTGAAAGAAGGGGCGGCCGGAAAAGTGCCGGTGAAATTCATAGTATCGCTGAATACTTCTTCCCAGTTTATGCCGCGCTGATATTCGTCTTTAAGGGTAACCTGGACTATCTCCGCTTCGATGAATACCTGGCGGCTGGCTTCGTCGAAAGCCTTGATCATACGCCGGATCTTTTTCATCTTCTCCGGCAGGTCGGAAACAACCAGCTTGCTCGATCTTTCATCCACGTAAACTTCCCCGGCGCCGCCGGTGATCACGCTCGACAACTGCGATTTTATATCCGCCGACTTGGCATATTTCAGGTCGAAGATCTCGGTCTGCAGAGGCTGGTCCAGGTCCCGCACGGTTTTTTCCATCAGATCGAGTTTTTCCGGGATATCGATCAACAACAGGGTCCCGGAAGTCTCATCGGCGATGATCTTGCCGATGTCGGACTTGACCAGGCTTAAGGCGTTGAAAACGTTGGAAGGCTTCGCGTACTTCAATTTCAGGCTTCTGAACCCTCTTTTTTCGTTGAATCTCCTGCCGTAAAGTTTCTCGTATTCGGAAGAGGTCATAATATTGACGATATTGCCTTTTTTATCGCAGGCCAGATCCTGGCTCATCAAGATCACGTCCAAAGCGTCGTCAAAAGTAAGCGAATTCATAAAAATATTCACCCGCCCGGTAACGCTCTTGCTCGGCACTATGGTAAGATTCATCTTCATCGAAAGTATCCGGAACAATTCGACGATATCTATCCCTTTAAGATCAAGAGAGATCCTTTCCCCCGAGGTCTTTATTCCGTTAAGCTTCGATTC
>JGI24729J20445_1001009_pt1 | contig 11858 bp, 10 predicted proteins | sample EPASupsiteSAE323_FD_20445 | JGI IMG/M metagenome (IMG submission 20445) | reverse complement strand
ATCTATGCTCGCCATTTTGAGTATATATTTCTCAAAAATAGGCTCACTAGTACCTCTACGTAAATTTCGCATAAAATATTTTTCAAAAGCAATTTTAGCAAAATGCACCCATTTTCCTTCAGCCGCCCAACTTACGTCCCTCGGCGGGTTTTGAGGCAGAGCTATAAAAACCATACCGTCATCACCGAAATCAGCCAACCAGATGGTACTTAACTTTTCACTACGCGAGAGCTCTTCACCATTTATCATCGCTCTTATGTTTTCGGCGGCCGTTTTAATCATGGTTTCTATCATGTAATCAGTTCTGGGGGGTTCCATAGAAACTGGCGTTTTTTCCGTTCCCAAAACAGAGACACAAACACCTACGGCAAAAATATTTTTGTATTTAGGATTATGTTGAAAATCATCGACTATTATAAAGCCACTAGAGTCAACCAAATCCTCTATATCTTTAAAAACATCTATTCCTCTACAAGGAGGCATAAACATTTTAAAATTGGAATCCAGAATATGTTGTTGTTTATTAACTCCATCTGCATCATATTCCGTTACATAAACTTTATCTTCAGTAAACTTATCTATCTTGGCGTTAGCAATCCATTTTACATCTCTACTTAAAAGATATTTTTCTAACATACCGTTTATATCGCCAATTCCACCAATGCCGAAATGCCCCAAATAAGGCTCTGGAGTAACAAAAGTAATGGAAACGTTTTCTCTAACTTTTTTTCTGCGTAAATCATAATCAACTAGCATTGCATATTCATAGGCAGGACCAAAACAAGCAGAACCTTGTGTCGCACCAATCACAATATGATTTGAGTTTTCTAAAAATTCAGGAATTTTCTGCCTCATTTTTTCAACTTCAGCAACGGTTCCTATAGTTTCACTATAATTGCTCAAACCTTCCACGGACTCATAATCAAATTTATATCCAGTAGCTATAACCAGATAATCATATTTAATTTTTTCACCGTTTTTACAAATAACTAGATTTTTTTCAGGATAAAGTTTTTCAACTGCGGAGATTATAAGCTTGGCATTTTTTGCCTTCAATACTGGTTCGATTTCTATAGATATATCTTCTACCTTGCGTAAGCCTACAGCTATCAACGGAGTAGCCGGAATAAAGTAAAATTGACTTTTGTCTGATATAACGGTTATATCAACATTATCACCAAGTTTTGCTCTAATCTCAAAACAGGAAGGTATACCACTCATCCCAGCACCAAGGATAACTACATGAGCCATTATTATAAGCTCCTAAAAAATATCAATTAAATTAGAAGAACAACCACAGGTAGTATACTCTCTGTGACGAGCGTTTGACAATGGCTCTAATGAAATTATTGTGTATTTTATAGTTACCATAATTAAAGGAACTGTAAAATAAATTATTTGATGATAACTTTGCTTTCCAATTCTTGGCTCTTTTCTTGAAGGTGAGAAGTAAAATCTTCCAACCCTTTTAAAAATGAAGCTTTGTTTGCAGAAGGATTGAGATAACTAAATTCTTCTACAAAACCCATGTATTCTTTATCAGAGATCTCACGGCTAACATATTTCACGTACTCTAATATTTTTTTATTCAAATCTTTGGTTTTATCTACGAAGCTTTCTGTAGGTTTAGATAGAATAAGATCTCTATAAAATTCAGGAGAAAGTATAGCGTTTTCTATTTCATTTATAATGCTAATGACACCGGAATCTCTAAGCATCTTTTTTGAAATTATTTCATCCAATAAATAAAGTAAATTTAATTCACTTCGCCTTATGCTACTGTCGTATTCAGGATCGTAGCTATTAGAATCCTCACTCAGTTTTGAACAATCTATAAAGCAGTTTTTTTGTGAGTAAAACAATATACTCTCCAGTGCAATTATATATTCCTGAACCTTCGCAATATCGCCAAAATTTTTACTAATTTCTAAAATCATAATAACCTCCTGTTATAAAAAACTTTATTTGACTTTCTCATCAAAAATGTCGTGACACATAAGTGAGATAGCAAACAACTGGCTTTATGGAGGGTTAAAGGCTCAGCAAAACTTAGCATTAATTCTTTAATGTATTGGGAAAAACTACTTTTATATATAAAATGTAATAAATTCATACACAAATGATAGCCTCATATGAAACAAAATATCAATAAAATTAATTAGAGCACAACTTTCGTTCTATAAAACTATGTTTAAAAATATTTTTCTTACTCTTTTGAAATCAAATATTTATTTAAATAAAAGGACTCAATCAAACATTGTTTTATTTTTCGGCCGCTACATACAATAGTCTCTTGAACATATTAGCGGCCTTTTCTTCAGGCAATGAAGCTAAAACTTCAGCGAACTTTGTTGCTACTTTGCAAGCTTCGTCAGGAGAAATTGTGTCAACCTGACCTATTTTTGAGATATCTTCAGCCTTATATCCTTTTGCAACATAAGCTTTACTCAAAGCCTCTATAACCGAACTCACATCCACGTTCTCTGGCAATTTTGAAGGCTTAGCTATTGCACTTTCAATTATATCGGCCTTCATATCTAGCTCTGTATTTATAAACTCCTCTGTTAAATCCGTATTACCTGAGTAAGGACGTCCTAAATAATAACTAACACACAATTCTGGTTTGTTTTTAAACATTTTCATTACGATAACGTTTCTTTTAAGCATTTTGTAAGTTGCTTCATTGGAAGCCAAAGGAACGTATTGACTGAAATATTTTTCCACCGCATTTGCGGACACTTCACGCACTTTTAAAAACACATTATCACCTGAATTGTTTTTTAAAATATCACTCACAGCAGATCTAATTTCATCTTCTGCTTCAGGGTGTGTTTTGAATATAACGGAGAATAATCTTTGCTCTTTCAAATCATTCAATACATTTTCTACATCCGCGTTTTTTTGTAATAGAGGTGCAAAATAAACAGAAGCAGCAGTAGCTACTAAGGCAAAACAAACTATGCCCAAAAACATTTTAATTTTTTTAATTCTAAAATTCCTTGATAGTGTCAACATCACAAAAGTTCCAACAACTCCACCAACAAAACAAGACAATCCATAAACTACGATATTTGGTAATGCGGCAAGTTGTTCCATTTTTAAAATCTTTCTTTTTATTTTATTTCGCTAAATATTAATTAACACATTATATCATGTAATTTAAGACAAAAAAAAACTGCATCTGAAAAATCATAATGCAGCTTTTTTATAACTAGTCTCTATTATAAATATTATTTATGTAGAGATTTGTTGAAAGCATTGTCAGCTTTTGTGTCTGCGTCTACGCTTTTGCTTGCTACGCAGCTACCGGCAGTTCTACCATCGCAATGTGTAACGCCTTGAGCGCAAGCAGAAAGAGCAAGAACAGCAATAACTGAAAGAACAGTAAAACGTTTCATAGGCTTTTTCCCTTTTTTTCTTAAATTATTTAATTGATACAACGTTGTAGTCTATCTACAAACCTATTCTACTTGAATAAAGCTCATAGAATATTAAATAGAGAATAAACTGATTGTTTTTAATAAACAAGAGTTTTTGCGAAAAATTTTCACTATAATTTTTGCAAGGATTCTATTTTCCGAAAATAAGCATCTGTGCCGTTCAATATAGATGACGACATATTTCTATGGAATACGGAGCTAGATAAAAACTTTGCTTCCTGACTGTTAGAAATAAAACCAACTTCTATCAAAACAGAAGGTACATCAGGGGCTTTCAGCACCGCGAACCCTGCTGAACGGTTAGAATTCGGCAGTAATTTTATTGAATTGTCTATCATTGATGAGTTTAAAAATCTTGCATACATATTAGACTCATTCATTTTTTCTCTCATCGCTAAATCAAGCAATATGCCTGCGACTTCTTGACTTTCATGACCTAAATCAACTCCGGCAACGAATCCTGAGTTGTTTTCACTCTCCGCTAGCCTTGCTGTTTCCGAATCGGATGCTTTTTCAGACAAAGTGTAAATTGAAGCTCCCCTTACATTATCTTTACCTATACTGTCTGCATGCAAAGAGATGAAAAGATCTGCCTTTACTTTACGTGCAATACCTTTTCTCTCATCCAACTTAACATAGAAATCTTTGTCCCTAGTCAGTACAACCTTATATCTGCCTGTCTCTTCCATCTGCCTTCTCAACTCTTTTGCAACGGCAAGGGTGATGTTTTTTTCCATCACTCCATTTATAACGGCACCTGGGTCAGCTCCACCATGCCCTGCATCTAATACCACTACGTACTTGCGCTTCTCTTGTGGTTTCTTCTTAGGCAAAACAGGCATCATAACAACAGATTTCTTGTTATTAACCTCAGGCACTACAGATGCTGGGGGCTTAGCCGCCTCTATTACCTTTTTATTTGCAATTGAGAAAGATGATTGCATCTTACTCTTATCAACAGCCACAGGAGTTTCCTGCTTTAAAAGCTTGCTGCCAAAAACATCTTCTTTTCTAGCCTCAAAGCTATTCTTTGAAGATTTCTCTATATCAATAACCAACCTGTCGCGACTTACTCCGTCTTTAGGCAGAATAAATGTCTTTTTTATTATTGCCGGGGATTTTATATCAAAAACCACCCTTGTGAGTCCGTTGTCAAGATTACCACTCCTGTATGCAGTGATTATCTTATTGGTAGCCAAAAGATTGGTTTTAGGATAATTCCATTCCAAGTGAGGCATATCCACCACTACTCTATATGGAGAATCCAGAACAAACGCTCTGTATTCAGACTTCTTGTTAAGATCAAAAACAACCCTAACGCCGTTACTGATTGCACCATATCTTATGTTTTCCACATACAGTTTTTCTATATTACCAGCGAAGGCAATGCTCGATAACAACATCGCCGCCATAATAATCATAAGAATATTGAATTTTTTCTCCACCAAGCCCCCATACAGAAGAAATTTTACCAGATTATATTATTAAATAAACTGTATATTCAAGTTGTTATAACAATTTCACGTTATGTAAACTAAATACTTGTTGAGAGAATCTTTATCACTAGCTATTATATAGTCGCGATAAAAATTAAAGTACCCTTTAACTTTTTTATTAATTTAAACTTATTTAATTTTTTAAGGGTACCTGGTATCAACAAGTTTTGAGGTTGATCTATCATTAACCTCCCGCTTTACTTAAATGTAGACGGTTTGATAGATCGGGTGAAAGTAACTGTTCTGTTTTTTAAGTAGCGTATACATCATAAACATACGCTCCTGGTAACGGTGTTAGATTGAGTACAGTATAAGTAGCTTTACAAAACCTTGAATTAACAATTATATGCGCCGTCAGATTTCCATATCGCAGGATATCTTACACAGGCAGCATGTTGAAAGGACTATAATATAATGACTAAGAGGATGCTAATCGATGCAACTCACCCAGAGGAAACTAGGGTCGCGGTTGTGTCTGGTAATAGACTTGAAGAATACGATTTCGAGACACTCAACAGAAAACAATTAAAAGGAAACATATACCTAGCAAAAATAACTAGGGTTGAACCTTCTTTGCAGGCTGCTTTTGTTGATTTTGGCGGAAACCGTCACGGCTTTCTACCATTCCCTGAAATTCACCCAGACTACTATAGAATTCCTATAGCTGATCGTCAGGCTTTGATTGAAGAAGAACGCAAGCTTGCCAGAGAACAAGCTGAGAAAGAAGAAGCTGAAGAAGAAGCAAAGTTTAAAGAACTTGGACATACAGCTGAAAGCGACCATGACGAAATATTTGTAGATTCTGGAAACATGGAGATTGTGGATATATCAGAAGTAACGGCAGAATCCGATACCGACGAATCTGAAACAGTTCAAGCTAAACCAGCATTGTTTATTCAAGAAACACTGTTTGACACCAAAAAAGATTACGCACAACCTGAAGCAGATGAAGAAGATAAAGACGAAGAATCTTCAGATAATGAATCTTGCGATAACGGTTTATTTGCAAACGAAGTTGAAGTTGAAATTTCAGATGCTGCAAAAGATCATGACCATGACTCTGACGAAGGTGCGGAAACTCCTAGACACCACTTCAGTAAGCTGAAAAAATATAAAATTCAAGAAGTTATCAAACGCAACCAGATAATGCTTATCCAAATAAGCAAAGAAGAACGTGGCAACAAGGGTGCTGCTGTTACTAGTTACATCTCACTTCCAGGTAGATATTGCGTTCTTATGCCTAACTCTCCACGTGGTGGCGGGGTAAGCCGTAAGGTTTCAAACATTAAAGATCGTCAAAGATTAAAAAGGATTCTAAAAAGTGCGAATATACCTGAAGGTATGTCAGTAATTTTAAGAACTGCCGCTATCTCCAGAACTGAAGCTGAGATTAAACGCGACCTTGAGTATTTATTAAGATTGTGGAACCAAATCCGCGAATTGACATTAAAATCAACAGCCCCTTCAATGATCTACGAAGAAGGCAATTTGATAAAACGCTCTATTCGTGACCTATACAAACACGATATTGAAGAAGTTCACATAGCTGGTGAAAGAGCTTACGGAACAGCAAAAGAATTCACTAACACTCTAGCTCCTGGCGGTGTTGAAAAAGTTCATTTGTATCAAGATGAATTCATTCCTTTGTTCTCACGCTATCAGGTTGAAAAACAAATTGATGAAATTCACAATACTACTGTTCAATTAAGATCTGGCGGATACATAGTTATCAACCCTACCGAAGCTTTGGTAGCGATTGACGTTAACTCCGGTAGAGCTACTAAAGGACACCACATAGAAGAAACAGCACTTAAGACTAACCTGGAAGCTGCTGAGGAAATCGCCCGTCAATTACGTTTACGTGACCAAGGTGGTTTGGTGGTTATCGACTTTATTGATATGGAAGAACAAAGAAACAACCGCACAGTTGAACGTAAGCTTAAAGAATCTATGCAGACTGACCGTGCACGTATCCAAATGGGACGCATGTCTCCTTTCGGTCTACTTGAGCTTTCTCGTCAAAGATTAAACCCTAGTATAGTTGAAACAAACTTTGAAACTTGCAAACATTGCGAAGGTCGCGGTGTTGTACGTACTGTTGAAACTACAGGGGTTATCGTACTTAGAGCAATAGAAGAAGAAGGAATGCGTCAAAGAGCAGCGGAAATTCACGTTAACCTGCCAACTGAAATCGCTATTTACCTATTCAATCACAAGAGAGAAATGCTTAAAAATATCGAAGAAAAATACGAGATTAAAGCTTACCTCCATGCTGATGACAAACTGCTTAAGCCAAACTTTGAAATCACTATAGTTCAATCAGCTAAACCTGAAAAAGCTAAAAAGAGAACAGCTATTCAATCTGTTGATATGTCTGACTTTGTTGCAGAAGAAGCTCCTGCAATTGTTGAAAATATTGTTATTCAAGAAGATGAACGTTCTGAAAGCAACAGTGTTGAGATCTTGGAAAATGACGAAGATAAAGGTGGCAAATTTAATAATGCCAACAACAAAGCTCGTCGCAGAGGTAGCAGAGGCGGAAGAAACCGCGGCAAATCTCGCAACGGAAAATTCAACGACAACAACAGTAATCCTAATAATAGTAATGCTAATAATAGGAATCCTAACAATAGGAATTTTAACAATAACAGACAAAATAACCCAAACAGGGGTGATAACCAACAACCTAGACCTTCAAACGAAGCTCCGCAAAATAGTGGCGGCGGTTCCGATGAATCTGGCGATAAACGCAAGGGTTGGTGGAGAAGAATTTTATCTGATTAGAAAATTCTAGGTTTATTCGAAGTTTTATTATTTGCGGGCTTAATGATATGCAATCCAGTTGCATCCACATTAGCCCGCATTATTTCACAATTACCTAATTCAAATTTACCTTTGGTATTAACAAAAACATCAAGCAATTCTTTATTGGATAAACCTGGGTAATATTCCATTAACATCATGGTTCTCATTATTAACCCATGTGTAAAAACAACTATAAATTCCCCATCAGCTTTCTGCAGTTTATTATAAGCATCTTTAATTCGATCAACCATCATGGAAAAAGACTCTGCCCCTTCTCCATGAACATAATCAGGATCTTTAATTTTCCAATAAGCATCTGTAAGTGGTTTTCTTTGATCACGACTAGTATTGACACAAGCCTTAGGAGAAACATAAGTGAACTCCTGCAAAGGCCATTCTTCATATCTTGCAGAAGGAAAACGCTCCATGCAATATTTAGCTGTATGATGCGTTCTTTCAAAAGGAGTGACCACTATTAAATCAGGAGATTTTGTAAAAGCCAGACTAACTTCTTTTGCCTGTTCATGTCCCTTTGCGGTCAAAGGTATGGTTACGACATCAGACATGATTTCATTTACATTGCTGGCACTTTCTCCGTGTCTAATAAACCATACTTCCTTCATCAAAGTTTCCTTTTAAAACAAAAAACACCGCTGTTATTTTACAGGCGGTGTTTTTGTTGTTTAACAATAATCTCTTATTTTCTGCGAGATTTTTTAACCACCTTCTTAGCCGCCTTAGCTGGAGCTTTTTTAACAACAGCCTTTTTAACAGGAGCTTTTTTAGCTACAGCTTTTTTAACTTTAGATTTTGCTTTAGCAATAGCTACGTGTTTTGAACTTACCATGTCAGAATATTCTGGATCAACCCAACCAATATTGCTATCACGGCGGCGATATACCATGTTCAATCTACCGTTAGCAGGGTTTTTGAACATCATTGCCATGTTTTGGCTTAGTTCCAAAAGCATAACAGCATCTGCCACTGCTAGAGTTTGGATTTTCATTGCTGTTTCAGCGATAATTGCAGGTTCGTTTCCGCCCTCTGCCGCATTTTCATCAGGTGTTTCGATTGTAGAATAGTTAGCCACCACTTCATGTACTGGCTCTCTTCTATGGTGATCTTTAAGTCTGTCTTTATAACGGCTCAATCTTGTTGTAAGAATTCTAGCCGCTCCTTCAAAAGCAGGATAAACATCTTCATTGGTATTCTCAGCTTGCAAAACAACGCCACTGCCTAACTGCAAAGTGATATCCACTGAATAATAATTCTTTTTTTCTTTTGTAATAACAACATTGGCAGCAATAGGATTAACAAAATACTTTTCTGTAATTTCGTTAATATTATCCTCTACGTGTTGGCGTAGATTAGAACCTATATCGAGGTGCTGACCAGTTACTGTTAGTTTCATGTTTTTTACCCTTCCTTTAAAATTATACTCACTACTTATTTTATACTGTATTTACTATTAAAAAGTGATTAATACCACTGATATTTTTGTAGTTATTTTATTTTACTTAACTTATCTCGCCTTCTTTGAACAGATGACTGAATTTTCATTGCTTCTCGGTACTTGGCAACTGTACGGCGTGCTATCGCAATGCCTGCATCCTGCAGCTGTTGAACTAGATCGTCATCAGATAGTATATTTTGAGGCGTTTCAGCATCTATAAGCGTTTTTATCCTTGATTTTATAGCTTCAGAGGCGAATTCAGCACTTCCCTCAGTATTCGAGACTCCACTGCTGAAGAAATACTTTAATTCAAATACCCCTCTAGGAGTTCCCATATACTTATTAGTAGTAACGCGGCTAACTGTACTTTCGTGTACGCCTATAGCTTCAGCCACATCTTTCAGGATCAATGGTTTTAAAAATTCTATGCCGTAGTTGAAGAAATTCTCCTGCTGCTCAATAATCGCTCCAGCAACGCTCAATATTGTTTGAGCACGCTGATCCATAGCTTTTATAAGCCAGTTTGCAGTATTCATCTGCTCGGCTAAATATTCTTTATCCTGCTTGTTTTTAGAACCCTGCAAAATCTCTTTGTAATAGGTTTTATTCACCAATATTTTTGGTAAGGTCTCTGTGTTCAACTCAACCGACCAACCGCCACCTTTGCTTTTAGGCAATGGACGCATGAAAATATCCGGTATTACCGTTTGGGCTATAAACTGGTCAAAATCGCTGGTAGGTTTCGGATTAAGACATTTAATCTCTTCTATCATATCTGCCAAGTCATCATCTGTGACGGCACAGATATCTTTAAGCCTTTTATTATCATGTTTTGCCAAAAGCTCAAGGTTTTGCACAAGTCTTTCCATCGCAGGGTCAAAATGGTTTTTATCCTTTAACTGCAGGGCTAAACACTCACTCAAATCACGGGCGAAGATACCGGCTGGTTGCAGTTGCTGCAATCTTTCCAATATCTCTTCAATCTTTTTAACATCACAGTTAAGGCGTTCAGCCACCTCTTCTAAAGGTGTACGGAAATACCCAGCCTCGGTCAAATAATCCACCATCAGTGCCGCTATGGCACTTTCAGTTTTATCTAGAAACTCCAACTGTATCTGGTTCATTAGATGATCACGCAAAGATCTTCTATCCGCCACAGTGTTTTCTAAATTATAATCTAAATCCTCAAATCGGGAGTTTCCTCCGGCACCTGTACCCGCATAGGTGGAAGAAGTATAGTCATACCCACCTTCTTCCAAGGTATCGCCTGTATCTAAAGGCCTGTCATTTTCCTGAGGGATGTCGTTTTCATTTCCTTGAATATCTTCTTGTTTATCTTCATTTTCTTGAGCTGGTGATTTCCCCTCATCTCTTTCCAAAAACGGGTTCTGCTCAATCTCATTTTCAACAAACTCATCTAGCTCAAGGTTAGACAATTGCAGAAGCTTAATCGCCTGTTGCAATTGAGTTGTCATGGTAAGGGTTTGCCCCTGCTTTAGCTCAAGACGCGGATTAATCGCCATTTTTCTTCCCTCTAAAGTGATTTTATTATATATAATTCAATATACAAAAGGAAAAATTACTAATGCTTAAAACCATTTTACCTGAAGATTTGCTCTGCCTTAACGATTATGAAGCGAATTACCCTATTCAAATCGATTTGGTTTATGCGAAACCTGAGCATAAAGACAATATGTTTAAAGAGGCTATTTACAGGCCTGATGCTAAAATGTGGATACACAAAGAGCTTTTACCGATAGTTCTTAAAGCATCCGAACTGTGTTTTAAAAACTACGGTTACAGCTTTTCAATTAAAGATTGCCTACGCACCACTGAGGCTCAAAAACGAATAACCGAAACGGCGATTGTAAAAGCACACCCTCACTGGACTGCTGATGGACCTAACCGTCTTTTTTCCGGCCCCGGCAAGGGCGGACACCCTAGAGCTATGGCGGTGGATTTAATTCTTATCGACAAAAACGGCGAAGAAGTTGATATGGGGACTCCTTTTGATTATCTGACTGAAGATCCTAATCCTGAAAATAACCCTGCATCTCGCAACTACACAAACTTCCCTGAAACGATTTTGCAAAACCGTAAAATCTTGGAGAATACTATGGTAGAAGCCGCAAACTCACTGAATACCCCGATAAGACCACTGCCAGTTGAGTGGTGGGATTTCAGGTTCCACTCTGAGTACCTAGATCAATTTGCACCCTTAAGTGATTACGACTTACCTCAAGAGATGCGTATGGTTATGAAAAAATAGCTAAAATAAAATTTCAAAAACCTTTTTCTATAGCCTAATTGTTAATCAGTCTTTAATATTTGAGGGCTATAACAGTGTGAGTTATTTTTTATTAATACCAAATGTTAAAACAAAAAAATGAAAGAAACGAGGTAACTACTATGGCTAAAGAAGATTCAATTGTAATTGTCGGTATGGCTAGAACCCCTATGGGTAGCTTTATGGGAGGACTTTCTCCTTTATCTGCGAGTGATCTAGGCAAGTGTGCAATAGAGGAAGCTCTTAAACGTGCCGGAGTTAAAGGTGATGACGTTGACGAAGTTCTAATGGGCTGTGTTGTTCAAGCCGGCCAAGGTCAAAACCCTGCTCGTCAAGCCATGAGAAAAGCAGGTATCCCTGATAAAACAGGTGCAGCT
>JGI24729J20445_1000987_pt1 | contig 12079 bp, 19 predicted proteins | sample EPASupsiteSAE323_FD_20445 | JGI IMG/M metagenome (IMG submission 20445) | reverse complement strand
AACGATTGTTGGCATTAAAAGAGAAATTCGGGATGATTTGAATGGTAACATCGCCTAAGATTATGCAATACGCCATATGGAAGTCAAACGAACTTGGTTTCGAATCTCCAGGACTTTCGGTACATTCCACTAGCAACTTGGAACTAGCGATTTATCGTTTCGTAAAAGATATCTGGTATTCGGATATCCTGGCCAGAAAGAACTTCGGAGATTTCGCGTCCAAGCTGCTCATAGCTCGTGGTCCGCTCTACAAACAGGAAGAAGTAATCGTATGCGAAGTTGGCAAGCTTTCTGAGGTGATTTAATTGCCTTGGATCGCAGACCCAACGCCGGGATTCTCATCTGTCAGAATCCAGAAGGAAATCTTAGATCCATGGGGAATATTTTATAGCATTCGGTATGGATTCGGGACTATCGAAGTGGAACTGACCAATACCAAGGAATGGAGATTCGCTCATGATGTTGCTGAGGACATGAGGTCTCAAGGAATAGAAACGGAAGTAATTGAAACCCGTCACGATTTCCTAATACATAAGATATCAAAGGACGTTCAGGTATAAACTAACTATATTACTATTTTTGCTAGTTTTTGAAGAAATCGTTATTGGCTACTCGTTTAATATTTAGTCCTAACAATAGGGTACTTCTCTCTACTTAGCCTATTAAAAACAAAAATACTTTACTAATAAAACTACTATATTACTATATATACTGTATCTAGCTACTTATTCTACTATATTACTATATATATTATATACTATATTACTATTACTACTATATATAGTAATATAAGTAATATATAGTAATATATATTACTATAAGAAAAAGAGAGAAAAAGAAATAATTACAGTATCATTAGTCAAAAGCTTTAAATACTTATAGCTAAGAAATAACTTAGTGATATCAATGACATACATGGAACTAGGAGTAATAGAATTAGATAGAATAGTTCGTGAACAAGAACAAACTGAAATCATAAATCGCAAAGCATTAGAAATACTAAGAAAATTTAATCAAGAAGATAAATTAAGTGGTAAGTAACCAAAAGTTTGAAACTTACTAAGTTATAAACGGACGTGATATTGAAATGGGTTACATCAACCATAGTGTTTTAAAAATGCGTTTAGATCGTTTGGAACCAATCCCACCAATCGAAATGACTATTAAAATAACCGATCATGATTTATATAATATCATATCATGTTTGGAAAAGCATGCACTTGACGAAAGAATAACCGGAAACAACGATAATGCTCGAAAGATCGCAAAGATAATAATGATGTTAGAAGAGCAAAAGTACCAAAAGCTTTAAGTACAGGTAGTACTTATAGTAGAGTGCCCAAACAAACCAAGAAGGTAAGGACTGCGTTTGCAGTTCTTTTCTTTCTTGAAAATAGGAGGCCTGACATGGACATATTCAATACAAGGAAAGTTTTCCATTTGGAAAACGAAATACGTGGTCTTAAACTTGAAATCCGAATTAAGGATTCCGAAATTGATGCCTTGAAAAAGGACCTGGTTCCATACGTGACCTATAAGCCTTGCGAAAAGTACGGCAAGAGGCTACACTACCAGAAGTACACGTTGAAAGACGCCGAACAGGAAATTTGTTTGCTCAAGCTCCTAGTAAGAGTCTTGGAAGGAGAGCTTGGTTCCGAGAAGACCGAACTAGCTAAGAAAAAGTATGCGGCTTTACTGGACCTAGTAAAGAACAATACCGAGCCAATGATTGGAGGAGATTAGAATGATTAGCTTGGAAAATTTAATAGCAATATTTGTATTTTACGTTGGGATGGCTGCATTTATTAAGTGTGATAAATAGTGGGCAAGATGGATTGGAGTAGCCGTATCGATGTTAGGTTTGCAATACTTGCTAGTGAACTTCCGGTAGTGCTACGAACCTAACTAATATTTTTCAAGGATTTCCATGTTCATAATCATTTGGTATTATAACGACGAGGAGGCATCCGAAGCTAAGATACTTCCCGGGAGATACTGGCTGGAATGGGAAGCCCATTTCATTCGCAATAAACTCCAGATGTTGAATGGCTGGAAAGGACGTGGAATCACATATTTGGTTAAGGAGGTTGAATAAGTATGGGAATGCCATTTATAACATTGGGAATGATAGCACTGACTGGTTGGTTGTTTTTACATAGGCCACGTAGCCGCAGGAATACTTGCTTTGATCTTTGCAATATTGATTGCCCTAGTAGAATCTGATTGACCAAAAAGTATTTAAACTAAGCGAACTTACAATAACATGGAGGTTTGAAAGTGCATTTCAATATCGGAGACGAAGTAGTTGTGACAGGACCAACTAGATGCGGTAGTAATGCCCATATCGGAAAAAGATTTAAAATCACTGAGCGCGACGATATATACTTTTCGACTCGTGATCTACCTTGGTTTCCTTGGGGATCTTTGGAGCTAGTACCGAGTTTGAAGGTCGGTGACTGGGTTGAGATAATTGGATCGCCAACATATTTCTCTCAATTTCAAGAAAAAAATGTGTTTTGCATAACTAACGGTCCTCATGAATGTCAAGATATTCTCGGCTTTGGCGGCATTCGAAATTGCGTAGATTGTTATAGCGGATATGAAACAGCTTTTTATACAGCCGATAACTTGAGAAAACTTACGCCGGAAGAAGTTGCCAAGCATCTTGCTCCGCCGATCAACACGCCCCAAAACCAATTCAATGAAAAAACAGACGCGCGACTATCTGCCATCGAGAAGCGACAAGAAGAGGCCCGCAAATATTCTGATGATCTGTACAGTATCCCAGAAACATTAGCAGAAAGAATATATGCCCTCCAGAAACGGGTTGCTATCATCGAGCAGAGATTATCCTCACTGGAAAGATCGCAGAATGGACAGTCGAAATACCTAGTCATGAAACAATGGACCGCTGGACCGTAACTGCTTTCCCTTTTTTTATTTTTTATACCCGACCATAAAGTATTTATTCCCAGACAACATATAACTACCAGTGATGCTATGGCGACAATAATAAGTCCTAAAATATGCTTCATATGCGGCACGTACGGAGATGAACATAATAGTATAGAGCGACATCATATTATACCAAGAAATATGTTAACCGGTATTCATAACAATACATTAGATGTTTGCCATAAATGCCATTGTGGAATACATAATAGGTACTATGGATTAAAACCGAATAGAAAATCTTATTATAAAATAAAAACATTAATTAAACGCTATGCGAAAAACCACGATAAACTTTTGCAGAAAGCAATGGAAGTAACTATTATAAAAGAATCAGAATCAATCCTGAGTTATCATAGCTTTTTAGATTATCAGGATCATTATACGGAAAAGTAAGGTACCTGATAACATAGCTCTACTCGTATCAGACTGCAACGATATTGTAATAATTCATACGGATGGACCAAATTTATAATTTTTCCAGACGTTCTATTCTCACTACTATATCATTACCGCATACTGTCATTATTCTTACAAATAAATTAATTTTATCGTATTCTGGATAATATGGCAATTTTATTATAAATCCTGCTATATCATGGATTATTATGCCACGATATATCACGGAAGTTCCTATTTTGCAGTCTTCTGGTTGCATAACATTTACCTATTTTTTTAGTGATAAGTTTTCTAAGAAGGACATTTCGCGAAATCCTTCTGTTGTTATGATATCAACCGAGTATAAATTATGATGCATATTCATATTACGTTTCTTTGGTAATGATACTATAATTCCTTCTACTCCAACTCGATGAATTACTGCTAAACCTAGTTTACATTCAGATATGTCCACTATGGTTGCCTCCTAGTCATCTCATTAGGAAAGACATAAACTAGATCTCCGGTGGTTAACATTACGCCGATTTTGCATTCGGTTTGATAGATCTTTTTACGTTTGCCAAACTCAATAGTATAGTGATAGTTCCGGCCCATAGTTTCTATAGTACGATATTTCGTTATGATGCCGGATGGGTCATCTAGCCTAAGTCTATAAGTGTCATAGTAACGAGTACCAGAACGTGGTACCCAAATACTCGTATTGATATCCACTGCTATTCCTGGTTTGCAATCAGATTTTCTCATGGAATTACCTCTCCCAAGGATGAATAAGTCTAGTTACGAAGCCATCTGGATGCGGCCCTTTAGGAACAACATATATAGATTTTCCAGTAGTTAACATATATGCTCCGAGTCACTACTTCTCAACCATTTCCATATCGATCATACTCTCTGGATATGCCCAGAATTCGGATCCATTTGTTCTTATTACTCTAATCATCAATTTGCCGGTAATATTACTTATCCTTGTCTGCCTTGCGATTATAGCATAGAAATCATACTTATGGTATATTGCTTTACCGGGCGTGCATTCATGTGGTTTCATGACCATTCCTCTGGATGGGGTTAAGTCGACTTAAGGATCTCATTGTAATATGATCACCTGTTGTTAGCATAACGTAAACTACTTTTATGGTATCATCCCAACTATTCTGAGGTAATTCTAATTTCCCTATTCTGTATATAAAGCCTTCGAGTGGATGAGAATGATATACTGATTTTACTCTTACTGGTAGCCCTATCTTACATTCTCGTAGTTTCATAAGGAACGACGACCGCATACTGATATATTACGTACGCTAGCTGTTATATTAACGCCATCATAGGTCATTACATCGCATCTGGATATGCGACTGTAGCCAACTTTATATGGAATTCCTATTACGATGCCGGGTACTTCGTTCGGAAAATACCTACTTCCCAATAATACTGGCATCCCGGGCTTAATATCTCTAGCTCTCATTGCAACCTCCATGTTCATTCAAGAATAATGTATGCTACTAAGCATGCGAGTCCTACTAGTAGATTAGCTGCACCTTCAAAACCTGGCAATACAAACGCGACAACTATATTCATTACGGCAGCTATTAACAATAGAATTTCCCAATTATCCATTTTTATTCACCTCTATATTAGTTACCAAAGTCTGATCCAGCCACGTTCGAACCACTCGTAATGTTGGATAAAGATTTGTTTAAATGCTTCATTTATATTCATAATGGTTATGAATCCTACTATGAATCCTCCGAGAAATGCTACTATTGGATCCAACGATAGAATACTGCATATTATTGCCCAGAATACGCACGGTACCAAGAAAACTACTAATGCAGCCATTAGTAATGCCATTTTCCTGAAGTTCCACATCATAATAAGTTGTATCTTTTTAGGTAGTTAAATACTTTTTGGTTAGACGTAAAACTAGCACATACCATTTATTTGATTAACTATTGTAATTTACTTCCAGGTTACTTACTATGACAGAAAATACATTCATTACTGATAATATTGCTAAACCACCTAAGAAGGGCAGAAAGAAGGCTATAAAACCAGACATTGGAGCAAACCCAACCAACAAAAGCAAGAAGTCTGGACCGGTTGGAGCCCCATTCCCGAATATCAATACTACATTTTCAGGCAGGAGAGTCGACGTCAAATTACTAGAGCAGACGGCTCGTGCTCCTCCTGTAGCTCGATCCCTATGGCAGCTACAGCTTATTGCGTTTCCTTGGTTCGAGTTCAATATTATACCGCCAGCAGATTCGGAACCCGACGAGGATAGCGACAAGCAACTTAAAATCAAGCTGGAGGAAATTGAGCGTCGACTGCGTACAACTATTATGTGCTCTCAAGCTATGTACGACGTCGTAACCTACGGCAGTGCTATTTTCGAATTGACCTGGAAGGAAGACGAAGATGGCTATGTTGTACCAGACGTCGTGCAGAGATTACCAGCCCAGTCTTTTCGGCAAGCTCCAGCCGGAGCAATTGGAGACCGAACTCGTTACGTCGTCGGTAACATTCTTAAGGGCATTGTTTTCGACAAGACATCCAATGAATACCAGTATTGGCAACTGCAAGATCCTTATGGTTCTACTGGGGTACCCGTACAGATCCCTACCGAACAACTCATACATATTAAGGACATAAGGTCAAGCTATGTGGACGGCGAGCCTTACCTCGCAGGTATCACGTCGACAATAGCCCAATTGGAATTCGTGCGCAAGAGAGTCATGCAGACGGTAACCAGAATTGGAAGTCCGAAACAAATTGCGACCGTAGGTATACCTCAATCTTATTTAAAGGCCTTAGAAGCCAACCAGATACCATTGAGTGTTACGAGCGCGGTACCTGGTGCGACTACGACTCCAGCAGACGTAATGCTCACTGACCTCTGGGACATGGCTCGGGTCGTAGTAGAAAACCAAAATTCAGATCTTGCCGTAGCTGTCCCCGAAGGCATCAACTTGCAATGGGAGCGACCTTCGATTCCGTTCAATCCCACGGAAATTGACCAGTACCTTATCAAGGAAGCCATCTATCATATTTTTCCCAGGGATATTTTAGAAGTTGCAGCTCAAGCGATTTCAACGACATCTTCGCCCCTTTTGGAACTCCTGAAAATGATGGTCCAGGGTTGGCAGTCCTTGTGTAGCATCCAGTTCGAGAACCTCCTTTGGAATAAGTTTTTAGAGCTGAATGGTTACGAGGGCTACCGGATTGAAATGGACTGGGCGAATCTGATCCCGCCAGACCAACAGAAAGTCGAGAGTCTTGCTCTACAGAAATTTAACTTACATCTTACCACACTCAATGAGGCCCGCATAGAAGTTGGGTTACCTGCACTAGACCCAGCACCCTGGATGGACGGGTTGACGGAAAGAGAGGTGCTGGAACGAGAACTTAACATCTGGAGAACTGGCGGCCAACAACCCCCAGGAGGGCAACCTGGTGGAATGCCTGGAATGGAAGGCATGTTCGGTGGTAGCGAGGAACCTGAAAATATGGGCGAACTACCAGCTTTCGGGGAAGAAGGAACCATTGAAGAGAATCCAGAAGATATAAATAGCTTGCTATCTGAAGCCGAAGGACTACTTGCCGGTTACGAGGAATAAATATGAGATACGAGGATATTATTCCATTTTATCAAAAGTTAAACTATAAGTGCCCAAAAGATAAATATGGAGAAGGTTTCAGTTGTGGTAAGAACAAGGAAGAAGCTAAAAAGAATTTCGAAACCGAACAAAAACTTAAGGCCGAAAAACAAAAAGGAGTTGACGAAAGACGTGGTAAAAGAGCCGAAAAAGTTTCTAGTAAAGCAGAAAAACGGATTGCCAAAATCAAGGATCCAATACTATTAGAAAACGTAAAGGATGTTCGATCATTAATTGACAAAGCTAAATCCGAGTTAGCATCCGGTAAAGTTAGCAAGGAAACCTATAAAGAATTACGACTGGCTGTTGATAAATTAAAAACAACTAAAAGTAATAATATAAAAGATTCTAATAATATTCCCAGAGACGAATTAGATGCTACAACCTCAAATATGGTAAAAGCGGCTAATGATACGTCACCTGAAAACGAACTACTAGCAAATATGGCTAGAGATGCATTACGTAAGAAAGGATTAGACATAAACGGCAAGAAAATACAACCTAATAGTAAAGTTGAAAAATTTAAAAATCTAAAAATACAATACAATGAAATTTCACAAAAGGTAAATGATCGTAAAAAACTTGATACACTAGGCTCAGAATTAATGGAGATAAAGACCTCTGCAAAAGAAAAATATAAAAATAAATCGTTTGATAATTCTGTAAGTTCTATGGCATCAGGAGAAACATGGAATTCTGAAAGTATAGGCGATATTTATATTGATTCAGTTAGCAAAAATGACATAACAATAACTTCGAATGGGCTAACAGAAACTTATAAAAAAGAAGAATTGTCAAAGATACTAAAAGATGCCGGTAAAATAAGTAAGTCCTATGATGCAGAGGATACTAAATTAATAAATAATAAACAAAAAGAAATATCTCTAGCATATTCCGAAATGCAAAATAACAGGGAAGAGTTGTCAAACATAAAAGAAGAAATTATTAATACTGCATATGATGCTCATGTAGTATCTTCAGAAAAGAAAGATTATATAATAAATGGTAAAAATAAAATCAAAGCAACTATCCATGAATTTGATGATGGTGTTGTCATTTATAGTCCTGACAATCCAAAAAATCAAGTATACGACGTAAAAGAAGTATATGGAATTCTGTCATTAATGCCCGATACCCTTAGAAGTAACGTATCACGTATTAATATCGTAGATGGTAAAAGTAAAGATGACGAATATTGGTCTAACAAGTTGAACGTGAACTTTAAGTCTGCTGGATCCGCAGGTGATGATAACATAAATTTGTATTCTTCTAGTAGTGAAAAGAAGAAATTGACTACTCAACTAATAGCACACGAATCTGGCCATACTGACGATAATGTAGGATGGGATTATTATAGTGACGGAACAGAATGGAATTCTGCAATGAAAAACGATAAAAAAGGATTTATAACAGATTATGCTAAATTGCACAAGAGTAATCACGAAGATTATGCAGATTCAGTAGAGATGTTCATAAATCAACCAGATTTAATGAAAGTCTCTTATCCTAATAGATATGATATTCTCGACAAGCACTATAATAGTGGATTACCATTGAACCGGGACAAGCCGTCATCGATGCAAGCTAGAATAAATGCTGACAAAAAGTCTAGGAAATCTAAATGATAGAACATATTGACAGTAAAACACCTAACGGCGGGATTAGGGCAGATATAGTATATATAGATGAAAATAATAACGAAACGGAAAAGGATACGGCAACTCAGGTTCGCATAATCGAATACGATAAAGATGATAATGTTATATTCGAAAATTGGGGAAACATATCTAATTCTGATGAAAACGAAGAATCCCCTAAACAAAACATGACCCTAGATAGCTTCTCAACTACTAAGGACCTTGATCGGCAGCTCGAAACTATCCTGAAAAGCATAGAGCCCGAAGTCATGAAAACACTAAAAAAGACTAAATACTTTGATAAAAAAGAATAGGACCAATACATTTAAATACTATAATAATAGTTATAATGATAATAAATTCGTTTTTTTGAGTGATTTTCATGGTTCGTATACCAACTAATATTAAACAACTTCTTAATAATAAAGATTGGTTATATAATGAATATGTAATTTTGAAAAAAGATATTATTACTATAGCTAACAACCTTAATGTTAGTTATGATACGGTTTCAAGATATATGAGGTTGGCTGGTATTGATGGAAGATCAAGAAAAGGTTGTAAAATCTCCGTCGAGGCAAAGGAAAAAATTTCAAAAGCATGGCTTAAGAAACATGATGGAAAAATATATACGAACAAAGAATGGCTAGAAGATCAATATATCACTCAACATAAGTCCATGCAAAAAATTGCTGATATCGCATCATGTGATGATTTAATGATTCGAAATTGGTTAAAACGATTTGAAATTCCTATTAGAGATCATTCAGAAGCCGTAATGGGAATATATAATCCATCATATGGTACCCATCAATCGTTGGAAAATAAGAGAAATTTTACAGAAATAATGTCTGGAGAAAACCATCCAAACTACGGAAAGCCGATGTCTGATGAACAAAAATTAAAACTTTCCATTAGTATGAAAGGCCGATATGTCGGAGAAAAGAATCCGTTCTACGGTAAAAAACATACTAAGGAATCATTAGAATTGATGTCCAAAAATCGTAGTGGTGTGTTAACTGGTCCTGATAATCCTATATATGGGAAATCTAGATCACCAGAAACAAAACAACTGATATCTGAAAAAAGTAAAGAGTTCTGGAGCATACCTGAAAATCGTGAACGAATGCTTGATATAATGCATTCAGAAGAACAACATAAAAAACTATCTGATATAGCTTTTCAACATTGGTTAGATGGTATATATAAAAACCATCCTATGCATAGTAGAGGAAATGGATGTTGGTTCGTTTCTAAAAAAGGAGAAAAGATATACTTAAGATCGTCATATGAAGTGAGAATTGCTAAAGTTTTAGACTCATTAAATCTTGATTGGGAATACGAACCAGAGTCCTTTAATATTGATAATCATTTATATCATCCGGATTTTTATATAAAAAATTATAATATCTGGTGGGAAGTTAAAGGTTGGATGGACGATTATTCAAAATATAAAATAAATTCTTTTCTTGAAAAATATCCTACGGAAACACTTAGAATTATAAGACTTGATGATATAATAAAAATGGAATCATATATTAATGAAAACGTAGAATTTGATATTAATTCTATCGGTAATACTGAGGTAGTATAATGGCAACAAAAAATAAAAAAATAAAGAAAATACTACCAAAAAACATATCAAAATCTGAAAATAAGTTACCTAAGAAAGTTGTTATTTCAAATAATAAAATAAAAACGCTACCAAAAATACCTATTAATCAAATTATATCTTCTAAAAGTTTTAAAGACAGGCTCGATTCAATAGTAAACGAAATCGAAGTAGATATCTCAGATATTCCCGAAGAACTATTAGACGATTATTATGACATGGAAGACGAAATAAAACCAAAATTAATCAAAAAAAATTGGTTATTGTGGTCTAGCATTTTTATTCCATTCGTATTGCCATCGTATATAAAAGGTATGTCAGGAACAGTAGAATTACCACCTGATGCAAAACAAAGCGTGCTTGTTCCTGCTCCGGCTCCAAAACAAGTTACAGATTATGCAAAGCAATATTTTACTAATCATGGTTTAGAATTAGTGAAAACGCTTACACAAACTGATTGTGAACGTCTCAAAATACAAATGCTAAATAACTGGGGCATGGGTGAAGACAAATTCGCATCGTCATTTAAAGAAGATTATGCAAATTCTAAATCACGTCTTGAAACGATTTATAGAACAGAAAAGGTAAAAGCCGAAAACGAAGGAATAATGGCTCGTGCAAAGAATGCTAATCATACAAAAGTTATTTGGAATTGTGCTTTGGATGAACGGTCATGCGAAATTTGTTCGTCGTTACAAGGGCAAGTAACAAATATTGGTGAAGTTTTTGAAGGTACTAACGTGACGTCCCCTCCCATTCATCCTTCGTGTAGATGCGTTTTAACAAGTCTTACAGAAGAGGATTACGATGAGTTACCAGACGAGTATATTAGACAGGATGCTTCCTATCTCAATGACGTTGCTTCCTTTATCAAGCAGAATCGTAAATGCAAGGTAGGTACGTATGATGATAGTAATGCATGTAGCCAGAAACTCAATTCCCTTCTCAATGACGTTGCTTCCTTCATGAAATTGAATTACAAGTGCCGCAAGGAAGACAGTCCAGACGGGAGTAATAAATGTAAGCTACCTGATGAATCTGACAATACTGAACAAAAACTATTTGATAATATAAAACCAGATAAATATGGAAGTATTTCTGGTTCTGTATCAAAAATTAAAGAATATTATATAAATAAATCCTTATCCTGGAAACCTTCTAATAATTATATGGATAACTTAAAAAATTCTGATAAAGCTATAGTAAGCAATCCAGAAAACTCGGAAATATTATCAAAATATATTCACTCTAGTAAATTTATAAATGAATCTTTAAGGGATAAAAAGAGTACCGAAAATTTAGAATATAAAAATAAATTAAATAAATTAATAGACCAATCACCTCTACAACAAGACGTAATTCTGTATCGCGGTATTTCCCCGGAAGCACTAGATAAATACTTCCCAAAAGATAAAAATACTATATATGCAGAAACTGGCGGATTTGCTTCGTTTTCTGGATCAGAGGAAATAGCAAAAGCTTACTCAACTGCATTATCGAGAGATATGCTCAATGGCAAGGAATTGTTCCCAGGAAAAAATCCGGTTATCATAGAGTTGCATGCTAAACAAGGAACGCCTGGATTGTTTGTAGAAAACTACGAAAAGAAACAGAAATTTGATGACAATATACCACCGCTCCATGAAGTTATTTTAAAAACAGATCAAAAATATAAGTTATTGGATGTAAAGAAAGAAAAATACTATACTAGATATGTGGTAGAAAGTATTACTAGCATGAGACGCAATGAACGGTACTTGGAGGAAGTCACTGAATTCCTGAAGCTCAACAAGAAATGCAAGGCTGGTACTTACGACGACAGTAAT
>JGI24729J20445_1000976_pt1 | contig 12215 bp, 10 predicted proteins | sample EPASupsiteSAE323_FD_20445 | JGI IMG/M metagenome (IMG submission 20445) | reverse complement strand
TGGCGATAAACAAAAAGACGGGACAGGTTTTGGCTATCGGCCGTGAGGCTGAAAAAATGGTGGGAAAAACTCCCGGCCATATTGTCGCCATCAGGCCTTTGGTTAACGGAGTGATTTCCGATTTTGAAGTGACCGAACAGATGTTAAGATTTTTGATTGAAAGAGCCAGGCAGGACAAGTTTTCATTCTTGAAACCGAGAGTCATTGTGGGCATTCCTTCAGGAGTGACCGAAGTGGAAAAGAAGGCGGTTAAGGATGCAACCAAATCATCCGGAGCGAGGGAAGTATTCTTGATTGAAGAGCCAATGGCTGCGGCCATTGGAGCGAGAATGCCGGTTCAGGACCCATCGGGTAATTTTGTCGTTGATATTGGAGGAGGAACCACCGAAGTGGCGGTTATCTCTTTGGGCGGAATCGTTGTTAGCAAGAGTTTGAGAATAGCCGGAGATAAATTTAACAATGACATTATTCAATTCGCTCAGGAGAAATACAGGTTATTGATTGGAGTGAGAACGGCCGAGAAAATCAAGATTCAAATCGGAGCGGTCTATTTTGAAAAAGAGCCGTTGAAGACGGAAAAGAAAGAGATGGCGATGAGGGGAAGGAATATAGTGACCGGACTTCCCGAAGAGGTTATCATTTCCCAAGCTGATGTGAAGAAAGCTTTGGAAAGATCAATCAATCAGATTGTTTCGGAAATCAAGAATACGATTGAATTGACTCCGCCGGAACTATTGGCTGACATCATGAAGAAAGGAATCGCTTTGGCCGGAGGGGGAGCACAATTACGAGGATTGGATAAACTGATTATCAAGGAAACAAATATTCCCACCTATATTATTGAAGACCCGATGACTGCTGTTGCAAGGGGAGCGGGAATGGTCTTGGAGAATTTAGATGACTTCCACGATGTTTTGGTTGAGACCGAAGAATTACAACCACCGAGATAAAAAAGAGCAACCGAAAGGTTGTTTTTTCGATTTATTTGCGTGCTTGACAGAATATATGCATTATTGTATATTATCTGTACTAGTTCTTTAAAAGGAATTTGCTTTCGTGAGTAGCGCTTTTGATATGTTTCGTGTCAAGTGCGCTACCCACGAATTGGGTGCACTAGGTGATCATTTTGAGAAAAATCAAGATAGAAGAACCAGGAATTGAGATCGTGATATCGGTTCCCAAAGGAATCGAAGATCGATTCGAGAAAAAAGGTATTGTAATTGAGAAGACGGAATCGGGGAGCTTAGCACACTTTCCTCCGACTTGCTGGTGGCATCCTGACAACTCCTGTGACCAGGTTAAGGCCAGGGTAGAAATACCCTACGCACTCTTTGATGAGAAGATTTTCATCGATTTAAGTGAATGCATCCGTTTGAACGGAGACGGAGGATTGCAGGAACTCCAGACAGTGTGCCGGGATGATGGCTATGATTTTAAGCCCCTGCATGTATTCAAGGGTAATGACCAGGACCGACCCAGGTCAGTTGTTTTCGATGACATCTCGGTTGATTTCCGAAAGAGAATCGTCGTCATCAGATCAGAGCTGGTCAATGGGCGATATGTCCTCTCCATCTTCGGCCTCAAGGCTGAAAGAGTGGAATATAACCAAATCATGCTGACCGCACAGTGTCTCTACGAGTCATATGTTCGGGAGGCTAAAAGCGGTTACCTTGAAACAGCGACCATGATTCCCGAGGCTATGGAGTTGTGGTATGGCAAAGCGATCAATTCGCATCTTGCCCATCTCAAAAGTAACCTGAAGATTTTTCGGGGCAGGATCAATTTGGCCCCGGGTCAGGTAATCAAATTAGGCTCTCTGGCCTAATAAATCAAGGTGTCTTTGGTGAGAAATCATCAAGGCCCTTTTTAGTTGTTTTGAACACTTGACAATCCCTGTTAATCTGCTAAATTAGTAACTACATGATAAATATACAAAAGACATACATGAAAATTAAGCGGTTTTAAAAATAGCTTAGTTAGAGCTGTTTATAAAAGCCGCGTGAAAGCGTCTTTTTTGTTTCCATGTGAGTAGATTGATAAATTAATATTGTAGTGAATAAGAATAAAGTTATTATTTGCTAATCAAAGGTTATTTATGTTATGGGCAAATGGTGGATGCCTTGGGACCAGACGCGATGAAGGACGTGGCGTAGCTGCGATAAGCCTCGGGAAGGTGTTAGCAACCTATGAACCGGGGATTTCCGAATGAGGCAACTCAATTCCATTTAAACGGAATTATCGGAGTTAAATCCGATGCGAACCCGCTGAAGTAAAACATTCTAGTAGGCGGAGGTAAAAGAAAACAAAAGTTATTCCCTTAGTAGCGGCGAGCGAAAGGGGAGCAGCCCAAAATCATTCGTGCTTTGCATGAATGGTGGTTGTAGGGAGACAATGTCTATTTAATTAGAGGGAGTCGATAAAGCAATTTCATTAGTTGAACTTCGCTGGAAAGCGAGACCGTAGACGGTGATAGTCCGGTAGGCGAAAATTTAATTGCGCTCCTTGTTGTCTTACCTGAGTAACGTCGATATAAGACAACTCGGCGTGAATCTAGCGGGACTACCCGCTAAGGCTAAATACAATCTGGTCACCGATAGTGAACTAGTACCGTGAGGGAAAGGTGAAAAGTAGCCCGGTGAGGGCGATGAAATAGAATCTGAAACCATTATGCCTACAAAGAGTCGGAGCTGGTATTTATACCAGTGACGGCGTGCTTTTTGCAGAACGAGCCAACGAGTCTCTTTTACCAATTGTCTAAGCGCTTCTGGCGCGGAGGCACAGGGAAACCAAGTCTTAAAAGGGCGAAATATAATTGGTGGGAGAGGACCCGAAGCCAGACGAGCTTGCCATGGCCAGGATGAAGCTTTCAGAAATGAAAGTGGAGGTCCGAACCCGTTTGTCGTGCAATCCATTGGGATGAGCTGTGGTAAGGAGTGAAAAGCTAATCGAGTTTGGTAATAGCTGGTTCTTCCCGAAATAGTTTTAGGACTAGCCTTTACGTTTAAGTATTCTGGAGGTAGAGCACTGAAAGAAGTTCCGTGGCTTCGGCTAGGTACTTTTATCAAACTCCGAATGCCGGAATATATGCGTAGGGAGTCAGACAGTGGGAGCGAAGTTCCATTGTCGCGAGGGGAACAGCCCAGATCGTCATCTAAGGTCCTTAAATCTAAACTAAGTGTAAGTAAGGAGGTGGAATTTCTCAGATAGCTAGGAGGTTAGCTTAGAAGCAGCTATCCTTTAAAAAGTGCGTAACAGCTTACTAGCTAAGAGATTTTGCGCCGAAGATTTCCGGGGCTAAAGTTTAGTACCGAAGATACGACTTGGCATATTTATATGCCAGGGGTAGGGAAGCGTCCCTATTGCGCTGAAGTCGAATCGTGAGGTTCGGTGGAGCGATAGGGAGTGAGAATGTTGGCATGAGTAACCACAATTGAAGTGAGATTCTTCAACACCGTAAATCCAAGGTTTCCTTGGCAATGTAGATCAACCAAGGGTTAGGCGGGCCTTAGGAGAAGCCGAAAGGTTTATCTGATGGACAGCCGGTTAATATTCCGGCCCTCTAACATTTTTCTGAAGGGTGACGCGATTTAGTAGTTTGAGCAGATTATTGGATTTCTGTCGACCATCCTCAAGGATGGCCGCGAAGCTTGTCTTCGGACAAGTGAAGTCAAATGAGCAAGTCGACCAGAAAAGCCCGCAAGGTTAAGAATGTTGGAACCGTACTAAAACCGACACAGGTGGATGGGCACAAGCGTGCTAAGGTGAACAAGTGAAAGGTCCTGAAGGAACTCGGCAAACAAGTGATCGTAACTTAGGAATAAGATCTGCCTCTCTCCGCAAGGAGAAGAGGACGCAGCAAACGTCTCTCTAGCGACTGTTTATCAAAAACACAGGTCCCTGCTTAATTCGTAAGAGGAAGTATAGGGGCTGAGGCCTGACCAGTGCCAGAGTGTTAAAAGCGGCGGTTGCTTCGCTCTTGTTTCGTAAAACGATTATGAGTTTCCTTAGTAGTTTCTTAGAATAAGTTTGATTAGTTAAATGTAGCAAGTTAGTAAAAAACGTGTGTCTTTATGTTTTTATAGGTAAGACATTGCGAGATTTCAAAGAGGAACTCATGATCAAGTTTTGCGGTACAGGAGCGGAGCAGCTGACTGCTCCAAGCCTCCGGTGAACGTCCGCGGTAACTCTGACCGTGTTAAAGTAGCGTAATCCCTTGTCGGGTAAGTTCCGACCCGCATGAAAGGCTTAACGACTGGAGAACTGTCTCCAGGACCTGCTTGGTGAAATCGCAATAGGGGTGAGAATGCCCCTTACCTGTGGCTAGACAGAAAGACCCCGGGAGCTTTACTATATCCTGGCATTGAATTTTGATGCTAAATGCGTAGTGTAGGAGGGAGACTTTGAAGCCGTCTTTTCGGAGATGGTGGAGTCGCCAATGAAACACCTCCCTTTTAATGTCAAGGTTCTAACTTTGTTACCTGAGGAGGGTAATAGAAGACAGTGCTTGGTTGGTAGTTTAAGTGGGGCGCTTTTCTCCTAAAAAGTAACGGAGAAGTTTAAAGGTCGGCTAGATCCGGATGGAAATCGGATTAGTCCTGTAAAGGGAAAAGCCGGCTTAACTGCAAGACGGGTATGTCGCGCAGATGCGAAAGCAGAACTTAGTGAACCGACCATGGTTCGTAGGACCGTGGGAGATCATCAGACAAAAGTTACCCCGGGGATAACAGGCTGGTAGTGCCCGAGAGTCCATATCAACGGCACTGTTCGGCACCTCGATGTCGGCTCATCACATCCTGGGGCTGTAGAAGGTCCCAAGGGTTTGGCTGTTCGCCAATTAAAGTGGTTCGTGAGCTGGGTTCAGACCGTCAACAATGGCGGCTTACCGGAGCAATCTGGTTAGCAAAACCGACTCATATCGGTGGAGTCCTATCATTGATATACAACCTGTCATATGGTAGGATAATACCGAGGGAAGTTGTAAGTTTGAATTTATGAGGAAGTTAAATGATACACAAAAATCTTATATTGCTGGGTTTTTAGACGGAGACGGTAGCGTTTACGTCAAGCTCAAGAAAAATGATACTTATAGATACGGTTATCAAATCGCTCCATATATTACATTTTACCAAAAAGCGACTTATATCGATTTTTTGGAAAAAATGAAAAAAATAATAGGAGTAGGATATACCAGATCTAGAAAGGATGGCGTTGCCGAATATACTATCGGTGACGAGAAGTCATTAATTGAGTTTGCAAAACAAATATCGCCATTCAGTAAACTGAAATCCAGACAGTTAAGATTGCTTTCCAGTGTTCTTAAATTGAAATCCAAGACAAAAACAGCTAAAGATTTTATAGCTCTTTGTCGAAAGATTGACAGATTCAAGGAATTTAATTATTCCAAGAAGAGAACGCAGGATTCGAAGGAAGTATCAAAACATCTCATAAAGGAAAATTTATTAACCCCGTAGAGACTGAGCTTTTATAAGCGAGAGTCATTCTTTTATACAGAATGGCTAATATGTCGGTCCCCTGTAAAAATCAACAGGGTGGTGGTATAGTCCATGCACTTAGTAATAGGTGATTTACATGCGTAAGACAGGTTGGTCCATATCTACCACAGGCGTCGAATCTTGAGGAGAGTTGCCCCTTGTACGAGAGGATCAGGGTGAACTAACCTCTGGTGTATCAGTTGTACCGCCAGGTGCATAGCTGAGTAGCTAAGTTAGGAAGGGATAAGAGCTGAAAGCATCTAAGCTCGAAGCCCACTCCAAGATTAGGATTCTTATCCAGGTTAAGACTATGACCTTGATAGGTCGCAGGTGTAAGCTCCGCGAGGAGTTCAGCCGAGCGATACTAATTGGATATCAAAAAAACCTTTGATTAGCAATTATTAGCTTTATTCAAATATTTATTTACTACTCCTTTTTGTTTTTAATATGGGGGCAATACTGGAAGTGCTCCACCCGATCCCTTTCCGAACTCGGAAGTGAAATCTTCTAAGGCCGATGATAGTGGTATCCGCGAAAGTAGGTCGCCCCCGTATTAAAGATTGAAAGGAGTTTTTTGTTTGATTTGACGTCAAAATATTTAACATGGTATAAATAATACGGTACAGTTCATTTAAATGAACGTGCCGTGGAGAATATCATGCTTACCGACAATTCAGAACTGGTGCTTTTAAATGTAGACGTTGACAGCTTGATTGAAAGAAAGATTAGGGAGGGGAGATTTGGCAAAAAGATATTTTGTACGGTGTATTACAGCGGAGCGTCGGAAAAGACGAGGAGGTATTTCCTAACCTGGTTAATCGCCAACAGATGGATTACTATCAACGTCGGCAAAGGCACGGCAAAAGCTGCCTGTTCAGATTCGATTTATCCGAAATGTATCGACGACTTTTTGAGAACGTGCTGTCTTTTCAAGAACAAGCTGGAAAATTTACCTGAGGAATTTCCTTTGGGGAGAACCATAGCTGGGACCCCGATACGAATTAAGCTCAGTGAAAATTTCAAGAAAAATTTTATGTATGACGAAGTAATTCGTCCTACTTTTTTGTTATTTTGTCTTTTTTAAAAGATTGGTATATAATCAGAGTATGAATTCCGTTATCACCAAGAAAAGAATATCAGTCCTTGTTTTTTTGCTCGTTTGTTTTTTAATAGTTAATGCTTTTCTTAAGGACGGTTTGAAGAATTTTGTTTATGAAAAATCGGCAGCCCTCCAATCTTCTTTATGGGATAGGGGAAGCAATGATTCTTTTGCCGGACAAAACCAGGAAGAATTGAATAAAAAACTGATTGAAGAAAATCAAAAGCTGCTTTCCGATTTAGCCGGATTGCAAGGTGTTCGAGAAGAAAACGAATCTTTGAGGGAAGCTCTGGGATTGAAATTGCAGAATGAATTTGATTTGGTTTTGGGCCGGGTTATTTCTAAAGATGTTTTGAGCGACACCTTGTTGATAAACATCGGATTGAACGACGGGGTTAAGAAAGGTTTCCCGGTGATACTTTCGGGAAAAGCTTTGCTGGGCCGGGTCGTTGATGTTTATCCCAATTATTCTAGAGTTATGCTGATTACTCAAAAAAACAACATGATTGACGTTGAAATACCCGATGCCAAGAGTTTTGCTTTAAGTAAGGGGGAAGGGAGCTTAAAAGCCAGTTTGGACATGTTCCCTCGCGACAAGGAGTTGAAGGAGGACAGCTTAATTATCACTTCGGCGATGGGAGGAAACTATCCAGCCGGACTATTGGTGGGTAAAGTCAAGAATGTGAAGAAATTGGACAACGAGGTATATCAGAGAGCGGACATTGAAAAAGCCTTTGATTTGAATACGATTAACAATATTTTTGTTGTTAAAATAGCGGAAATATACAATGATTAAAGAAACACTCAAAACTTTGTTTTTGATAGTCGTCATGTATTACTTTTTTATTTTTGAAATGAGTTTCTTGCCCTTTTTTACCTTTTTCAGTTTTTTGATTTTGTTTGTTGTTTTAATCAATGTTTTTGAAGATCCTTGCGGGAGGATAGGATTGTTTTCCGCTTTCTTTCTGGGATTAATGATGGATATTTATTCAACCCATTATATCGGGTTAATGGCAATCAGTTTTCTTTTATTGTCTCTTTTATTAAAACTTATTTTATCAAGATATGTCAGGGTGGGGTCGCTCGGATGGCTACCGAAAATTTAAAGTGAACCGGGGGAGCTCGGATATTGAAACGGACGACATTTTCTTGGATGCTTTGGCGCACAAAAAAGACCGCGGAGATTATACCATGGAAACGGCTCTTTCCCAGAGAATCTTCCACTTGGTTATGGCTTTTTTCTTCATTTTTATCGGATTGCTTTTGTTCCGCTGTTTTTCTTTCCAGATTATCGATTACAAGGTTTATGCCGAGAAAGCGGAAAAAAACAAATTCTTGTCTTCGGAGGTCGAAGCCCAAAGAGGAATTATCTATGACCGCAATTTCAAGCAATTGGTTTCCAACACCCAGACTTTTGATTTGGTTTGCAATATTTATAACCTGCCTAAAGATGAGTTTGAGCAGGAGAAGCAGTTGCGCGAAGTTTCCCGAGTGATGGATATTCCGTATGACGATTTGAAAAACAACATTGCTGAGATGAAAAAAGCGGGGGAGATAAAGTTTGATGTGGCCCGCGATTTGGAAAAAGAAAAGGTCATCGTTTTGAAAACCAAGGAAGAAGAGCTGACCGGATTTTCTATCGTCAAAAAGAAGAAAAGAGAATATTTGAACGGGTACGATTTCGCCCATGTTTTGGGATATGTCTCCGGAGACGCTTCGGTTGGAGAAGCGGGATTGGAAAATCAGTATAATGATGTTTTAAAAGAAATACCGGGCGAGATTAACAGAGAAAAAGACGTTTACGGTAATTTGGTCAAGGAAGAAATCATCAAGCCTTCGGAGTCGGGCAATAATTTAGTTTTGAATATCGACTACGAATTGCAGGAGAAAGCCGCTTATTTCCTTTCCGCCGCCGTTACCGGCTATTCGGCCAAGGGTGGTTCGGTCATAGCGGTCAATCCCAAAACCGGAGAAGTCTTGGCCTTGGTTTCCTATCCCTCATATGACAACAATATGTTTTCCCGCGATTTGACCAATAAAGAGTTTAACGACTTATTAAAGAGCCCTCAGACATCTTTCTTTAATCGTTCAATTTCAGGAGAATATCCTATCGGTTCAACTATCAAGCCCTTTATCGGAGTCGCCGCTTTGGAGCAATCTATCGTGACGGTGGATAAAGAAATATATTGCGAGGGAGGGATTGAATTGAATGACGGAACGATTAAAAAAGACTGGATAACGCACGGCTGGACCAGTTTGAAAAAAGCCATTGCCGAATCTTGCGACGTTTTCTTTTATATGGTCGGGGGAGGGTATAAGGGTTTCAACGGCTTGGGAATTGCCAAAATAGAGAAATATTTGGAGAAGTTCGGATTCGGTGTTGCAACCAATATTGATTTGCCCGGAGAAAAGACCGGATTAATTCCCGATCCGGAATGGAAAGAAAAGCAGAATGGATTGAACTGGTATCCGGGAGATACGTATAATGTCAGCATCGGACAGGGATATTTCAAGGCGACTCCTTTGCAATTAGCCATGGCCACGGCTTCTATTGCCAATAATGGCAAATTGATGGAACCGCAAATAGTGAAGAGTGTTTTGGATAATAATAATCAGACGATTGAAAGTTTTGAACCGAAAGTGGCGAGCGAGAATTTTGTTTCTTCATCGGCGGTTGCTTCAGTCAGAGAGGGAATGAGAGAAACGGTTCTATCCTCGGCCGGTACCGCCCGTTCTTTGCAATATTTGCCGGTTACTTCAGCAGCCAAGACCGGAACCGCCCAGACCGGAAAGAATGAAATCTATCACAACTGGATTTCAGTTTTCGCTCCCTATGAGGAGCCGGAAATAGTATTGACTGTTTTAGTGGAAAGCGTTCCTCAGAATACCGGATTGGCCAACCTTGTTTCCCGAGAGATTTTGGGTTATTATTTTGGTGAGAAAACTCAAATAGAGAATGTACAAGAGATAGTTAACGAAGCCGGTAATTAATTAAAATTATGGACGAAATTAAAAAAGAAAATATAAGAAGATCGGCGGTTGATAAGTTGAATGTCAATCTTTGGCTGCTGGGTGTTTTGTTTACCGTTTTTACTTTTCTTATCGCCACCAACGCTCAATTGTTGAAAGACAATAATTTATTGGCTTTTCAATTGACGGCAGCAATTCCTTTGATTATGAGTTCCATTTTTGCCAGGCAGAGGCTCGCCTATGCTTCAAAAAGGGAACAGGAGTGGCGTAATTACGGATTCATCACTTTTATCATCGCTTACGGATTTTTGATAAATTCAATCGGAATGATGATGAGCTATATGATTGGCACCGAAGTGAGCATGCTTTTCTTTTTAATCAATATTATCAATCCTTTAACTTATTCCTATATGGAGATAAAGGACAAGGAGGAAACTTTAAAATCAAGGTTCTATAAAGATGCTTTCTTTATCGGCATCATTGTTTTATTGGGTGTTTTGCCGTCGTTGAAGGGGATATAAGGATTTGCTTTTCTAAATATATATGCTATAATGCTCTCAAAAGGATTAATCGCTGAGATTAACCTCTTTTTCTAAATTTTAAAGTGATAAAAATATGGACGAAAAATACTTAACTCAGGAGGGCTTGGATAAGCTGAAAAAAGAACTGGAATACCTTAGAAAAGAAGGTAGGATAGAAGTGGCAGAGCAGTTGAAAGAAGCGATTTCTTTCGGTGATTTGTCTGAAAACGCAGCTTATGACGAGGCCAAAGAGAACCAAGCAAACATTGAAGGTAAAATACTTGATTTGGAAAGATTGATTTCTTCAGCCAAGGTTATTCAAGAGAATGAGAATACGGGCTGGGTTCAAATCGGATCTTATGTTACAATCAAAGACGGCGGAGACGAGGAAAGATACCACGTGGTTGGAGAAGAAGAAGCCAACCCCATGGAAAACAGAATTTCCTTCAAATCTCCTTTGGGACAGGCATTGATTAACAAGCCCAAAGGCGCCGAAGTGGAAATTAAAACTCCCAAAGGTTCTCTCAAATACAAAATACTAAAAATAGAATAAATATGTCTACTGTAGACGAAATCAGACAAAATAGGATAGAAAAGTTAAAGAAGATTCTAAAGAACGGAGAGAATCCCTATCCTATTGAAGTCAAAAGAACTCATGAAATCAAACAGGTTTTAGGGGATTTTGCATCTTTAGCGGAAAAACAGGAAGAAGTCATTTTGGTGGGAAGAGTTCGAACGATTCGAACTCATGGTGCTTTGACTTTCATCGATTTTGAAGACGGGACCGGAAAGTTACAGGCCTTGTTCGCTAAAGACAAAATCGGAGAAAAGAGTTATCAAACATTTTTAGAAATGTTTGATATCGGTGATTTCATTGAAATTCACGGCACCGTATTTGAAACCAAAAGAGGAGAGAAGACAATTCAAGCTTCTGATTACAAAATGCTTTGCAAGTCTTTAAGGCCCTTGCCCGAGAAGTGGCACGGATTGAAAGATGTTGAAGAAAGATACAGAAAGAGATATCTTGATTTATTATTTTCTCCCGAAGTTAAGGATAAATTTGTTGTCCGTTCCAGATTCATCAAAGAAATGAGAAACTTCTTGGATAACGAAGGTTTCATGGAAGTGGAAACCCCGATTTTGCAGATGTTGTACGGTGGAGCCAGAGCCAAGCCTTTTAAAACACACTTAAATGCGATGGACTTGGATGTGTTCTTGAGAATATCCCCGGAATTGTATTTAAAGAGATTGTTAGTCGGAGGATTCGAGAAGGTGTATGAAATCGGAAAGTGTTTCAGGAACGAAGGAGTGGATAAGTTCCACAATCCCGACTTCACCATGATTGAATGCTATTGGGCCTATGCCGACTACAAGCAATCAATGAAAATGATTGAAAGAATGTTTGAAACTATTTTGACTAACATTTTCGGAACAACTGACATTAAATACGGAGATACTGTTTTGAACTTCAAAGGTCCATGGGAAAGAATCGAATTCTTTGCTTTATTGGAAAAGTATACCGGAATCAAATATGAAGAAATGAATGAAAAGGCTTTGGCCAAAAAAGCCAAGGAAATGGGAATTGATTTGCCCGATGGAGCGGACAAGCCCAATATTGCCGATGAGATATACAAGAAATACTGCCGACCTAAAATAATTCAGCCGACTTTTGTCATTCATCACCCCAAGGGATTCCAGCCCTTGGCCAAGGACCTTGATAATGAGAAGTTGGCCAGCTATCAGTTGGTTTTGGCCGGAGCGGAAGTAATCAATGCTTTTTCCGAACAGAACGATGCGACTGAACAGGGAGATGTGTTAAAGGGTCAGGAAAAATTATTCAAAGGAGGTTTTGAAGAAGCTCAGAGGTCTGACGATGAATTCGTCGAAGCCTTGGAATACGGCATGCCACCGGCGGCCGGATTCGGGATAGGAATCGACAGAATCGTTTCCATGATTACCGATTCAGGTTCATTAAGGGAAGTGATACTCTTCCCCTTGATGAAAGACAAGGAATAAAGGAGGCCCGGGGAAACCCGGGTTTTCTTCTTACAGGCAACCCCGCTTAGAGGCGATGGCGATTTCAAAGCTTGCTAGCCCGCCGGAGGGCGGGGTGGAATGTTGCTTCTCTTAACA
>JGI24729J20445_1000975_pt1 | contig 12219 bp, 18 predicted proteins | sample EPASupsiteSAE323_FD_20445 | JGI IMG/M metagenome (IMG submission 20445) | reverse complement strand
ACCACGAAGACTTGAGCACGCGGCGCTGGCTCTGGGTTGCTCTCATCAAAAAGATATGGAAGGTTCCCGAGTGATGCGGTCTTTGTGTACTACAACTGGCCCCATTCCTCAAGAAAAACTCGAACGACTATTACTCTATTGCAAACGGGATGTAGAGACTGAACGCGATATCGACAAACGACTTCCAGATTTGTCTTCCGCGGAACAGCGTGTATGGTTTATGGATCAATACATTAATGACCGAGGAGTAGAAATCGACATTAAAGCTGTTGAGAACGCAATCACTTTGATTGCCGCTGAAACTAAAGAACGAAACGAAGAATTATTCACTCTTACAGGAGGGCAAGTCAATGCTGGTACAAAACGAGAAGCAATTAAAAATTATCTTGAAAGACAGGGAGTTGTCCTTCCAGATCTTACAAAAGCAACAGTCAAAGAAGCTCTCAAAACAACCGATGGTGATAACTTCCGTGTCCTTCAACTTAGACAACAATTATCCCTTACCTCACTTGCTAAATTCTCTGCGCTTTTTACAGCAGTGTCTTCCGACGGGCGCGTTAGAGATACACTCATATACCACGGAGCCGCGACTGGCCGTTGGTCTGGGAAACTCGTACAGATCCAAAACCTCGTTAAATCAACTTACAAACCAGATGCTGTCGCGGCTGCAATCGCCACCCTCAAAACTTCCCCCGAAGGCTTTGCTGTTTGCTACGACGTCTTACCCACTCTCTCATCCTGCATTCGTGGAATGTTTGTGCCAACAATTGGCCAAGAAATGTTTATCACTGATTTCGCAGCAATCGAAGCGCGAGTTGTTATGTGGCTCGCAGGAGAAGAAAAAGGCGTCAAACAATTCGCGGATAAAGATAGGGACCCGTCGCTCCCGGATATCTACGTCCAAATGGCAAAAACAATAAGCCCCACTGCTACCCGGCAATTAGGTAAGCAAGCAATTCTTGGCTGTGGATACGGAATGGGGAGAGTGAAGTTTCAGGAGACGTGTGAAAAATATGGAATAGAAGTTACTCCCGCACTGGCCGAGCGAGCTGTTAACGCTTATCGAACTTCTTTTCCAGCGGTCCCTCGATTCTGGTACGCGCTGGAAGACGCGGCAAAGAAAACAGTATGCTCCGGAAAACCGCATACGTGTGGTAAGATATCTTGGCGTATGGCCGGAGACTTTTTACAGATGGTTCTTCCTTCTGGCCGGGTGATCGTATACCACCATCCTAAAATCACTGCGGAGGGAAAGCTCACGTTTCTTGGAGTAAACAGCGTCACTAATAAATACGAAGTCGAAGAAACGTGGGGCGGAAAATTAGTCGAGAACGCTACTCAAGCGGTTGCCCGCGACCTTATGGTTGAGGCGATGTTCGGGCTATTCGCGGCCGAATATCAAATTCTCTTTACTATCCACGATGAAATAGTCGTTGAGAAAACGATTGGAGAGGGATCAGAAAAAGAAGTTATTGACGTGGTGTGTAAAATACCGAAATGGGCCACAGGGTGCCCTATTAACGCTGAGTGTAAAAAAACTATGAGGTACCAGAAATGATAACCCAATTAACCCGGATCGACTTGCTTTTTCACGTGATTGATATTCTTGAAAAGTGCGATGTTCCCTATTGTCTTGTTGAAGGAACTCTTTTAGGGATGATGCGGGAAAATGGGTTTATCTCGTGGGATAAAGATATTGATATCGGAGTCCGGCACGAAGATCTGATACCCAAGATACCACAACTTCAAAAGGTTTTTTCTGCGTGTTTTTCTGTTCACGTATTGGATTTTCCCTACCCCTATCCGAGAGAATTTCATCTTAACGCGCGAGGATATCAAATAGATATTATTAACTATGATGTTGGGACATACAACGGACAACCAGTACGCTTTAATGTTATTCACGACCAATACGCATCATCGTACCACGCAGCAGAATTATTCGACGAATATAAGCCGTTCAAATTTCTTGGCCGGACGTTCTATTTACCAAAAGACCCGGAGAGATATCTGATAGAAACCTACGGGCAAGAGTGGCGCACACCATTGAAACCGGGAAAGTATGCAGCTTACCCAATAATTCCGGGATGGTTTGAGGAGCAAAAAATTATGGATGTTGATGCTATCAACAACTGGCACATTAAACATAATTCGAACGGGAGCCCAAAACAGGAGGAAAAATGAGAGGAACCGTAGCAAAAAGAATTCGTAGAGAGCACCACGCAGCAAGAGGAAACGCTGTGGCTCAGTCCTATCAGATAGGATCTAACGGAATGGTCTTAGCCGATCGAGGACGCAGGACGTATCAGATGAGAAAGGAGAAATACTACAATGGAAGGTAGAGGCCATAACATTATAGTACCGCACAGAAAAGGCCCGCCGGATTGCCCTCTTTGCGGCAAGCTTATGCGTGAGATCTGGTATGGGAAACATAAGTTTTATACCTGTACAGAATCTCTTTGCATGATTTCTGTTAACGCTAACGACCCTTGTATCGCTCAATGGCATAAAATCAACGATCCGGCGACAGCCCCAAAATGCCAGTTGTGCGGCAAACCTATGAAGGTGTTTGCGAGAAAAGACAGGCTTGTGATAATGCAATGCCGGGAAAAAAGCCACAGGATGTATCAGATCGCCCGGGGCGACGCAAGAGCGTTGCCACCATTAGAACAGGAGAAAAAATGATAGAAATACAAATCATTAGCCTTTGCCTGTTATTGGTTGTGCTCGGTTGTGGCATCATAGTGGGGTTACTCTTATGTCATTAAGAGCCGCGGATCCAGAGTTTCATATTCAGGCAGCCTTTGTCACTACCGTACAGCTCTGTTATCCGGATCTTCTTTTCACTATTGCCCCCTCCGGGTTTATTATGTCTGCCGGGATGGCTATGAAAATGATGCGGATGGGATATCGGAAAGGAACCCCGGATCTCTTATTCTTTGAGCCCCGGGGCACTTTCCACGGATTGTTAATTGAATTTAAAGCCCCCAGAGGCACGATCTCGGACGCCCAAAGGGAATTTGCCCTACTCGCCCGTGATAGGGGCTACAAGGTGGCTTTCTGCTTTAGCACGGCCGCAGGAATCGCTATTCTGGACGAATACCTGCATCTACCAATTCCACCACGCTCTCCACAATGGGAATATTCAATTGTCGGGCTCGAATAAGTTCGGCCTGAGTACCTTTAGAGTTTTCTGAATTAGGCAGGACCAAGACCGCGTCAGACGCCTCCAGCCAAGCCATAGAATAAGCATAGTAATCGCTGACAGACAGCACTTCACCCTCCCGCAGCATCAATTGAAAATGAAAATCAAGCCACGGGCAAAACGGTGAATACCCGGCCAGAAGGACTTCAGTCGCCTTACGCATCCCCCGGCGCATATTATCAAGCACTGCCACCACGTTATCTGCTGAATAAGCTCCTGCGATATAGATACGTTTCATTTCGTGCCTCCCTTTTGGTCTTTAAGGGTTTCGTGTAAGTAACCCATAACATTAAACATCAACGCACAAAGGGCGTCAATTAAACCTTCCCGGGAAGAAATCCTCCGGTGTTCTTTCCACCAATCCATAAAGTGCCGCCAGCCGGACTTAATATAGCAATCTTTAGGCATTCCTTTTTGCCAGTTATCCGAATCACGAAGTTTGCCATCAGCCTGTTTACGATGCTTGGTCATATAATTTCCGTAAGCCTCGATCACAAGAGGAGAAAGAAAACCTTCATAGTCATTCTTTGTATCGTCACTATCCCGGGTAGCACCAGTATCGAACTGTCTCATCTTTCCTCCGGTTACACTGAACAATGGATATCCACATAATAATCATCTTCCCCGTTCTTCTTATTTCTCCGGGGGGTAAGTTCAATTTTAATCACCCCAAGATCACAGGGTTTTAGCTGCGCTTTAGCCACATAAGACGGTTGATCCGGGACATACCCGCGCAAAAACGACCCGGTGCGGCCAAGAAGAATCTTTTTTTGCCGAAGCCGGGTGTCTTCCAAATACAATTTAGACAAAGGTACCGCGCCTTTTTTATGATCGTGGCCCATAAGGTAAATATCAGCATCCGCAATTGACGCCATTTGTTCTACCGTATTAATACTACCACCAGCTAATCGCGCGGCTCCACGGCCGTGGTGGCACCAAATATCAAGAGCATACTTCTTGCTTCCGTGGACAAAGAGAAGCCGGATAAACGAGCTAACCCCCAGATACTTGCAGTTTAATTTATCACACATCATTTGAGTAGTAGTCATCCCCGACTGAAGCACTCCGTGATGGTTACCTTCAAGTAATCCGACCAATCGGCCTCGCATAAACTCAATCTCTTTTACCAATTTCCTTGTCCGCTCCATATAAAGTTCGTCTAAGGTTATTTGTGTACTCTCGTGAAGACAAGCGTGAAGAAGAGCTTTTCGTTCTGAATACGAAGCAAGATCATCATAATCGCCCATCCCAAGAAAATACGCGTCTTTCTTTCCTCTGGCCCATTCAAGAAATTCAAGCCAAGCGTCTACATCACAGAGAGGAGCGAATCGATGAATGTCCCCAAAAGGGATAAGATAAATCGGCTCATTTAACTTTCGTACCGGTATCACAAACTTATGAATAGTAAAAATACTATCAGAAATCATACCAGCTCCTTTCGGATAACCGCGCTGATCACAGCACAACCATAACGACGAATAAAACCTTTCGGCCGCTGAGTGAAACCTAAGAGAGCAGTGATCCTGCGCGTCTTACACCATTCACGAACCTGTTGATACCCGGAAAGATATATGCTCTTGGATATCTGGCCGTCATAAGCATACCCCCGCACAAAAGCTACCCGCTCGCCATTCCAGACAGAAAGCGCGGCGAAAAAGAACCCACGCAGAACCTCACCTTCAACATCAGCGAGAATGAGGAACCGGAAAGGATTAGAAACCGCCGCATAGAGTTCCTTAGAAAGATTAGCCAACCCACCTTCAGGAAATCGTTTCGCCAAAGAAATAATCTGACCAAAATATTTGTCGTCCGTAAGGACTGTTAACATAATAATAGAGGTAAAGTAAGAGCTATAAAAGCCCCCCTAAAATTTTCTTCAATAATATCTGAACACTTCCAGTGATATTTATTAGCCAACCAGTTAACCAAACCCATCCCCGCGGCTAAAACAACCGCTCGAATAAGAATCAACCACCATTTAACTCCAAACCAAGCTAACGGGCTATAAGATAATCCTATCATAAACCCGTGCATATAGAAATTATCTCTATCCCCAAACAAAAAATCCCAATAAGTCGAAAGCGCTCCTACACAAGCTCCAAAACTGGCTAAATAAGCAAGAGTAAGCCAAAGACCCGTTTCTCCACGTAAAAAGGCTAAAAGAGCAATAGAAACCGCAGAAACCCCTATAACCCGAGCCTGTCGTGGATAATTGCCCGATCCGCCCATACGATAAAAAACTCCGGCAACCACCGCACTAATAGCCACAAAAAACGCTTTTATTTTCCAACTGAGTTTCTTGCCCTCGATCATTTCGCCACTTTCGCTTTAGCCACCTTGTTTAACCATTCATCTGCTAAGTAATAGCCGTGTTTGGTTACCGTTACCCCAGAAACTATTTCCCCGGCTTTTATCTCTATTATATCCTGTTTATCTAACGGATAAAGGACAGTGCTACAACCCGTTATTAAGATCATTAAACCCAGAATTAATAGCAGACGTATCCCCTGTTTGTATGCCATCATTAATCTCCTTTTGGGCCGCTTCTTGTTTAGCTTTCTTGGCCGCAGCCTTACTGGTAAGATACTTCCACAACCCAATAATTATGGTAAGCGCAGAAGCTACGATTGCTAACACTTGCGCGGTCATTCTTTAATAAGATATCCCTTAACCGCTTCTATCCAGCCGTCTACTGTATTAAGGGCCCCCCTTACCGCCTCAACCCATTTCTGGGCGGCTATCCCCGGGATAAACAAACTAATAAGATTAATCACTCCAGTTAAAAGTTCTTTAATCGCTTTGATCAACGCCTGTAAACACCCCAACAAAGTTGCTCCGTTTGCTAAGATCCAAGTCCATATCTTTAACATTTTATACCTCCTTAGTTAAGCGATGCACTATCGCATCTGCTTGTGGTTGCATTTCTGAAATAAAACCTTCTTCTGGAAGAACCGCTCTTAACTCTTGTTTGGCTTTATGCGCCAAAACTTCAAGATATCTTGCGATAAATTCTTCACGTTTTCGTTTCATTTTTCCGCCGCTTGAACATAGCCGATTAATTTAATATTATTGAATCTACTCTCTAATCCATTGATTCGTGTATTGTCGTGCTTAACTGTTGCGGTAAGACTCCCCCAAGTTACCAAAGAAGACAGCGCAGAAACCGCAATAGCGGTTATGATACCCGCGAAAAGTACACGATTAGATTTTTGGCTATCGATAAATTCTTGGATACGGCCCAAAAAAAGTTCGTGAATACACCAGTGTTCTTTCCTGCGCTCTTGGCCTTTGAAGTTTTCCATTACCGCCTCCGTTTTAATTTATATAAAAGACACGGATCCGCTAAACGCCGGCCCATTAACTGCGCGGTTTTCTCATCTTGGAAAATAATCAAATTATCCGGAAATATCGACCGCGCCGAAGGACAATAACTGTAATGGTAGACGTCAGAGTCAATACTTCCGACAATCGTATACGGCTGAGGGCTGTCGGTATTGGAAAACCCGATATTACACCCGACAAAAACCACCAAACAAAAGATAAGCAGAAAAAACCCTTTCTTCATTATTCCCCCGATACGTCAACACTTACCGCCCTTAACATTTCAGAACAGAAAAAGCATAAGACCAATAGCAGGATATATCTTTTCATTTCGCCTCCTCAAGTTTCTGGTAAATCGGTGAAGCCCTTTTTAAATAAAAAGTCTTGCCCTTATATACTACCGTATCCGCTGTCGGATAAGTTATCTCATCTGCAAAAGATAATACTGGTAATAATAAAATTAAGATAAATAATAATCTACACATCCACCACCTCAAATCCGGTTTCATCGTCTTTAGGTTTAATCTTCTTGGCTGAATAAGACTCCCCTTCTTTCTTATAAAACTTTACTCTTAGCTTATCTTGGAAAGCACGATTGACCAATATTTCATAAGTCTTTCCGTCGATTTTAAGTTTCTCTTTAGCGAAAGCTGTTGAGTAGGATAAAAGTATTAAAGCAATAAGGATGTATTTTTTCATAGCATAACAAATTTCTATCTGGAACATTTATAAACTATATTTAATGTTCCTGTTGGGCTTCCGGTTTTTTCCCAAGTTATGGTAAACCCATCACTGCCTAAAGTCGTAACTTGACCCTTATAATAGTTGCTTCCGTCAACATAAACTACTATCGAATAGGAAGGGTCAACAGCAAATGTATTAGCAGTTAATCCGTGAGCCCAAACCAGAGCCTTATGACTAGTTCCATTATCCCATCCTTGTCCTGATTTTATCGTTACGTCATCCGCATATATGAAATCTATGATTTTTGGAGTAAAACCTACCCCGGTTATAACTTGTGTTCCGCTTTCAGTAGTTAAATTTCTAGTAGTCGAACCTATAAAAAATAAATTTTCAGCATATGCCGTCGTAGCCACTTTAGTCGAGTTATCCCCTGCGGATTGAGTAGTTGCAGTAACTCCATTCACAATCGCCGCACCCGATACGCCGATATTGCCTTTAATATAAGCGTCTTTCCAGGCTTTAGATGAAGAGCCTAAATCGTCGGTATTGTCGGTATCAGAGATTAAAGAAGTGTTTATTGCAACAGAGGCAAGATTATCGAGAGCGGTAGTCGCACCACTGCCTGCCGGACCCCGACTACCAGAAACTGAAATCGTCCAATCAGCTAACGTCCCGCTTCCCCCAACATTCGTAACTTCAACGACTAAAGACGTTCCAGAATAATTAGTTACCTGACCGTGCATATAATTCGCGGAATTGGCATCAGAAACCGCAATCACATACTGCCCGGCGGAAAATTGTTTACCTGCTTGAGTAACAAAAGTTTTTGAGCCAATACCAATCGCAAGACTCGAAGTCGATGTAGATTTCAATGCTGCTGCGTAAGTTTGAGCCGCTATTCGAGCTGTGGTTGCTAACCCGGCCTGTGTAGTCGCAGTAGAAGCACTGGAAGAAGCTGATGCTGCTGAAGCCGCGGCAGCTGTAACAATATCATCAATAGCTGTGTCACCATTCTCTAACCCATCCGCATCGTCATTCCACTTAATTGGTTTACCCGCTGACGGAAGAGGCAAAGTCAAATCAGAAATAGCTGTCGCATACGGATTTTGAGCAATAGACCTATCTTGAAATTCTTTTAACTGCTGAGAAACTAAGGTTTGTTTATCTAAAGCATTTTCAATTTGCTGCTCACGAAAAAGCCCGCCGGAAGGAATATCAGTAGATTGTGTAACTGGAATGCTTCTTCGAATAGACACATAGTCACCATCATCGGGCGCAGCCACAAAAGTAACTGTCCCGCCAGCGGTAGACGTGTTAATCGACACAGAGTAGTCTGTCCCCAATGTTTGCGTTGTTGCCACAAGAGTATCTGGGTCAACAATCGCCACAACAAGATCAGTATTATTAAAAATCTTAAAATCAAAATCAAATGTTTTATCACTTCCATCACCAGTTAGCTGAACCGGAGTATAAGTATCAGTAACTGTGGCTAACGCCGGGGCTAAAGGACCCGGAAAAATAGGCCCCATTAAAAATCCACATAACAATAACCCTATCAAAATCGCTTTCTTCATCGAATCCTCCTAAAAATTAGCCTATCATAAAATCCTATTTTGTCAAGTTAAACTACCTCTCTGATTTAGGCTCACTCCAATACTTCACTGCTTCTGGAAACGCATTTTTACCAAATAAAAACGCGCGAACAAAATTATAAAAGTCTTTTTGAACTTCATATCTGATATTCTGAGACGGCGTAGCAACATACCCTTGACCCCAAGCCTGTAAACCTTCAATAGTTTTACGGACTTGGCCACCCCCGCCAAACGGCAACCCATAATAAAGAGGTTTCATAAATTCAGATAAAGCCCTATGCTCGGGATCCTCCAATACCACATTCATATCAGGTAACGCCGCAGCTATTGGAAACCGCCCGCCTTGCACAAAAAGATTGCCAAACGGAATGTTACCGACCAAATCTTTCCCCGCCGGGACTACGCGATCAAGAAACCCTCTATCTTTTCCTGATTTTGTCACCCCGGCCAATGTACCCAGAATATATAAGAAGTCTAATTGTGGACGACGGCCCATCATCTGTTCATATACATTATTAATTACATTAGATGCTAACGCAAACGCCGTTATCCGGCCCGCAATGCCTAAAAAGTTTCCTTTAGATTCTATCGGAATATCGTGAGCCAACCACGACCAAAGATTATTAATTTCAACCTGAAAAGCTGAAATCAGTTTTAGGTCCGGTTCAGTCATAATTGAAGGAACCTGCCCAGTCGATCTATCTGTCACTACTCGAACAGCATAATTATCCGCTGCCTTCATTGCTGCTTGAGGATCCATTCCCTTTTCCCTATTCTCATAAAATTTTCCCGCAATTAGCGCCTGTACTGTCATCCTATCAGCAACATTCGGAAGGATAAACCCTTTATCCGCCACATTCTCCTGCCAGTTAGACGGAAGAAAACCTTTCGGGTAGCGACGATCATACAATTCACTCCGGACGCCTTCTAACTCAAAAGGTACTTCTCTCTGAAGATGAAGTGCCGAAGTAATCCAACCCTTAACAATAGCTTTTGGATTAGTTGTCGCTACTTGCTGAGCGACGGGTAAAAAGTTCATAAACGCAGCTGAAATATTAGACCCAATCATATTCAAAACTACATTTCTTTGAAGCGCCCGGATCCCCGCAACCACTGGCCGGTCAACCCAACGATTAACCGTTTGAGTAAGTAACGTCGGCTGCCCCGCGAGAAGATCCGCGTATGTAGAAAGTTTCTCCGTAAAATTACTCAAATCTATTTTTGCAACAGCCTGTCCTTCTTTAATCTCTGTCTCATTAACTAAGGCTTGCGCGCGAATATACCGCTCTAAAGTCCTTACCCGCTGAACACTATCCAAATGAAACAATTGCGGGCCCACAGATTTTACATAATTCTGAAGAGCAAGAACCGCGTCTTCTTTAAACTCTCCCCCCATTCGTTGAAGTTCAGTAGATGTAAACGGTTTCCCATATTTAGACCGGTTAACTACCCCGGCGATAGAAGTCGGCGGCTTTTCGCCACCGAGAAAATGCCCAAATAACTGAGACGCTACATTAATTTCTTGAAAATGCCGGAAATAATCTTCACGTTTAATAATAGGCTCATATCCATATTTTTCCCTAACAAGATTCACTGCTTTTAATGTATCACCATAAATCTTCCGGGAAAAATCCGCTGCCTTTTTAATACTTTGCCAATTGTTAGGAAAATCTACTTGAAGAGAGGCCTCAGTAACCCGGCCTTCCCCGTAAGCCATCGTCGCAGCAGACTCTTTACTATTAGGTTTAATACCCCGAGCGGTAAACTCCACCCCAATCTGGTTATTAATTTCAGTTTGCCAACGTCGATGAAAAGTTTCATTTTCTTTAATCTTTTCTGTCGTCTCAAGTTTCACTGATTCAGCATCTTTACCCGCGACATTCTCGATATTACGTTCCATTGTCTCACGAGACATCCGTAATTTAGACCTATCTTTCCACATCCCCAGCATAAACTCCGGATCCGCGATACCACCACGCTGATCAATTAAATCGAGAAAAGGTTGAGCAAGAGACTCACGAATTTCCGGACGAATAGCCTCATCTGTAAGCAAATCCGTAGCAAGTTTATGAAGTTTAGCTGGGTCGGAATTTCTATCACCCATAGTCCTCTCAAATTTCTTTGAATACTTACTTAACGCCTCTTTCTCCACCGCAATCTTACTGCCCTCAACCAAGTGCGGGAGCATAGTAAACACTACGCCCAATAATCCAGCCTGAGTAGTTTGGTCAATTAACTCTTTCTCAGTAGGGACCCGGCCCTCTTTCGCGGCATTGTAAAAGGCATTAGCCGCACCAAGCGACGCCATTTTCCCAATTCCTTTTAATCCTATCCCGGCATTCGCATAAAGAGTATTAACCGCCATTGTTTCACCGGCGCCTACAGCCCCACCAATAACTTTTTCCGGAAGACTATCACCGGACGCCTCAATTCCTTCAACCATACCTCGCCAACCGGACCCAAGAACAAAATTTGGCACCCGGGCCAATAAAGCCTCTATTTTAGGCAAAATACGGCCCGCCAGAGCTACTTTTGTCGCTCCGCCTGTCATTACATCTATTGGAATCGTAGGGGTCAAATAACCTATACTATCAGCAAGACCATAAAACGATCGCTCAAACAGATTAGGTTCCTGTTTTTCCGCAATAACTTGTTGCTGATACTCGACCCCACCCTGAACAAAATCTCTATATTTCTTAAAACTATTTAAGCCGGTAATGTATCCAAGAACGTGGTTAATACCTGCTGCCGCCCGGCCCGCTCCGGCGTATGCTCTTTTCCCCGCATACCCAAGTTCTTCAAGACCTTTTTTAGTCGAATCTTCCATAGCCTTCTGGAAAATCGAACCAAACTCTACAAGAAACTGTCCCTTATACTCTTCAGGAATAGCTTTAATGGCCGGAGCGTCTGGCTCGCCAGTCTCGATTTCAGACATCGAGATAAGGCCATCTTGAACTGGCGCCTGAGCTTCTGCATCAGACATTGAAATTAACTCTTCTGTATTATTCGCCATCTTTGACTTCCTTCAACATAAAGTCACCATTGGCATTTAAACCGGCGACTCTGAATTTCCGGTTTTTAATCGTAACTATTTTATCCAACGAATCCGGAGCCAGCTTCCACATAGGTTTACCGGTCTCCAAATCCTTCCCCACGAAAACCTTCGTGGCTCCGTTTTTGGTAAAAGTATCACCGACCTGAAAAGTCCGCTGAATATTCGTATCAGTGTACGAAACATTAGACGCCAAAACCCCGCCAGTTGCGCGACCTTCAGTATTCGGCATTCCTACAATAAACTGCCGGGCGAAATTTCTCCGGTCTGTCTCCGTAGTAAGGCCTTTCATCTGTTCTTCCGGGACTTTCTGAATTTTTTGATGATAAGACGAAAGCATTTGAGCTTTTAAATCCTGTCTACCA
>JGI24729J20445_1000971_pt1 | contig 12266 bp, 9 predicted proteins | sample EPASupsiteSAE323_FD_20445 | JGI IMG/M metagenome (IMG submission 20445) | reverse complement strand
GCTTCCCGTATCTCCATTATCTCCAGGCCGTCGGAAAGAGAACGCGCGAACATCAATCCGGAATCCTGCTGCAGGAAACTTCCGGAACGTTCCTTCTCGGAGAAATCCATTCCCGAAGAAATGATCGTTTCCCGGTCTCGTTCTTCCAGGTTATCGCGCCGATTTTGCTCTGTCATCGCATCCTATGCATTTATCGTAACCGCGGTTCCTTATATTCTCGAATATCTCTTTGGGCCTGCCGACGCACCACATCCTGCCGTCGATCATCACGCAGCCTTTTTTCGCGTCTATATAATCGAGGATATAACCTGTGTGCGTGATGATCAAAGCCGATTTACCTTCGTCCTTCAAATAATCGTTAAGCACCCTGCCCATCACCGAAATATTCTCCAGGTCCACTCCGGATTCCGGCTCATCCAGCAACAAGAGATCGGGATTCTGCAGTATCAGCTGAAAAAGCTCCGAGCGTTTCATCTCCCCTCCGGAGAAACCCATATTTATATCCCGCTGCAGGTGGGCCGATAAAGAGAGTTTCTCCGCCATCGTACCCACCAGGGAAGCGTCCGCGTTAAGACGACCTGCTATCTGGGATAGTTTTACACCGCGCACCTGCGGAGGATGCTGATACATCAACCCGATCCCGAGTTTCACTCTTTCCTCCACAGGAAGCCTTTCTATCTTTACGCCTTTCAGAAGGATTTCGCCCGTGGTCACAGAGTATCCCTCAAACCCCATCAGGGCTTTCAATAACGTGCTTTTGCCGCTGCCGTTGGGACCGAACAAGACCACCACTTCCCCTTTGCGTATATGCATACTTACGCCCTGAAGGATATGCTGTCCGGAAATATCCACGCTGATATCTTTAACTTCCAACATCATTTTTGCTCTCCGCGATACGCATAATTGTTCCTCTTTGAAAGCATCCTATTTTACCAGCAAAAGAACATCTTAGTAAACTATTTTCTTAACGGGGACTGCACCGGTAAACAGGGAATTAAGGGTCACGGACAGAGAACTGAAGACCATGGCGGCGGCGGCCATTGCGGGAGTAAGCAATATCCCCGTGAAAGGATACAGTACCCCGGCGGCCACGGGAATACAGACGGCATTGTAAAAGAAGGCCCAGAAAAAATTCTGGCGGATCCTGTTCATTGTCCCGCAACTAAGAGAAAGCGCCTCCGCCACTCCGGAGAGTCCGCGGCCGGTCAGGATTATATCGGCCGACTCTATGGCGATGTCCGTACCCGACCCCAACGCGATGCCGACATCTGCAAAAATCAGGGCCGGGCTGTCGTTTATCCCGTCACCGACCATAGCTACCCTGCGGCCTTCGGAACGCAGCCCGGTTATAATGCCGGCTTTGTCTGCGGGGGCGACCCCGGCGTAAAAATCTTTTATACCCAGTTTACCGGCGGCAGCCGCGGCTGCCTGACGGTTGTCGCCGCTTAACATAACCACCCGTTTGCCCATCTCGAACAAATGCCGTATTGCCCGTTCGGATTCCGGCCTTACGTTATCTCCCGCAGTTATGATACCGGTCAACTTCCCTTCTTCCGCCAGCCAAACCAGACTGTTCCCCAGATCCTCTTCTTTGCGCGCCTGTTCAAATGCCGCGGACGGGATCTCCACCCCCTCGTCGATAAGGAATTTCCCGCTGCCGAAGATGACCGGCTTGCCGTTCAACGCGCATTTGATACCGCGGCCGGGATAATAAAGCAGTCCTTGCGCGGGCGCCACGGCACCGATCTTGCGTCTTTGCGCGGCGCGCGTGATCGCGCCTGAAAGCGGATGCGAGGAATTCACCGCGACTGAAGCCGCTTTGCTTAATACCGATTCTTCCGTCCCGGAAAAAAACAGAACAGACAAGACTTCCGGGGCGCCTTCGGTAAGCGTCCCGGTCTTATCCAGCACCACCGTGTCTACTTTGCAGAGATTTTCCACGGCCGCGGCGGTCTTGATCAATATGCCGCGCCGGGCGGCGGAAGTTATGCCGGAGACCAGAGCTGCGGGCGCGGCCAGGCCGAACGCGCAGGGACAGGAAATGATCAATACCGAAACAAGGATATTCACGGTAAAATCCCACCCCCGGCCGGAAAGTTTCCACGCCAGAGAAGAGACCAGCGCCAGGCTCAACACTACGGGCACGAATACGGCGGAGATCCTGTCGGCAAAATCCTGCACCGGGGCCCGGGAAGACTGCGCTTTCTCGACCAGGGATATTATACGCGCCAATACCGTATCCGCGATATTCGCGGAGGAAACCGTAAAGACCAAAAGACCGTTTGTATTAAGCGTCCCGGCGGAAACCCGCGTCCCGGGAGTCTTCTCGACAGGCAGGCTTTCTCCGGTCAGCATTGACTCTTCCACAAGGCTGTCGCCCTGCGTAACCATACCGTCCAGAGGCACCCGCTCACCCGGCCTGACCATCAGCATATCACCGGGTTTTACCGAAGACAAGGGGACTTCGTTCACTTCCTTTCCTGAAACAAGGTTGGCCTTTTCCGGCTGTAAGGAGATCAATTTCCCTACGGCCTCGGAAATGCCGCCTCTGGCCGCGGCTTCCAACAACTTCCCCAGACAGACGAACGTGACCAGAAAAGCGGCGGTCTCGTAATAAATCCCCCGGACGTGTATAACGAAAGTCCCGAAGGCGCTGTAAGCGTAAGCGGTACCGGCCCCAAGAGCGACAAGCGTATCCATGGTCGCGTAACCGGAGACAAACGGGGCCTTGAATCCCTTGACGAAGAAATCCCGGTTGATAAACAATACTCCGCCTGCCAGGAAAGCCTGGATCGCGGCGGAAGCCGGCAAATGGCGCATCGCGTAATAAAAAAGCGGCAGGGACAGAATAAGAGAGGCGCTGAATCGCAAGGCCAAAACGCGAATTTCTTTACGGCGGAGATCCTGTTTAAAAACCTGCTCGGACACCCTCTCCGGTAAAGGATAAGCGCTATATCCCAGGCTGCTGATCAGGGATATTATTTCTTTGATACCGGTCAACTGCTCGTCGTAAGTAAGATAGGCCCGGCCTGAGGAAAAACTAACTTCCGCGCCGGATACGCCCCGGTGTTTCTTAAGCGCGCCGGCGATATTAAGGGCGCAGGAAGAGCAATGCATCCCGGACAAGAGAATAACGGTTTTTTTCATTTTATACTTTTTCGCATTTTCTTCATTAATTCCATACACCATAGCGGTAAAGAAGAAAGCGCCACCATCACTACCCAGTCAAGCAGATCCGGGGAAGAAACACTGAAGATATCCGAGAAGATCGGCAGATAGACCGCCGCCAGCAAGAGCAGGAAAGAGACCGATACCGCCGCTACCAGCTTTGTATTGGAGAATATCCCTAGAGCGAATACCGACTGCCTTGCGCTCCGGCAATTGAAAGCGTGGAACAATTGGCTGCAGGAAAGCACGATAAAAGCCGCTGTCCTGGCCCCCATCAACCCCTGCTTTCTGACAAATAACTCGAAGATGAACGCGGCAAGGCTGCAGAAAGCGATCAGACTTCCCTGAAAGAGCATCAGCATAAGACGCTGCTTATCGATGATCTTTTCCTGCGGGTCGCGGGGAGGCCTGGACATTATATCCGGCTCGACAGGTTCCACCCCCAAAGCCAATGCGGGCAGACTGTCGGTCACCAGGTTTACCCAGAGAATATGTATCGGCAATAACGGTACCGGCAGCCCGGCGACGGAAGCTGCGAACATCACCATTATTTCTCCCGTATTACAGGAAAGCAGATAATGTATGAATTTCCGGATATTACCGTATATCCCGCGGCCTTCCTCTACCGCCGCGACAATGGAGGAAAAATTATCGTCCGTAATCACCATATCGGAGACTTCTTTGGTCACGTCGGTACCGGTTATGCCCATGGCGACCCCGATATCCGCTTCTTTGACCGCGGGCGCGTCGTTGACTCCGTCGCCGGTCATCGCCACTATCTCGCCGCGGTTACGCCAGGCGCGCACGATCCTTAATTTATGCTCCGGCGATACCCGCGCGTATACCGCTATATCTGCCACTCTGGCAGCGAAATCCTCTTCGGAGAGGCGATCCAACTCTTCGCCGCTTAAAGCCGCTGACCCTGTTTCGAAAAAACCCAGACTGCGTGCGACTGCCACGGCGGTATTCTTGTGGTCCCCGGTGATCATCACGGTACGGATGCCCGCCTTCCTGCATTTGGCGACGGCTTCCGCAGCTTCCGGGCGCGGCGGGTCCATCATCGCGATCAATCCGCAGAAAACAAGGTAACGCTCTATGAAATCAGGATTATATTCTCCTGGCTGCCCATCCAGGGTGCGGTAGGCCACTGCCAGCACACGCATCGCCCCGTCGGCCAGGTTGTTGTTCACGTCCAGTATGCGTTTCTTTTCTTCCTGCGTCAGCCTGCGCCTGACGCCGTTCTCTTCAACTTCGGAACAATCCTCCAGCAGGATATCCGGAGCGCCTTTGACGAATACCGTAAATTTATCTTCCTGCCTGCGGATTATACTCATTTTTTTACGTTTCGGGTCAAATGGGATCTCTTCCACGAACGGAAATGCTTTCTCCATTGCCGCTTTGTCGATCCCCATTTTGGCCGCAGCGACCAGTATCGCTCCCTCCGTGGGATCTCCGACTACGCTGGCGTTCCCGGAAACAAGGACCAGTTCCGCTCCGTTACAAAGCACACCGCATTCCAGGGTTTTCTTTAGTTCGGGATAATCCCGAAGGGCCGCCTTATTCCCGTCCAGTAGAAAATCGCCTACCGGAGAATACCCCGTGCCCTCCACCGAAAACACGCGGTTGAACACGGCTATTCGCTGCACCGTCATTTCATTCTTAGTCAAAGTCCCCGTCTTATCGGAACAGATCACCGTGGCGCAGCCCAGGGTTTCCACCGAAGGCAGCTTCCTGATCAAGGCATTGCGTTTTACCATACGCTGCACGCCTAAAGCCAACGCCACCGTGACCACAGCCGGCAGGCCTTCCGGGATCGCCGCCACCGCCAGGCTGACCGCGGTAAGGAACACATCCAGGATCTTGCCGCCGCGCAGCATTTCCAGAAGGAAAACCACCCCCACGAGCGCAAAACAGATGTAGACGATCCACCTGCCGAATTCTTCCAATTTGCGCTGTAAAGGAGTCTGTTCCGTCACCTGCTGCTGGATCATTCCGGCGATTTTCCCAAGTTCGGTGCGCATCCCGGTGCCGACGACCAACGCCCTGGCTTTCCCGGCGACTACGGAAGTTCCCATATATACCATATTGGCCCTGTCCGCCAGGCCGACATCGGCGATATTCAAAGGAAGGATGGTTTTGCCAACCGGAGTGGATTCTCCGGTAAGGCTCGACTCCTGGACGGAAAAATTCTGGGTCGCCCAGGCCAAGCGGCAGTCGGCCTGTAAATTATCCCCCGCCTCTATTTCGACCAGGTCCCCGGGTACCAGGTCCCGCGAAGGAGCCATGCCCCTGACGCCGCTGCGTATTATGCGCGACACAGGACTGGACATTTTCTTTAATGCCGCCAGGGATTTCTCCGCCCGGTATTCCTGGATGAATCCCAGAAAAGCGTTCAGGACAACCACGGCAAGAATTGCCAATGCGTCTCCCCACTCATTAAGAAAACCGGATATTACGGCGGCAGTTATAAGCACCCAGATAATGAAACTCTTGAACTGCGCCAAGAAAATGTCCAGCGCCGAATCATGCGCCGCTTCCTGCAGCTCGTTATGTCCGTATTCATGCAAACGGTCTCCGGCTGCCTGCAAAGACAACCCTTTATTCAAGTCGGTTCCCAATTCCTTCGCCGCGCTGTCAATATCCTTCTGCCACCAGTTTACCGGAGAGTTATGACTTGTAAGCACGTTAAAATCCTTCCTTTTATGTATATTTACCGGCCGCCGTCGAATATCCCGGGAATCTTTTCCCCGCAAAAAGGGCATTTGCCGTCTTTAAGACCATAATTCAGTATAGTAAATATTTCTCTTTTTACCAGGAGGTTTTGGCATTTATGACAATAGGTATCGCCGCCCCATCCCCCGGAGATGTTCCCGGCATAAACGTAGAACAACCCCGCCTGCCGTCCTATTTCAACGGCTTTCCTTATCTCCGGTTCCGGGGTGGACTTGTAAGCGTTGAACTTATAATCCGGATGAAAACGGGAAATATGCCAGGGGATTTTTCTATCCAGAGAAGAAATGAACCCGGCTAAACCTTTAAGTTCCGGGACGGAATCATTCACCCCGGGGATCAACAAAGTGGTGATCTCCACCCAAATGCCGAGTTTTTTCATCAGGCGCACGGATTCCAATACCGGCCCCAATTTCGCGCCGCAGTGATCCCGGTATGAATCTTCCTTGAAGAATTTAATGTCCACATTAGCGGCGTCCAGCCAGGGAGCGGCGGTCTCTAAAGCCAACGGCGTCATATAACCGTTGGTGACAAAAACATTCTTCAGACCTTTTTCACGCGCCGCTTTACAGGTATCCAGGGCGTATTCCATGAATATCGTCGGTTCGGTGTAAGTGTAGGAAACACTGGCGCAATTGTTGCTTACCGCCGCGTCCGCAATATCCCGCGGCGGAAAATACTTCTCTTGCGGCGCCCCGTCATAAGAAGAAACATCCTGCGATATCTGCCAGTTCTGGCAAAACCCGCACCTGAAGTTGCACCCCGGGAAGGCTATCGACATACTCAACGTGCCGGGCAAGAAATGGTAAAGCGGCTTCTTTTCCACAGGATCGACATTTCCACAGACCGGATTGCCGTAAGCGTGCGTCATCAAAATACCGTCTTTGTTAAAACGCACCCCGCAGATCCCCTTGCCCCCATCGTTGATCCTGCAATAATGACAGCAGAGCTGACAGCGCACCGCGCCGTTTTCCAGTTTCTCATACAATATCGCTTCTTTATCCATATCCTGACTTTCTCTGCCTGCCGCAATCAGCGGATCAACGCTACTTCATCTATGTACAACACAACTTCCACCTGATTCGCTGTCAAATCAACCGGCTTATCGCTGACAATCCCGATAATTTCAAACTGATAAGATTTGACCCCGTTATCGACCTGGTTTAAAGAAGTTTTGCCTTCGCCGGTCCCATTCCATCTTACGCTCTTCCAATCGCGCTGATAGTCATAGCGGGTGGTAAGTTCCTTGAAATAAACCCTCTCTTCGATCCATTCCCCGGAATGCACGATTTTAACCGCGCGCAGGATCTCCCCATCCCCGTCAACGACATCCGTGGCGATCTTGATCATCTTCACCTTTTCGGGAATGCCTTTTATGGGTTCAACAAAGACCTTATACGAGATCCCGATAACATCATCCCAATTTAACTTATCCGGCCTGTTTTCCCAGTCGCATTTTTTGTCGATAAGTCCCTGGCCTGAGGCCAGGAAGTTATAACTGCCGGGAATAAGTTTCAAAGTTAATTTAAGCGAACGCCCGAACGGCACTTCGCTTTTTGCGGAACTCTCTACTGCCAGATTGAAATCTCTGCTGCCGTATTCCACGGTTTTAACGGAATTCTTAGAGTCGAACCTGCTGATCACTATCCGGTGGGAATTATTAAGACGCAAAAAAGACACCCCGACCATAAAGACTACCGCCGCCCCCAAGACAATCAACGCAACCGATATCTTTTTCCCCTTTGCCATATCTCCCTCCTTAGAAGTTCCGTTCTTCGATCCTACTTGACGTTATTCTCTTTCCCCGCGCGGAAGCCCTCCAGCATATTCTCCGCCGCCGGCAAGACAAAGAGTTCTGTTCCGCTTTCGTCCGGGGATCTTTTATAGGCTATCCGCACGCTTGCACCGGGAACAGGACGGCAATAATACGCTATAAAAGAACCCGCCAGTGATAAAAGACCGGGGTCGAATATCCCTTTGCCCAATCCGGCAGGCCCGGCGACATCTATTGTATAAAAAATGGCATCTCCCGGTTGAGCGAAAGCAGGAAGCAGGTTGTTTTCTTTCTCGTCCCTGCCGACTATCAATCTCGCCTGTTTGGAGAACCTGAAATGCCTGCCGATCTTAAGCAATTCCAACCCCTCTCTGTCCACCCCTTCGTGAGCGGACAGATCCCGTAACCGGGCGGAAAAGATCGGGTCGGTCAAAAGGCACCCTCCGGCGGCATTCACCGGTCCATCTATCCCCAGGGACTCCGCCAGCCGCAACTGCGGCTGCCGGGAACGGCCGTTTAGACCAAGCAGTTTCTCGCGCGCGACCCAGCCGTTCTTCTCAGGCGTAGTTTCCGGCATAAGCAGTCCGGAGAGAGGACGCAGTATCGATCCGGACAGGCCGCTCTCGCGGTCGGCGATCTCCAGCGCCTGCCGGCGTTGCGACATACCGCGCTGCCCGACTACCTCTCCGGTTATAAGAAAATCCGCCCCGTTTTGACGCATAAATTCAGCGCCTTTCTTGAGCATCAGGATCCGGCAGTCAACGCAGGGATTCATATTCGCGCCGAAGCCGTGTTTAGGCGACTTTAATATTTCGATTGCCTCATCGCAGGCGTCGATCTCGCAGATCCCTCTTCCCGCCCATTTTTCCAGGCAAGCGTTCATCCTGCCTCTTACTCCGGATTTGTCCCGCTCTCGCGGCAAGTAAGGCAATCCGACACGCAAAGGAATAACCTCTATCCCCATATCGATAACCAGTTTGGCGGCGAGGACGCTATCCAGCCCCCCGGAAATAAGCGCAACGGCTCTTATGTGTTTTTTACAAGACATTCCCAACCTTCTTTTTTAGCAATGCGTATCGCGTATTGTATTCACTCGATACTCACGGCTCCCTACTCTACACGCAAAAGATGCCCAATTACTTTTAGGGTAAAAATTTAAAACAGGAGTGTCAAAACGGTCATTCCTTAAAGCAGACTGCCGGCAGGTTTTTCAAAGAACGCCTGATCTCCCCGGCAGGGTGCGAGAAATTTTTCAATTCTCCGCCAAGGAATTTATCGTATGAGGCCAAATCCAGGAAACCGTGGCCGCTGAAGTTGAAAAGGATACAAGCGCCTTTTGGCGCGGAATTGGCCACATCAATAGCGGCTTTCACGGCGTGCGCCGTTTCCGGAGCGGGAACTATACCTTCGGACCGGGCAAACGCCAGTGCGGCTTTGAATACTTCCAGTTGCGGATAGGCCCTGGCCTCGGCTATTTTCCGGCGGCACAACAGACTTACCAAAGGAGAACATCCGTGATACCTTAAACCTCCGGCGTGTATGGAAGCCGGCATAAATTTATGCCCGAGCGTGAACATCTTCAATAAGGGAGTAAGGGAAGAAGTATCTCCGAAGTCATATTCATAGAGCCCTTTTGTGAGAGTGGGACAGGCTGTCGGTTCAACCGCGATTATGCGCATATTCGGGTGTTTGCCGAGTTTATCGGCCACAAAAGGGAACGCGAGCCCGCCGAAATTGCTGCCGCCGCCCACGCAGGCGATCACGAAATCAGGCACTTCGCCGATCAGCTTAAGCTGTTCTTTGGCCTCCAGGCCGATGACCGTCTGATGCAAAAGCACGTGATTCAACACGCTGCCGAGGGCGTAATTGGTATCTTTTCTTTTGGCGGCTTCTTCCACGGCTTCGGAAATAGCCACGCCCAGACTCCCCTGGCAACCGGGATTTTCCTTCAATATACCGCGGCCGCTGACGGTAGTTTCCGAAGGAGAAGCGATCACTTCCGCACCCCAGATCTTCATTAGAGAGCGCCGGAAAGGTTTCTGGTTAAAACTCACCCTGACCATATAAACGCGGCATTTTATGGAGAATACATTGCAGGCAAAACTCAATGCCGCTCCCCACTGGCCGGCGCCGGTTTCGGTGGTAAGACGGTAGATGCCTTCTTTCTTGTTGAAATAAGCCTGCGCTATGGAAGTATTGGTCTTGTGGCTGCCGGTGGGAGAAACGCTTTCATCTTTATAATAAATGCGCGCTTTTGTTTTAAGATACTTCTCCAGACGCAAGGCTCTTTTTAAAGGGGTCGGCCTCCAGAGGCGATAAATATCCCTTACGGCGGAGGGTATGGCAATTTCTTTCTGCCGGCTCATTTCCTGCTTGATCAGCGAAAGCGGGAATATTCCCCGCAGATCATCTGCGGATAACGGTTTGCCGGTAGAAGGGTTCAACGCCGGAGGGACGGAAAAAGGCAGATCAGCCGTCAGGTTATACCAGACGGACGGGATATGTTTTTCCGACAGGATAACTTTACTCTCCTCCATAATTCACTTATCCCAGGCAGGGTTTTCTTCCTTTATTGGCCTTCTTGGAACGCCAGTTCAGCTTGCCTCTGCGTTTTCTTTTTCCCATTTTCTACCTTCCTTTCAACTGTCTAAGTGTCTATACCTGATTATTACGTCAACCTGCTGAAGATACCGCCGCCTAATATTTGTAATAATTGGCCGGCACCGCCTGAACGATATACCGGACCGCCTCGACCATGCAGCTTCTGATGGCCTGTTCCATCGGCGTATTCACATAACGGGAAAGACCTCCTCCCAAAACCCACCCCTCGGGCGCTCCGGAGTAAGACTTTATCGAAACATCCGACGCCTGTCCCTGGACTCTTGTGGAAGCCACGACTTCGGAATTGGCGGCGTTGACAATCCTTATTTCCAAGGCAATGTGCGCTTTATTCACTGAAGCGCCCAACAACCCGCCAAGCACTCCGCCGGACACGCTTCCGCCGCCGCCTAACCCTTCCCTTCCCCCTGAAGCCTGCGGCTCGAATTCATTGACGCTGACGGTAATTATCAATTCCGGCTTGTCCTTTTGCTCCTGCACACCGTCACTCTTAACGACGGACGCAGGAGCCTCCTGCGCGGGAGGCAATTCCAGAATAGAGAACCTCCCGCTGTTGGCAACGCCGCTCAAGAGCATTCCCCGCAAGGCCGCGCCGATCTCCGCGTCTGTCTTCTCTGACCTCACCTCAAAAGAAGCCACGGCTATCCTGGCTTTCGGGCCTGAATAAGCCGGCAAAGGGATAACTCCCGCTTTACTTTCAGACCTCTTGGCCATTATGGAAAATCCGGAAGTGCCGCATCCACAGATAAAAATAATCTGGCTTAAACTAAGAAAAAGCAAAAGAAGGGCTTTTTTCAAATTGACCTCTGCGGGAACATATATCCGGTTCGCGAGCTGAATATGAGCAACGTTTTTAATGCATTGGCGGCCGGAAAACCGCGGGTTAAAACCCGCGGAGTTTTATTTTATCTTATAAGGAGGAACGGGTCAAGATTTTTCGCAATTCTTCGAGATTCCGCACTATCTTCCAGGGAGAGAAGGATTTTACTTCTTTTCTTTCCCCGGAGCCGGTAAGCACGATCGCCGTTCTTATCCCTGCCCTCCGGCCGGCCAGCGCGTCAATCCCCATATCTCCCACATACAACGCGTTCTCCCGCCTTACCCCGAGTTTACGCAGTATCAAACGCAATATTAACGGGTCCGGTTTGCCTTTCTCCAATTTATCGGCGCAAAGCACATAAGCGAAACGCCCTTCCAGACCAAGATGCTTCAGCAGTATCCTGGAAAAACGCGTCGGACGATTGCTGGCTACAGCCATTAACACTCCTTGTCTCTCTAAATATTTCATTAATCCGGCCGCGCCCGGAAGCAAACGCGACTTCTCGCGTAAAGCGGCGGCGTGATGCCTTCTGTAAATAACGAGCGCTTTTTTAATATCCCCGGACGGGACAAACGGCCGCAGTAAATTGGCATCTCCGCCGCCCACGGCTTTGCGGATCACCCGGGCCGGCATCACCGGTAGATCTATGCGCCGCATCGCGTGATTAAAACTATCCGCGATGGCCGCGTAAGCATCTATAAGAGTGCCGTCAAGATCGAATATAACAAGTTTTATTTCTTTCATCGCTGCCGTACCGCTGAAATCAGAAGAGTTAGAAGAAAAATGGAACTCCCCGGACTGATCCTTCGGCCTTGCTCAGGACAGGCGCCCGGGATTTTCTGCGCAGGAGAATAAAAAAGGCAGGCTCAACGCCTGCCTTTCCGAAAAATCCATCTCGCGGAAAGATTATCCTCCGGGCTGTTCAGTTTCCGCAGGCACCTGCGCGGCCGGCGGTTCCGGGGACTTAGCCGGCTCCGGTGATTCGCTTTCCGGAATCCCCTGTCCGTCCTCCAGTTTCTCCACGCTGATATTAACGACCGTATTGTTTCCGTCAGCCTCGGAAATATAATCAACGCTTACGATATCCTGCGCTTTTAACTCGGAGATCTCTTTTATATTCTCGTAAGAAGTCTTATCGTTGACCGAAAGGGTTAT
>JGI24729J20445_1000964_pt1 | contig 12379 bp, 18 predicted proteins | sample EPASupsiteSAE323_FD_20445 | JGI IMG/M metagenome (IMG submission 20445) | reverse complement strand
ATGGTGCAAAAAGGATAATTGCTGGCATCGGCAACCTGTTTACCAAGAAGCGCATTAAAAAGAGTTGATTTGCCGACGTTGGGAAGACCGACGATTCCGATAGATAGTTTCATATCCCATTTTTTGGGTGAAGGGAATGTGTCCCTTTACCTCAATTTCTCCTTTATCATAAATAACAACATGGTCAATTATATCGTGAATAATTCTTTTTTGGTCATCTTTATCCATGTTTTCCAAGACAATCGTAGCCTCACAACACAAAGTATCAACATCATTCTCACCATAATTAATTTTTACTGCTGAATCTGACAGTTCTTTTATCTGCTGATTATAAGAATAAACTTTCTTTTCTAATTCTTTTGACAAAGTTTCAAACTGATCAAAGTCTAAATCTCCTGAACCGTAAACTCTTGTGTATCTCATTTTTTCTTCCTTTGCTTTTTCGATATTTTTACTAATTTTAGAAATTTCTGAATCAAGATGACTAGTTGAGACTGATTGGTCTTTAAGCCAATTATTGGCTTGCTCTTTTAATTGAGATGGATCGCTTAAAAATTTTTGGAGTTCCATCCAAAGAAAACCATCAAGCATGACAGCATTTACCCCATGAGAACGGCATTTTCTTTCTGTATTCGGCAGCTTATAAAGTCTTTCGGCACAACGATAATAGTGGTGTTGGCCTTTTGAATAACCATCACCAACCCTTCTTTGACCACATTCACAAAGAACTTTTCCTGTTAGTAAATAATTATATTTTCTGTTTTTTGGAGCATATTTTTGATTATCACTGATAATTTTTTGAACCCGATCAAAAAGATCTTTGTCTTCCAATATAACTGGCACTGGAAGAGGAATCCAGTCTTCTCTTGGTCTGGTTCTACGACTACTCTTTTTCACTTTCTTATATTTTTCGTGCTTGAAGGGATTTTTGGGAATGACAGCTTCAGTCTTTAGATAATATGCTTGACCAATAACATAAGTGTCGCATCTTAACATTCGAGTAATTGGCCCTTTAGTCCAAAAATCGCTCTTTTGTTTCTTTGGTTTGATTCCTAATCTATAAAGCTGTCTTATTACCTCTTTAACAGAATAACCCCTGTTTCCAACCCAATCAAAAATCATTCTGACAACATTGGCTTCATCTTCATTAATCTCATAGTGAGTAGGAATAGTTTCAGTTTTTTTGATGTAAAAATAACCATAGATAGCACTGCCATTAATCATTCCACCGTGCCTTGATTTATAAAGTTTTCCACGACGAAATTTTTCCAAAATCTTTATTCTGTCGTACTCATGAAAAACACCAATAACCGATTGCATCAGTTTCTCTTCTGGCGACTCTCCTGATATATCGTGTAATGTTTTGAACTTTATCTTCAAATCATTTAATTCAGAAAGTATTAATTCCTGGTGGACAAAAACTCGGGAAAGTCTTCCTCTGTCGTAAACATATAATATTTGAAATCTGCCTTCTTTAGCAGCATCTCTCATTTTATCTAAACTAGGTCTTTCCAACATTGTTCCAGACCAACCATCATCAATAAAAGTATTTTCACTTGACAAGGTATTCCCATCTCTCTCAATTTCGGATGCAATTTCATCAATTTGAGAATTGATTGTTTGCTCTTGTTCCTGTTTTTCCGAAGAAACACGAGCATAAAGGCCAGCAATTAAATTGGTACTATTATCGTTGTTTTGAATTTCCATTTTTATTAAATAAATCTTTTATAATGGTTTGATTGATCCGCCAAGACTTACCAAATTTGACAGCAGGAATCTGACCATTTTTAATCATGCGGTAGATAGTAATTTTAGATACCTTCATTATTTTGGCGAACTCTTCAAGAGTTAATATTTCATCCATTTTTTTCTTTTTCGCAATCAATATTAATCTTTGATTGTCTTTCTTTATCAATTATATTCTTTTTGGCGAGCAAAAAAAGTATTGAATAAGCTCTTTTAAGTCTTTGAGAGCTATCATCCGCATTAAGATAATCAAAAGTAAATTTTAAAGGAGTTATTTTATTCATAACCTCCTCCAAAAATTTTTAATCCATCACAAATCTCCTCTACTTTTAGAGTTTTAACTGTGCTGATAGAGGAGATTCTTTTTTCCATTTTATTTATTTCTTTTAGCTTGAATACCTGCTTTTATTCTTTTGGAAATAATTTCCTTTTCGAAGCCACAAAACATTCCAAGAATTAATATCGAATTTATATCTTTTTGGATATCAAACTCTTTATTGGGAGTGATTATCCCCTTAAGGTTTTTTCTTAGTATGAGTCCAAGGAGCTGATTAAAATCTGCTTGGTGTCGGTAAAGTCTGTCTATTCCTGTGACTAATAAATAATCAACTTTGTTTTGATTAATCCACTCAATTAGTTTCTTAATTTCTGTGGTTTTCCCGATGTCTTTGAAGATCTTTTTGATCTCAAGTCCTCGTTTGTCAGCTATTGCCCTAAGAGTGTTCTCTTGAACTTCTACTGAATGATTATTTTGTTGAACGGTTGCCTGTCGGCAGTAGATGACACATGTTTTTCTATTTTTCATGAATTTTATTTAATATTTAATATTGGTTTGGGTTGGTAGTTTGATTTATGGCGGTTTTGAATTGCTTATCAATTCATCAAAATCTTCTTTACTTCTTCCAGTTGAAAAATAGTCAGACCAATCTTTGCCAAAAATTTCTGGCACTTCAATTTGAGTAATTTTGTTTTTATTAATTCCGCCTTTAATTAAAGTTTCAATGGTTTTTTGAGATCCATCTCTGCCAGCTTCATCGTTGTCGTAACCAATAATAATCTCTTCAATATTGAGCAAATCATTTACCCAGATTTTGTAAAATGTGGCAGCTCCCCCAGTTGATGACCAGAAGGCATAACCAGTATTTTGCCAACCGATCATGCTATCGAATTCACCTTCACATAAAACAACTCTTCCATCTGTTGGATTTTCGATGGTTTTGAAAAGTTGTGTTTTAGTTCCTTTGCTGTATCGATATTTACACTCATCACAGCCAATCAAACGATATTTTTTACCGTTTCCGATCGGGAAATAAACACATTCATAAATTTGATCTTCGTGTTTGGTAATACCAGTAAAAACTTGGAATTTTTCCAGAGTTTCTTTGGTAAAGCCTTTTTGATTTAGATATTCTTTTGCTTTAAGATAGTTTTCTCCCTTCTGATAAAAGTTTGGATTAAGCCATTTAATTGCTTCAGGAAAACTGCAGTTTCTAACCAACTGAATGAGGCTGAAAATGTCTCCTTCAACTCCGCAGGTGTAACAGTGAAATTTATTAATCCTTGGTAATAAAACAAAAGAAGGAATTTTGTCGTTATTTTTATGTTTACTAGTATTAGGACAATGAAGACTGATTGATTCCTTACTATTCTCGTCCAAATGCCTTAAAGACAAATTTAATTTATTAGCTACCGACAAGATATTATTCTCACTTCTCAAAAGGTCTAATTGATCCGATGTCATATCTTTCCCTCCGTGTTATTTTTCTCTTGAGTTAAAAGATTTTCGGGTGATAGTTCCTCGGTAATATTATCTAAAGTGTCATTTTCTCTAGTGATATTTATTCTCTTGTTAGTGGTGTCCTTATATTGATAGATTGTCGGATTAATATCAAAAATGTCCGAATCTATCAGCTTTACTATTGTGCCTCTTCTGTCAGCTTTGGTGGTTAGAATAAAACCGTTTCTGATCAAGTATTCTTTGTCAGTTCGATAAACGGCACGGGTTACACCATAAGCGAAGAAATCGCCAATCAAAGCCTCACCAATTTCTAGATCTATCATCAGATCTTTTTCATTGGTTCGTCGGGCTCGATTGGCAATAAGACTTAATAAAAGGAAAGCTGTTGGCCGTTCTTCCAACATTATGAAATATTTGGATGAATTGCGAATTAATTTAATGAAGCCATAATTATTTTCAATCTCTTTCATACTTTGAGTGTATAAAAGAAATATTATGGGTTCTTTTAAGGGGACATTTCGTGTGACAAATGTAGATTTATCCTATTTTTCGCCTTTGTTTTGCTTTGCGTTCTCGCTGTCTTTCCTTCCAACAATTTATGTTTTCTTTTGGAGAGCAATAAAAACGGTCTTTGTGTTCACCTGGCTTTATGTCGATTACATTTCCACAATTTCGACAAATTGAGATTCCCATATCTGTAGTCATTTTCTGGTACAACTCCCAAAATGCGTAACTATACCAACCTTCAAAAACTGTTATTTTACTTGGAATTTTAGTCCATTCTTTATGCTTTGGATCAAGATATTTTTCTTCTTCTGTTTTCCATCTTTTATTAAGATCAAAATTATAAAGAGGATCGTAAGATGAATTATCGAGGTAACACGCATTTAGATAAGCGATTTTTTCCGAACTTTTAATCTCTGAAACTATTTCGTTTTCATCTACTTTTTTGCCATTTGAAATATCAGCAGCTATTCTAGTGAGCTTTTCTTTAATTTTAGAATGTTCTTCCATCAGGTCATGATCGAACCCTCCGATAGTAATTGACGGAATTAAATTATCCCGAAACGGAAAAGAGTAAAAAGAGTCTCTGTCTGGAAAAGATGTGTTGATTATTTTGGTGTAGATTGGGAGAATTTTATTAGAATGGCTACTTCCAAAAAGTTTTGGTAAAAATCGTGCTTCTCCTTTATCAATGAATTCGTAATATCTTATATCTTGAGAATTTAAGTTACCGTTATAGTGCGGAATTGCTAATTCATAAAATTGTTCTGATCTAAATGGGTTCGACGGAATAAAACCAAAGCCAGTTAGAGAAACTAAATTTGGGTTCAGCCTTACTCTTGCTTTTACATCGACGATAAAACATTGTTGAGGAATTAATACCTTCATTTAGGGATATTATAAAACAAAAGGAATCACTCATGATGAAAGGAATCTGGTTTGATCAGCTACAGTGAGTATTATTGATGTCCGCAGGTCGGATAATGTGATTCCCTGAAAAAGTTAATGTCGCCATTAAAATTAAAAAATTTTTAAGGGGGTCAAAAATATCTTAGAAAGTTAAAATATTATTAAATAAGTATTAAAAAATGATTAAAATCAATCAAAAACTAATCAATTTGATGATGATTATTGCCTTATTTGTAATGATTAGTAGATTATTGAGTCACTAACTTACTTGGTCTGAAAAGTAAACATTTGTCGGAAGGATACATTTTAATGTCGCCATTAAAATTGGGTGATTGAATGTTTTTTAGATTGAAAGAACCGATCGACGGACACAAAGATCAATAAAATGGGGGGGGGTAGAGAAAAATATTAAAATGGGAATATCACTTCACCAAAGGCTCTAGAATTAACAAAACAGGTTCAAAAGCTGTTCTTCTACCTCTCATAACAAAAGTTATAATGTCACCATTAAATTTGAATCTAAATTACAAAAAACTTTTTATTTGTCCCCGACCAAAAGTACTGTAAGTATGGCATAGTCTTCAACGATACGATGAGCCACACAAGCATTTGTCATTTTGAAGCCATCTCTCTCATTAACTAGCATGAGAGCATTATGTGGAGGTGAATGAATCCATTGTGAAATTGCTCCAGCATCTTGATTCGTTGTAAATTGTTTTAGATATCCAGAATAGTTCCCATTTGGATTTGCTTTGAACCCCGGCGGAAGATTTGCTCCGATATTTTCTCCAAGGGCATTTCCAGAATAATCATTAGTCATTGATTCAAATCCTGTGTGGTTTCCAGCTTGGCTACTGAGATAAGCATTCATATTGTTGGCTACCAAATAAGCAGCCCTTTTTTCAGCTAATCCACACAACTCGCCAGATTTAGACAATATTTGTAGTCCATTTTGTTGTCTATATTGGTTGATTAAAGTTAGAAGATGATCATTATCAATTAAATTATCAGAGGTTGTTGATGAATTTGGGCTTGAAGAATTAGTATTTCCCCAAGCTTTATTAAAATCATCACATTCTTTTTGGGTTGTTTGAAAGTGTTTTCCGTCTGGGCCAACACACTCAATTAGATTCTTTTTAGAAGTATTTGTGATTCCTGAAGTAGTCTTTTGGTTTCCATTTGTAGGGACAACAGTTATTGTTGGTTTAACAGGAATTGGTGTTGCTGTAAGATTCATAATCTTAAAATTATTTTCTTTATAGTTAGGCAAGTTTTTAGCCTTGTAAGACTCCAAAGCAAATATTATTGGATTAAAAGCCAAATAAACGAAGCAGAAAATAAAAATATTTTTGGTAAAAAATGAAATTTGATTGTTTCTAGGTTTCTTCCAAGGAATTAACCATACTAAAAAGGCAATAACTCCAAGACAAATATTTCCCCAAAAGAGGACAGACAGTGAGGTTTTACTTAAAAGGATAGCCCCAGATTTTGATATTGAATTGGCCGAAATTGGGATCGTGATCCCAAAAACAATCATAGTAGTAATCCATATCCAAAACCAACTTCTTTTTACTTTGTTATTAAATGGAAATTTCTGATTTTTAGGATTTTGATAACACCTAATCTCATGCGAGTCAGATTGTTCTTTTGAAGAAAATTCTCTTTTGCAAAAATCACAAACCCAAACAATCTCTTTTTTATTTTTCATTTCAGTTTCAACTATTTTTTTCGTATTTAACTTCATCTTTATCATGAATAATCAATGATCCATCACTAATAGATCTTCCTATATCTGTAATTTTAGAAAAATTAGATATAAATCTATAACCTAAAACAATAAAAAGGAAAGATTTAATCACTAAAGTAATAGAAAAACCTTCAACCAATTCTTTTAGTGACCAAAAACCACACAAAAAAACAAGATAACATCCAAAAGCCCAGGCTATTAATCCACTTAATGCCAAAAACATTGCTATAAAACTTTTTCCTTTTTTTACAGCATTAGTTATTTCGTTAATAAAATAACCTATGACTATAACTGTTGATAAAATACAACCAAATAAAAGCAATAAATAATTAGATTGATTACCAAAGCGAATTAGTTGGACTACAGAATAAATAAAAACAATAATTAAAGGAGTTATTGTTTTTCCTACTAAAACTTCAAGTTCATTTGTTAACTGAGACATTGTGATAATTAGTTTTTTAGTTTTCATTTCAGTAATAATTAATTTTAACTTAAGTTTTAATTTTTACTTTATCTAAAGATTGCTTGGCTCCATCGTATAATCCTTTAATTGTAGTCGCCAAACGAAATTGTGCCTCTTGACCTAAATCATTAGCATCAATCTCAATTTGTTTACAAAATGTAAAAAGAAGTGGGTTCAACATGAGATTTTGTCTCCAAGCATTTTCAGACCAAAGTCTTTGATTAATTCTTATTATTCGATCATCAATTTCAATTCCTAATTCTTTGGCTATTTTAATATTTTCCTTAGTCAAACTTTCTCTCATATTATGATTAAAAACCAAATTCGTTTTCCCGAGGTTGGTAAGCCAATGAAGAGTCACACTATCAATCATATTATTGTAAGGTTCCATTCCATTCCAAATATAATCTTTATCTTTTTCGTGAAGATATGATTTTGTAAAGTCGCTTTGAGCAATAATAATTTTTCCACTAATGAATTTATGTGACCATGCAAGTGCAAACAATTCAAAGCGCAAAACTTTAATTTTTTCATTCAATTTTCGAGAATCAATTTTTGAAAATTCAGGATAAACCTCAACAATGTTTTTCTTAACAACATCAGAAAAAACATTATCCATATCAATTCCTGATACAACTGGGTTGAGAATCTGTGTTTCATAAAAGTCACGACAAAAATCCTCTAAACTGATATTTTGTTTCTTTTGGAAAAATGACATAGTAATTTCTTAAAATTATTTAAGTAATTCACTTAAATTAGTAATTTGATGGAAGCAAATTTCAATTCACCAATTATAAGGCAGTTTTTAATTAAAATCTACACTATAGTGTTTATAAAAAATCAAAATAAATCGCTAAGATTGGGTTAATGTTGTCAAAAGAAAGTTTATCAAAGAAATTTGGAAATAAATTAAAAGAAGAAATGGGTACAATGACTCAAGAATACTTGGCTGAAAAATCAGGTTTGCATGTTAACTATATTGGAAGATTACAACGCGGACAAGCATGTCCTTCAATTTATGCAGTTTACAAGATTGCTTTAGTTTTGAAAATTAAACCAAGTGAATTAATGGAGCTTTAATTTATTCAACCCTCTGTTTTGGATGTGCTAGCATTAACCATGCTAACCTATAAAATTTCTAATAAAGAATTGGAGGATAAAGACATTTATTTTGATGAAGCAGTAGAACTGATTCAAAAATATGGAAAAGTGAGTACATCCTTGATTCAAAGACGTCTTAGTTTAGGTTATGCCAGAACTGCTAAGATATTGGATCAAATGGAGAAATGTGGAATTGTCGGCCCTGCAAAAGGTGATAAACCAAGAGAGATTTATATTTCTCACATGGTTAATGGTGAAATGGTTGAAGGCAAAGTTAAATTACCAAATACAGAGCCAATAATTGAAGAACCAAAAGTTGAATGGAAAATGACTAAAGATGCAGTTTCTGATCAGAAGAAATTAAAATTGGAAATTGGAGAAGATGAAGAACATAAAGCGGTCAAATTTGATTTTGAAAAGTACAGCAATTTACTGATTGTCGGTTCTCAATTCACTGGATCCATTAAACTCCTCAATAATATCGTCTTAAAAAGCATTATTGGTTATCATCCAGATAATTTAAGATTGATTGTTATTGATGGAAATCCAGGAGATTTAATAATCCCAAATGTGCCTCATTTATTAACTCCTCTCATTACAGAACCAGAAAAAGCAATTTCTGCTTTGAGGTGGTCTTGGTCTGAAATAAACAGAAGAATGAAAATAGACAGTCAAGAGAACCTTCCAAAAGTTTTGATTGTGATCAGCTCTCTTAATCAATTAATGATGTTTTCTTCGAGAGAGTTTGAGGAAAGCATTTATCAGATTTTGGTTTCAGGAAGGAAATATGGTTTTTATTGTATCTTAGGAACAGATTTAATTCCAAAGATTCCAAAAACAATGTTGGCTAACATTCCCGCTAAAATCGTTTTTAAGCCAACAGATAATAATCTGACAAAAAATAACGGTGTCACTGAATCCAAAGATCTTGATTCTCCAGACGAGGCAATTTTGGAAACATTGTTTGAAAGAAAAAGAAAGATAAAAATTTCAAAAAGTGATCCAAAAAAATTACAGTGAAATTGTAAAACAAAAAGACTAATAATTGCAATTCAATAGAGATATTAATCATTTTGTTCAGAATTTTAGGGATATAATTAATCATGATACATCTTAGAGATATCAAGGAAAAGAAAAATATTAAAAATATTGTTTTAGGTCTTTCGTTTGGGACAATCGGAGTTTTAATTCAATTTTATTCAGTGCCTTACAATTTACCTCTATCAATAGTGACTTTTTTAATAAGTAGTTTCTTTTTTATATCAACAACTCGGCTAACAAAGTCTTTTGAAGGAGAATTCACAGATAAAATTAAGATAAGTGATAGTATCGATATTATTGTATTCGACAAAGAAGGCAAAATTAAGAATAAAGTTCACAATAATTAAAAAATATGAAACAAGAAATAATTGATTTGTATGTTGTTGAAATGGAACAAATTAAAAAACGCACGGAAATAGTAAACGGGTTATTGAAAGGTAAAATCAATAATATCTATGCTTTAACAACTCTTGAATCGGCGGTTTTGCAAACACGAATGATACTCGAGTCAATTGCTATGGCAACACTTGTGGTAAATAAAGAGCAATACTCTAAAGTTCGATCAACTTTCGAAAGTGATTGGAGAGCTAATAGAATCCTTCAACAAATCAAAGAAATAAATCCAAAATTTTACCCAATTCCAATTGTGGAGTTTTTATCCGAAGACCCAAAGTTTAAGAGAAAATGGGAAAATAAAAAAAGTGGATTTTTATCTGAAGACCAATTTGAAGAAGTTTACAATACTTTAGGTAGTTGGCTCCATTCGCAAAACCCTTTTGGTACAAAAAGAGATATAAGACAAATGGAATCTTTTGTGTCAAAAACAATAACTGAAATTATGGAGCTTCTTAACTCACATTTGATTTCTTTGCCTTTTGAAGATGACATTTTCTTTTTGGTACATATGCAAGAACAAAGGGACAACGGAGTACATACCTACAAATTTAAGAAACAAATTAAATCTAAATAGAAACCTTATTTTTCAATTTTTCATGTTCTTCGTAAGAAATCATAGTTTCAATGGTTGTATTCGTGAAATATTCGATTATATGAGGGTTATATCTAAACCATTCAATCAATAAATCTTTTCCGAATTCTTCACTAATATTTCCTTCCACTAGAAATAATTTGTGACGAACTCCAATTTTATCGTCAACATCATGATCTTGTTCAATTTGTTCAAAATATTTTTGATATTCTTTTATTTCAAAAACCCTGATAGCTCCATCTAGATGTGTGATTACTTTTTTGTTTTGGTCATAATTGAAATGAGCAAATTTTTGAATGCAATATTTTTTTCCAACACCACATGACTTATTGTCCCAAGGATCAATTAAAGGGCAATATTCTTCAATCATAAATTCTCTAATTGAATCACCTTTCATTTTGGTTCTGAAAATAGTTGCTTGAACATGATAACTGAGACCGTATATTCCTAGACTTTTATGTAAAGTCATTCCTTCAGTTTTTTTATCTTGAAGAAGTTTTTCAGAAAATTTTGGACCATGCCAATAATCTGCTTCAACAAGGTCTTGATAGAAATTAGCGGTTGTTTCTCTAAATGGATCCAACCTTACTTTAACTTTAAGATTTTTATTCAATGCTTTTTTCAAAAGAGGAGGTATCCCGACAAAATTGGCGTGATAGAAGCGTCTTAGAAATTGATGTGGAAAAATAAGCTTGGTTTCATTGAAGACAATTCCGTGGTTTTTGAGAATCATTCTATCGTCATTCAAATCTACTAAATTATCTTTATCTGTGATGATTTTTAATTTTTGACAAAGAGAAACATCTTTTAATGCATCTACATATTTATCAAGGCTAGTATACTTTTTTTGAATCAAATTGACACAAGTATAAACTGAAACTTTGTCTAAATTATAACCATTATTCTCATGAGCCATAAAAAGGGCATTTTTTACATATTTATCGTCTGATTGTAAAAATTTTGAGAAGACATCTTTATTATTAATTATTTTTTTAACTCTTGAACACAAATCGAGACATTTTGTTGCCAAATCATCATTAATCTCTTCAGATAGATATTGTGGAAATTCTACTAATGGGAATTGGTTACGATTCTCTAATTCAACAGCAATATCTTGAGACAATTTTTGAATCTCAATATTATCAAAAACTTTTACTGTAAGTGATTTTTTCATAAAAAGATGATTACAATGAGTATTTTTTTTCAATATAGTGTCCTGCAAGGTTCTTTTCTCTGGGTATCCATTCAATTTTAATTTCTTTCTTTTTTAAGAGAATGATCGCGTCATAGGTTAGCAATTTCAATCTGTCAATTTTAGTTGTCCAATCTAATTTAATTAATTTAATGGATAAATCTGAATCTGACAGTATTAAAGCTCCTTTTTGAGCAATTTTTGCCGCTTCGATTATTCCATTTAACTCTCCCTCATTATTAGTTTTATCTCCTATCTGTTTTTCAATTAAAATCTTACCTTCGCCATCTGTGACAACAATCACAGCCTCTTGTTTTCCAAATTCACCATTATTTTTAACACCAGCATCGCAATAGAATGTCAAATTATCAGTTTTTGTGAAATCTGGCAATCCAGGCTGTTTTACTCCAGGTATTATTATATCTGAGCGACTAGTTATCACTCCATTATTCAACTCAGCCTCTTTTGAAAGTCTCTCAGCCTCATCTTTTCCGACTTCTTTAATAAATGGCTGTGATGGTCTCCATGGTAAGTGGTAATTAGGGTTATATGACATTGCATGTAAGCCACATTTTAAGCAATGTACCCAAAGAGCTTTTGTCTTAGTACTTAACAGATAGTGAGCATCTGAAAGTTGTCCGCACTTTTCACATTTAACCTTGTCGTATGTCATTAATTGAATATAACATTGATTCAATCTTCATTGGATCTTAAATTACTAATTTTGGGAACTTCTGATCTTACAATTCTTCCTTTTTCATCTCTTTTGATGATCAGTCTAGCTTTTCGTGGTTTAGGTAAAGTGAAATTTAGATTGAATTCAAAAAGTAGGTTAGCGCAATTACCATGCCGATTGATAGTTTCATGGGTGTATTTTACCAAAAAATGGGTTATTTTTTATTTTTAATATTATCGAATCTTGTACCAAGCATCAACATTAATTTGGAAAT
>JGI24729J20445_1000943_pt1 | contig 12481 bp, 4 predicted proteins | sample EPASupsiteSAE323_FD_20445 | JGI IMG/M metagenome (IMG submission 20445) | reverse complement strand
AAACAGCTTTGCCTGCGCCTCTGCGCCTGGGCAGGAAGATCAAATGGAGTATGCCGGACGCCAAAGCAGTAAAAACCGTGCCTGCCGCGGGATCTTTACCGGGAGGGATCACGCTGCTTCATTCTTTTCAAAGACGTCGGCGCTGGGATTTTTATCTTAAAGCCGTCAGAGATACCCTTGGCGCAGGCGGTTCGGCGGTAGTGATCATGCCGGATATTCCGTCCCTGGTTTCCGCAGGACAGCGTCTGGAAAACGCGTTCGGCAGGGAAAACCTGGCAATATTGGGCAGGAACCGGCCGGATGAAGCGATTGAGTGGTTGAAGGTGCGCACAGGCAGGGCCGGGGTGGCGGTTGGAACGCGTTCCGCGGTATTTGCCCCGTTGCGGCGATCGCCGTCCTTGATCATTATAGAGGAGGAGAACGATCCGGTCTATAAGCAGGATCAGGTGCCGCATTATCACGCCGTGGGCGCGGCGGTTATCCGTGCGCGTTATTCCGGGGCAAGGCTTATACTGGGCAGCGCTTCTCCTTCACTGGAGAGTATGCATTTGCTTCGCGTCTGTGAGGGCGGGAAAGTTTCCGCAGGCAATGACGCATATCTTTATTCACGCAAGGAGGAGGAAGAAACTCTTCCGCAGGTAAAACTTATAGATACCACCAGCACTTTCTACAGGATAAATTCCATAAAAAGGGCGGTTTCCAGGTTAATGGAGGACACTATCGCCGCGTCCCTAGAAACAGGGGGCAGGGTTTTGTTGTATATCAGCCGCCACGGCTTCTCCACTTTCGGTTTCTGTCCTTCCTGCGGGCATGAAATGAAATGCGGCAGGTGCGACACGCATTTGGCGTATCACTATAAAGACAATTTGCTTAAATGCCCGAGATGCGTTTTTAAGATCGCGCCTCCCGGCCTTTGCCCTTCCTGCGGGCGCGATTATATACGCTATACCGGCAGCGGCACGGAAAAGATTGAAAGCGAGATCGCGCGTATCTTTCCCCAGGCGCGGGTATGCAGGTGGGATGACGCGGATTCACGTAAGTCATCTTCCGGCAGCGAAATAGTGATAGCCACTTCCGTTATTACCAGGGCCGAGGATATAAAATTCGACCTGGTCGGAGTTTTGTCCGTGGACGGCGCGCTGAACCGCCTGGATTTCCGCTCCGCGGAGAAAGTTTTCGCGCTGCTTTGCGGGCTTTGTCCGGTCACTGCTGGAAAAATGATCATACAGACCGCTTTTCCCGGACATCATTGTTTTTCCTGGCTTACCCTGAAAGATCCGATGGTTTTCTACAAAGAGGAATTAAAACAGAGAAAGCAGCTTAATTTTCCTCCTTTTAGCCATTTCGTTGCGGTGAAGTTACGCGGGCCGGACGAGGAAAAGGTGAAGAAGTCGCAGGAGGCCCTCTATTCTTTGCTTACCAGGGAAGGCGAAGAAAATAAAGTATATGAATTATTTTCCAGCGGCCCGGGCCGGCCGCCTAAACTGCGGGGGAATTTCTACCGTCAAATTATACTGCGGGGGAAGTCGCCGGAGAAAATGACGTCCGCTTTGAAAAAAGCGCTGAGAGATTTCCGGCATTCGGGTATAATAGGGACCGTGGATGTGGATCCGATCTGAAAAATGGGTTCTGGGTTCTAAATATAACTTTTCTCAGAATGAAGAGAATGTTTACATTATATAGGTATTAAGAGATTATGAGAATCGTATTCTTCGGAAGTTCGGAGTTCGCGCTGAAACCGTTGACGGCGCTGGCCGGGGCGGGGTTCAGGCCGTTATGCGTTGTTACCCAGCCTGATAAGAATAAAGCGCGGGGATTGGTCCCGGCAGGAACGTTAATAAAGAATGAGGCATTGCGCCGCGGGCTGGAAGTATTCCAGCCGGAAGATATAAATTCCGGCGTATCGGTAGAATTCCTGCGTGAGTTGAAGCCGGATCTGTTCGTGGTTGTGGCTTACGGGCAGATGTTGTCGGAGGCAGTCCTGGCGATCCCGGTAATTATGCCGGTCAATCTGCATCCTTCTTTGCTTCCTAATTATAGGGGAGCGGCTCCGTTGAACTGGGCGATCATAAAAGGGGAAACTTCCACCGGTGTAAGTATTGTGAAGATGACGAAACGGATGGATGCCGGGCCGGTCCTGCGGTCTAAAACGGCCGATATTTTAAAAGAAGACGATGCCGTCAGCCTGGGGGATCGTTTGTCCGGTCTGGGCGCTGATCTGTTGATCGAAGCGGTCCGTGAAATAGAACGGGGTAATGTGAGCGGTGTTCCGCAGAAAGAGGAAGATGCCACATTCGCTCCGCTTTTAAAGAAAGAGGACGGCCGGATAGACTGGAATAATTCCGCGGATTCCATCAGAAATCTGGTGCGCGGCTGCGCCGGCTGGCCCGGGACTTTTACCTATTTTCGCGGACGGCTGCTGAAAATAAAAGAGACGAAGGTGATAGAAGAAAGTTCGCCCGCGGATATTCCTGTCCCTCCCGGCAGGATCATTGCCGTATCCCCGCAAGGAATTGAAATCTCCTGCGGCCAGGGGCGTTTATTGATAAAAAGGCTTCAGCCGGAAAGTAAGAAAGAAATGACGACGGAAGAGTTCATAAATGGTTATAAGCCACTGGCGGGAGAATGTGTTACGGGCCTATTGTAAAAAAAAAGTTGACAAGATGTTTAGATGTGTGTATATTGTTTTAAGTCTTAAGAATAATGCAGTTTTTTATAGACGTGTTTATATCCAACCGAGGGGAAATATAAAGTGAAAACACGCCGACAAAACGCAATAAAAAACAGCGCAATAGTTTTATTCTTCGGAAGCTTCATTTCAATCCAGCCCGCAAATGTTTTTGCCGATGTCCCTCCCCCGCAAGCACAGCCGCCAGCATCCTCCGGAAGTTTCGTTACCATAAAAGCAAAACCTGTACAGAATATCATCGATAATGCGCGTCAGCTTTCTTCCGCGGAAAAGCATGAAGAGGCTCTGGCGGCGTATAACCACGCTTTGGACGTCAGCAGAGATAGATTTGAGAAAAAAACATTGTTGAGAGAAAAGAAACAAACCCGGGCGGCCAAAGCGGCCAAAGAAAAACAGCAGCGGTTAGCCGAGAAAAAAGCCGCCGCCGAAAAGAAACATCAAGCTGAACAGGCGCGCAAAGCCGAGATTTTGAAAGCCAGGGAACAAAAGCGCGTTGAAGCGGCAGCTGCGCTGGAAGTAAAGAAACAGCAGGCTGCACAGAAGAAAGAGCAATTGCGTCAGGAGCGCCAGCAGAAGCTTTCCGAACGGCGCGCCGCGGCCGAGGAAAAGAAGCAGCAGGCTCTTGCCAAACAGGAAGAAATAAAGAAAGAACGCGATGCAAAGATAGATAAACAGCGCGGGGAATTAGAGGTTAAGAGGCAGGCGGCCCAGGCGAAAAAAGATGAACTGTTAAAAGCGAAAGAGCAAAAGCTTTCGGAAGCGGCGGCCGCTGCAGAGACGAAGAAACAGCAGGCTGCACAGAAGAAAGAGCAATTGCTTCAGGAGCGCGAGCAGAAATTGTCCGGACAGCGCGCTGCGGCCGAGGAAAAGAAGCAGCAGACTCTTGCCAAACAGGAAGAGCTAAAGAAAGCGCGCGGGGAGAAACTGGCAAAAGAGCGCGAAGATATCGAAGTAAAAAGACAGGCGGCGCAGGTTCGTAAAGATGAGGTTTTAAAAGCTAAAGAACAGAAACGCGCTGAAGCGGCAGCTGCGCTGGAAGTGAAGAAACAGCAGGCAGAGCAGCAAAAAGAGCAACTACGCCAAGAGCGCGAGCAGAAATTATCCGTGCAGCGCGCCGCGGCCGGGGAAAAGAAGCAGCAGGCAGCCGCAAAGCAGGAACAGTTGCGGAAAGACCGTGAAGAAAGAATCGCCAGACAACGGGAAGATTCAGAAGCGAATAAACAGGCGGCGCTGGCGCGTAAAGAGGAAATAAAGAAAGTTAACGAACAAAAACGCGCTGAAGCGGCTGCCGCGGCAGAAGCCAGGAAACAGCAGATTGAACGGCGCAATGAGCAATTGAAGCAGGAACGCGAACAGAAACTTTCCGGACAGCGCGCAGAGGCTGAAGTAAAGAAACAACAGGCGGCCGCCAGGCAGGAAGAGTTGAAAAAAGCGAGGGAAGAGAAAATTGCCGGCCGGCGCAGGGATTTAGAAGCCGGGAAGCAGGCGGCAGCGGAACGTAAAACGGAAATTGCAAAAGCTAATGAACAGAAACATGCTGAAGCAATAGCCGCGGCAGAGGCTAAGAAACGGGAGTCCAATGCCAGGCAGGAACAGTTAAAGAAAGAACGCGAAGAGAAACTTGCCGCGCAGCGCGCAGAACTCGCAGCCAGGAAACAATCCGCTGCTATAGCGAAAGAAAGAAAGGCCGCGGAAGCGAAAGCCAAGAAAGAAAGCCGCGCTTGCCGAGAAAACGCGTAAGAAAGCCGGACAGTAGCCAAATAAATACATATATATAGGTGTTTCCGGAACGCCCGTTCTTACGAGCCTTACTACATTGACTGCGGATGCCAGCGCCGGCGCGGTATATATATCTGAAACTGACGCCCTTACGGTTACGGTTGCCAATGTCGGTACGACTGCGGTCGGTATTTCCAACGCCAGCGGCGATATGACGATTAACGCTATTACGGCAACCGGTGCAGTTACCTTGTCCGCATACGGCAGTTTGCTTGACGGCAATACATCGACGAATAATATTACCGGTACGTCGGCCACGCTTAGTTCGACAACAGGTTCGATCGGGACTTCTTCAGATCCGATAGAATCAACAATCGCAGGGACGATCAGCGCGGTTTCGGTAACCGGAGTTTTTATCACCAATACCGGAGATTTGACCCTTTTTGATGCGAGCGCGTCGGGGGACGGGGATATAACCCTGATCAATACCGGAAGCGTTGCGCTCGGCGCTGTCAGCGCGGTATCGAATACCGTAACCCTGACGGCGACTACCGATATTTCTGATGCGTCTAACGACGCGGGGACCGATATTACCGCCGGCATCTTAACGGTTTCAGCCAGAAAGTTCGGCGCTGCGGCAGCGGCGATAGAAACAGATGTCACGACGTTTAACAGCATCGTTACTACTAACGGCGGTATATATTTTAGCGATCAAACCGGCGATGTTACTCTGACGACCATAACGGCCGGCGGCGGAGAGAGCGATGTTACGATTTCTACGACAGGGAATATCGCGCTGGGCGCCATTACCGCCTCCGGCGACGACGTTACCCTGACAACGACCGGCGGCAATATTACCGATGCGAACGGGTCGTCGGACAATGTCCGGGCCGCGACTTTAACGATTTCGGCTTCCGGGACGGTCGGCAGCGGCGACGGCCTTGAGCTTGCCGTCAGCAAGATTACCAGCAATGCGGTGGGCGGCATTACCGCGCAGAATACCGGCTCTATCGCGATCACGGCTGATTCTTTGCAAGGCAATACGACCGCCGTAACGATCGTTGCGGACGATATCACGATATTGAACGATACCGATGACAGTTCTATTACAATGGGCACGGGGAGTTCGTTATCGTTGACGGCGCGGTATGGCAGTATTGTATTTATCGACCAGAACGACACTATTACCGTGTATGGTAATATTACGCTCTCGGCGTTATTTGATGGTTTAGACGATGCGACCGATAATGTGGTATCGGGCCGGATCGTTGCCGGGAATTTTGTGTCCCAGACCGGGAATATATCGCTTACGTCGTATTCCGACATCACGATCGGATGTTTGACCGCTGCCGGGCATAGCGTTACGGTTACCTCAAATAACGGGCTTATTCTTGACGGCAACGGCGCGGCAGCCAACGTCGTCGCAAGTTCGGCTGTATTGACCGGTGCGATGCATACGGCGGAAAGCATATCCCTTGACCGCACCAATATTATCGGGCAATATTCCGCGGCGGTCGCGGAAGCGAATTCCGCATCAGGATTAGTTGATGTCTGCACGAGCAATTATTCCACATTAAGCACTATTGAGAGCAGTGCTCTTTCAAAGAAAAATACTGCGCAGACAACATATGATGCCGCGAAAGATGATTATGAGGATGCGGCTGATGAATTAGAGAGTATGCAGTCGACGTTCGACGGGTTGATGCTGGTGGAATCTGCGGCTAAGGTAGTTAAGGATGTCGCTAACTTTCCGTCATCAGCAGCTCAGGCTGTACCGCTTACCGGTGACGGCGGCTCCGATACCGCTTTTGCCGCTATCGAATTGGCGTTCGACGTAGCGGAAACCGCGGCAAGTGTCTATGAAACAACGGTTTTGAACCCGAAACAAGACGCAGTAAGCGACCTGCAGCATGCTTATAGTGTCGCTGCCGCGAATCTTGAGTCGGCTACGAACGATTATAACAACGCCGTCAGTGCCGCCGCAGGCGCCAAAGAGTCATTGGGCATTGCGACTGCGGATTATGATGCCTCGGTTATTGCCCGCGAGAAAGCGGAAGCGCTACGGAATCAGGCGTTGGCATCGTATACCGCGACCGAAGCGATCAATCTCGATGTACAGGCAGCTACGGTCACGGTTAATTCATCGTCGTCATCGTCCGGGTCAGCCGGCGATATCGCGTTTACCAACGCGTCTAATGTAACGCTTAATACGACGGGCGTGATTAGTGTTACCAATAATTCGAATGTCGACGCATTGCTGAACTTAACCACGTCCAACGGCAATATTTCCTATACACAGTCGGGGTCTGCAAATACTATCATTGGTTCGGTTTCCGCTGATACCACGGATGACGTTATCACCATTGTTTCGAATGGTACGATTACCAGCTCTGCTTCGAGCGATGGTACTGCTGATGTAACCGGGGCTACTATCAATTTGACCGGTACCAGCATCGGCCCGCTTGAAGTGAATGCGACGGTAGCGTTGAATGCCGATACATCCTCAAACAACGGCGCGATTTCGTTGAACGATATAACCGGCGCTATGCCGGTCGGATTGATCACCGCAGGCACCGGAAATATCACGCTGACTTCGGCCGGCACGATTACCGACGGAGCTCTCGATACCGCTGTCGATATTATCGGTACTACGCTGACGATCGCAGGAGCAACCGGCATCGGTTCTTCCGCGACCGGAGGCAGGCTCGATACGTCCGTAACGACCTTGAATTTAGGCAGTAGTGTCATTACCGGTGATGTGTATCTGCTCGAATCCAATGCATTGACCGCGTATGGAACGATGCTGTCGGGTTCCTTATATCTGAATACGACAACCGGCACGTTGACGCTGCACGGGTTAACGACGATTGCCGGCGGTATGACGATCGATCCGACCGATGTGGTTATCGATGCGGATTTGACTTCGTCAGGCGCGATCAATATTGCCGCGACCAACGATATTCAGATTACCAATAACGCGAAGGTGGAATCTACCGGAGCGGGGATCACGATCACTGCCGATGAAGATAACAGCGGCGCCGGCGCGTTTACTATGGAAAACGGAACTTCAGTCATCGCCAATACCGCCAGGGTTAAGGTCGATATCGAAGGCGCCAGCCTGGTTATCGATACGATCACCGCGACCGGTACAAACAGCGAGATAGAGCTTACCGCAAAAACTTCTACGATTACCGATATCGACGCGGAAGACAGCACTGCCGATATTACGGCGGATATTATCGATTTGGACGCGGTATCCGGTATCGGCACATCAAGTGCTTCGATCGATCTCGCAAGCGGGGTAACAATTACGGCTGATACAACGTCCGGGGTTATCAATCTCGATCACGCGGCTGATGCGGATACGACGATAGCGTCGATGACCACCGGCAACGGAAATATTAATTTCGACCAAACCGGTGCATACGGTTTGGCGTTCGGGACGGTTTCCGCGGATACGACGAATGATACGGTTACTATGACCGCACAGGGCGCTATGACCGCTTCGGCGGTGAATGCCGCCGCTGAAATAACTGCGGCGAATATTAATCTGACTGCGACGGCAAACGGTATCGGTACCGGTGCTAATGGTGCGCTTGATGTTAATGCTACCGTGCAACTTGATGCCGATACGACCGCAGATGACGCGGCTATCGCGATTGACGATATTTCCGGCGATATGCCGATTGGTGTTATCGATGCCGATACGGGATCTGTTACATTGACCAGCGTGGGAGGCATGCCCGATGCCGATGCGGGAGACGGTTTGGATATCGGCGGCGGCACGGTTACCCTCGATGCGGTATCGGGCGTCGGCAGCGCGAACGCTTTGGAAACGGAAGCTACCATAATCGATATCGATAATACTCCCGCGACGAGCGCCTGGGCGACCGGGAATATCAAGATCATAGAACTGGCGACCGGCGGTGATTTGACGGTGCAGAAAGCGGTGCAGGGCGATGTTGGTTGTGAATCGACCAATACCGGTAGTATCGATATCCGTACGAATGACGGATCTATAACCGTTTCCGGCGCGGTAACCGTACGCGACGGCGGCACGATCACTATCGACGCCAATGATGCGGGAGCCGACAGCACACGGAGTTTGACCATCAACGGGCTGGTGACATCATCGGTCGGGCTCAAAGACGTGGGCGTGGATGTCGTCTATGCCGGTACGATCAATCTTCTTGCCGACGAGGATGTGAACGTCAATGCGAAGGTAAGCACTTCGAATGCGAATGCCGCGTATACCGCTAACGGCAATATTGTGGTGATTGCGGATAACGGTGATGTCAATTCCGCGGCAGTGCTGGAAGTTGTCGGATCGGGCAATGTTACGGTTACCGCCGGTGACGATGCGATATTTACCGCTGCGGGCGATATCACCGCAGTAACCGGGGAGATCGAAGTCAATGCGACCGCTGTCGGCGGGGTTATTACCATGAATGACGGAACGTTATTCAATGCCGGAAGCGGGATTATAGATCTGAATGCATATGGGAATATTACGCTGGGCGGATTGTTGACGACAAGCACATCGGTGACATCCGGTGCGGAAGCGGTGAATATCAATTCTGCCGCCGGTGGTATTATCGACGGCGGTGACACCTATGTGGATGTAGTTGCGGCATCGGGCAGGCTGGTGATCGATGCGGTGACGGGCGTCGGCTCGTCGAATGCGCTTGAAACCACGGTCGATTCGATCGATATCGATAATACGACGTCAGGCAATATCGATATCAATGAAAGCGATGCGATCAGCGTAACCCAGATCGATCAGGATGGTACCGGTAACGTGAATCTCGACGCGGCAGGGAGCATAACGGTAACCGCAGGTACCGGGCTTGGCGTTACGGCAACCAGCGGAACAATAGAACTCGATGCTAACGGCACAGCCAGCGATATAGCCGTTAATGAAGTGATAGTAACCACAACGGGGAATATTAACATATTGGCGGACAATGATGTTACGTTCGGAGCAGGCGGGGATGTAACCTCAACCAGCGGCAACGTCACGGTCACGGCGGACGCCGATAACGGCGGGACGGCCAGCGGCGCATTGACTATGAACGACGCTACATTGATCAACGCCGGCAGCGGCAGCATAGCTTTGAACGCCGACGAAGACATCACCCTCGGAGGTCTGCTGACGACAAACACCTCAACCACCGCGGTCGTTCTGACCAGCACGGAGGGCGGTATTGTTGACGGCGGGGATACCTACGTCGATGTTGTGGCTGCTTCCGGAAGACTGGTGATAGATTCTACAACCGGTGTGGGCGTCTCCAATGCCATCGATACCACGGTAGGCTCTCTGGACATCGATAATTCCACCTCCGGTATGATAAATATCAACGAAACCGACGCCGTTACCGTGGCCAAGGCTGTACAGGCGACTACCGGGGACATCCTTATAGTTTCCGGAGGGACGCTGACCGTGGATTCGGCCGGTTCTCCTGTGAACGCGGTGAGCACTCTGACTACCAGTACGATCACGCTGGACGCCAACGGGATCGCTTCCGACATCGTGGTCAACGACGGAATATCCAGCGCGAGCGGGGCGATCACCTTGACCGCGGATAACAATGTTATCTTCGCTGCAGAAGGCGATATCACCTCGACCAGCGGCAACGTCACGGTCACGGCCGACGCCGATAACGGTGCAAACGGCGCCATCACTATGGCCGACGGAGCGCTGATAAACTCCGGTTCAGCCAGGATCGATATGAACGCCTACGGAGATATAACGCTGGGTGGATTGATCACGACCAACGCAGGTGACGATGCTGTTACCGTTACCTCCACTGCCGGCGGTATAATCGACGGCGGGGACAGTCATATAGAAATAACCGCCAATTCCATAGGCGCCATAGTGGACCTGGATGCGGCCACCGGAATAGGCAGCGACAATCCTCTGGAGATAAAGATATACTCTCTTGAGGCGGATAACTCCACTTCCGGGAACATAAAAATAAATGAGAGCGATTCAATACTCTTAAGTACCGTGGTAAACCATGCGCCGGGCTCTATTGAAGTAGAGGCGGGAGGTACCATTACCACCAATACGCTTAGCGCCCTGAACGGTGCGGTCAATCTGAATTCTACCGGAGGCGACCTGATCGATGTGGAAGGCGGTTTGTTGACCGCATCCACCACTACTGAACTGCGCGCGAGCGGACTTATCGGGACTATAGAGAATCCTTATGACGTGAATATAACCTCCGGCGGTCTCTGGGTCTGGGCCGGTTCACAGAACCGGGAAGTATCCGCCAACCTGCGCGGCATAGTGGTCAGTAATGACGATACCGAGAGGGTGGAGATATTTACGCCCGCGCCTCCGGGATTGGTGCTTCTGGACAGCCGTTTGATGGGCGGCGCCAATTACGGCAGCGGCAGCGCTAACGGCAGTATTTTAAGCAGAGGATACGGTTATCTTGATCTCTTCAGGAGCGATGTGACCGATTCCGCATATGCCCGCGCTCTCGAAGAACCGTGGGGATATAAACTGCTTCTGCCTTGGTCTTTACCGAGCGGGGCGAAGATCGACAATGATTTCTTGAGCGATACCCCGATGATAATCGACGCCAGCCTGTTGAATCTGCCGGTGTTGTATATGGATATTAGCAAATCTATGGATTATTATGTGATCAGGTCGATAAAATAAGGTTGTGCAAAAGGAGGATCGGTAAAAATGAAAAAGAGTTTATTAGCGGCGGCAGCTTTGATGATCATCGGCGGGATAGGGCATTCGGCTATAGCGGCTTCAACGGACAGTAAGCCCGCGGCTGCGGATAAGACGGCACAGATCAAGCCCAGGGAAGTAAAGGTGGACAGGAACTATGACGGGGTCATTGACCGTATAGAATATTATGATGCCAAAGGCACCGTTTTGCGGGTAGAAACCGATACTAATAGCGACGGTAAAATGGATGAATGGGTGTATTACGAGAATGGCGTACCCGTCAAGGGAGAGAAAGACACAAACGGCGACGGCAAAGCCGACAGGGCGATGGTTTACGACGCGCAAGGGAATCTGATCCGCGTTGAAGCCGATGTTAACGGTGACGGCAAGATCGACGAATGGGTGTATTATGACGGCGGAAAACCGGTAAAGGCGGAGAAAGACAGCAACAAGGACGGCAAGCCGGATACCTGGGTTTCGTATTAAATTTACCTGCCTTTTTTGTATACAAAGGGCCGGCATAACAGCCGGCCCTTTGTATGATTCCTGCAACTCCTCTTATCTTCCTTCGCAGGAAAACGCGAGTGTCTATCCATGGAGGAAGAGTGCGCTGTTAAATAAGTTCTTTAGACAGCGCACAGAGTCGGCCACTTCTCTTTAAAAAGCCGTGGAATCCATAAGTTTTGCTTTAAGCCAGGATATTTGTTATAATGTGTTGTGTTAAAATTCTTTCAATAGAGTCCGTTTAGTTTGCCATTGATGTTTGGGCGGACTCGTCGGAATGACGGATGCGGGAAGTATGGAAATAAGATGATGTTGATTCGTTCCCAGGATTGAGCCGTGGATTAGTACTTACACAACGCAATTAAGTTTTTTTAGAACCCAGAACCTAAAACCTAAAACCCAGAACCTGTTTTCAGGAATTTAATATGCCAGAATTAAGAAAAGACCCGATCATCGGCAGATGGGTGATAATTTCCACAGAGCGCGCCAGGCGGCCGGAGCAATTCGCCGCCAGGGAAAGTTTCCTGCCGCAGGAGGAAGCTTGCCCTTTTTGCGAAGGCCATGAAGCGGAGACCCCGCCGGAGATTTACGCTTTGCGCGGCCACGGCACGCATCCTAATTCACCCGGGTGGGACTTGCGCGTGGTTTCCAGCATATCGCCTTTTTTAAGGGTCGAGGGGACTCTCGAACGCCGCGGGCACGGGCTGTATGACGTGATGAACGGCATCGGCGCCCATGAACGGATCATTGAGACCAACCGACATATCGCGAATATGGCCGATTTGCCGAAAGAGCAGATAGCTAAGGTTATTTCCGCCTATATCGCCAGAATAAACGATCTGGAGAAGGACCAGCGGCTGAAATACGTGCTGGTCTTTAAAAAT
>JGI24729J20445_1000930_pt1 | contig 12583 bp, 17 predicted proteins | sample EPASupsiteSAE323_FD_20445 | JGI IMG/M metagenome (IMG submission 20445) | reverse complement strand
TGTGTATTTGATGAAAAGGGCGGGGTTCTACCCCCGCCTCTTTCTTTATGGAAGGAGACTCACAGTGATTACACACCCAAGGAAAAGCATTGTGAGTAAGATAGATGTAGCAATACAAGAAGTAGCTTTTTTAGTCAGCATCGTTAGCCTCGTAAACGTCTGGTTCGTTAAGTTCATCTCGGAGTTTGTCATACGCCAACTGGGCGTAGTGCGCGATTTTAAAAAGATCTCGGAGTCTTTCTTTATTTCCTCGAACGGAAGTCCTCCTGCGATTAATGTATTTCTCGATTGCTTTAAAACAATCTTCTGCTGACCAGTCTGTAACTTGATCTTCGCCTTCGCGGTTGCCGTACTGGACATTTGCATATTCGTTGATATGTCTCCAGACTTTGTTTTGAAATACAGTCCACTGCCCAGTACGAGATGGTACGCGAGCAAAGAGTTTATCGGTCATCTTTCATCTCCGTTTCATTTACCTTTCGTTAGCTGCCCAGACATACCAAATTCCCTCTTCCCCTGTTGGGGAATAGTACTTTCGAAGAACTGTCCCACTCCTGATAGCTGTATCTATGCAGTTATCAAACTTCTTTGCGTCTATATCCCTCCAAACCATCTGAAGAAGTTGCTTTTCTGAAATCACTTTGTGCTGCTGGATTATTCCAAGAAGAAGATCTACATCAGCTGTAACCTCCGAGCGTCCAATAGAAGCGAATGTTTTTCCCATGCGGAGTTCGACTTCTATAAGGTACTGCATTGCTTCTTCAATATGATGCCAGTGAATTAACATTTCCCCGGATCTTGCAGCTGCGAATATAAGGGCGAGCTTTAGAATAAACATCTGCTTTCTTGAATACCAGCCATTAAAGGCAGGGTCTCTACAGATTCTTCTCGGATCGCATTCGTCATAGTCGTTGTACCAGTCTATCCATTGCTGCCTGCATTCCGGGGAAAATTCGTAATTTCCTGAGATTCGTGATATGACTGAGAGGTCGTGGATTAATGCTTCCTTCAATGTCGCACTCGGAGCTTCGGGGATTGCAACCTTTTTCGTTCGTCCTGTTGCCCATACGAATATAATCCGAGTTGTGAATCCGTTACCTACAGCGGAAGGAGGAAGGGAACTTGCAAGGGAGTCTGGAGTTGTTGCTCCAAGGATGTTTAAGAAAACAGCAGGAGCTGTATCGCAGCCGCTTTGCTTTGTCTGATATTTCCAAGGAAGTTCTTCACAATCGAATAGGTCTGTTAGAAGGACGAGCATTTTAGTATTATCTTTCTTCTGCCCGATGAAGGATTCAAATTCTCTCGAAACGATTGAAAGAGAGCTATGTGTGAAGTTAGTTCCATCTGGCATTGGCTCGACTTCTACAGCATCAGAGATGGCTCTGATAAGAGCTTCCTTTGTTATTGCATCTGCAGAGGTGTGGATTCCAGGAATTTCGTGGATTAAGCGAGTTCCGTAAGAAATGGCCTGGGTCTTTCTAGAGGCGCCCGGTTCAGCTACTAGGATAATATAGAGATTTGGGTACATTCGAAGGCGTCCATAGCTAAGCCAGGTCTTCTTTCTTAATGCAGATGCAATGGCAGATACCCCTACCCATTTGTGGAAGATAGGGGCAGATTCTGTATCCTCGGTATATTCGGAGTAGGCTTCGAGCCAGTTAGGAAGTTTACGGTTCATGAAGTTAGCTCCGAATAAAGGAAACTATTCGTAAAGGTCAATGTCTTCGTTTTGGAGAAAGCTTTCGTTTACACGAAAAGCAACTTCTCTGATTCTAGGATGTGCTCCTTTTCCATAACGAAGTTTATAGAAGTGCTTCCAGGCGGAGAGTCTGCCGGAAACGATCATGTCTGTAGCTATGCAGTGAGGAAGAACATCTCGCGCGATTTCTGGCTTTACATCCACATGAAGGAGCTGTTCGTATCGTGCGAGTGCTTCGTCAACTGCATAGCGGAGTGTACTTGACATCTGTGTACCGGAGTCGATTATGATTCGTATTGGGTGATTCATGTAGTTAACATAGCGAGTGCTTTCCTGAGTGAACTGGAGAGTTCTATGCCGGACGATTTCGTGGGAGATACCGCGATCTACAGTCATTTTAAAAATATAGATAGGTTGATTTCCAGTTTGTTCGTCTTCGACAATAGGGGTATAGAAGTATTTAAACAAACTGGGCGGGTCCTCGAATATTTCTGGGATGTAGTTGTGAAGTGATTGGGTTATAATGCAGAGAGATGGATTTAGCCACTTGTCTATTTCAATGTGGTGTTCGAGCCAGGAGCGCAAGGAACCAGAGAGATAGAGGTTTTGATTAATAACATCGATATGGAAGAAACGTGGCCAGATGTCTGTTAAAGGGAGGTTAGACTGCCCGTTAAGTTTACCGAGAAGAAGGGTGATGTTGCTATGTTCAAGAACAGAAGTATGACCACGAGAGATAAGAGTTTTTACAAACTTGAGAGAATTGGAATCTTCTTTTGGTTCGGACTTCCAACAAAGACGACCAAAAGATTCGAGTTGTTTGAGCATGGTGGCTGGGTTAGATGGTGCTCTTCCGATGTATTCTACATCCTGGTTTATGTATTCAATGTTCATAAGGATTCCTTCACGTAGTCTGTATACTCGACCTCTTTCATAGTTCCCCAGGTTTCTCCGATAGAGAAATCTACATCGATGGTGAATTCTCTTCCGTTTACTTCCAGGGGCATAAGCATACACTCTTTCATGGCTTTCATAACAAAAGGAACTTCAGAAGGATCGCAGTAGGCATAAACAGCATCATGAAGTTGAAGAAGGAGATCGATTAAATCAGGGTAGTTTTCATACATCTTAACGAGAGCTTTGTTCATGAGATCGCCTACAGTGCTCTGGGGAATGTAGCTGTAAGCAGAACGGAATAAATTATCTCCCCAGCGGTCTGTGAATTTATGTTTCCTTCCGAAGAGGTTATAGAGGGTTCTTGTTTTTCTGAGTTCGTCTTTAATGCGCTCATGCCAGAGGTGGAGTTGCGGACACTTGAGATGGTAGAGGGTCATAAGGCGCTTTGCTTCTGCAAGGGGAATGTTTAACTTTGTAGCGAGAACTCCAGGACCCGCACTGTAGTTATTTGCATGACGGATTGTTTTTCCAATTTGGCGTTGTTCTGGAGTAACCTCCTCGATAGGAAAACAGAACATATCTGCTGCAGTTACTTTATGTACGTCGAGATTATTTTCGCTACGATATTTCTTTGTCTTTCCATAAGACTCCTCAAAGAGTTCAATCAGCTTTCTATCTTCGATAAGATACGCTACAACAACAGCTTCGGCTTGCATGTAGTCAGGAGAAACAATTACTTTTCCCGGAACTTCGTAGATTTTCCTGGCTACCTTTGGGACATTCTGGAGATTTCCACTTCCATACGGAAGGATGATAGATGCACTGGAGGACCACCTCCCGAAGGAACGGTACTGTTCTTCGTCATCTATGAGAAGTCCCTTGTCTTCTCGAAGCATTGTAGCGCCGGTTATGTTATAGCAGGTGTGGACTGTTCCTTTTGGACTTGGTTCAACTTCAATGAATTGAGAAAGCTTTGTAAGCTTCTTCCATTCGAGTATAAGGTCAAGTGTAGGGTTGTTGGAGATTCGGGCAAGCTTTTTGAGCGCTTCTGAGTCTGCTGTCGTTTTCCTTGTTTCATTGACTGATTTCCTCCGTTTGTACTGAGTTGGGAGGTTCATGTCTTCATAGAGGACTTTTTGAAGTTGTTGACTGGAGTTTAAGTTTACTTTCTTTCCAAGGGCGGATTCGATTTCACTGTCAAGTTGTTTAATCCTGGGATAGATTCCTTTTGCAATTCCATTGTCGTCTATGGAATCGTCGTGAAGAAGTTTCTTTTGTGTCTCTCTGTTAATTGGAATGCCCTGTAGCTGGAGCATGGAAGCGGGTTTAACTTGAGACATTTCAAAATCGAAAGTAGATTTGATGTTTTGTTTTATCATTTCAGCTTCGAGAGCGTTCCAAATTCCGTAGGTATTTGCAGCGTCACCGACGTTGTAGAGAGTAGGGAATTGGTTTGAGGTGTGCTTCCATGCGGGAACGTTAAGAAGAATAGAGGCAAGGAAGCCAAGACTTCTTGGATGCTCGGGCCAGACTACATGACCGGCTATGAGAGTGTCAGCGTAGAAATTCTTTGTAAAGATGTGGAGTTTTTCCCAGAGGACGTTGATGTCATAAAGTCCATTGTGCATTATAGTGTTGCATTTGGAAAGGACTCGGGCGACGGAGAGCCAGATTTCCATTTCGTCAGATGTGCTATAGCGTGGGTGTCTTCCGTTAAAGAAGTCGAAAGAAAGAGCGTGATTTGGAGAGTCAGCAAACCCGATAATGTCTATATGCGTTCCAGGATTTTTGACTTCGATGTCTACTGCAATGGGAGCTTTGTGGTCGTGGAGGAGGAAGAGAAGATAATCGAGGAATTCTCTTCTGGATGAGGTAGCGTTCAGAGAACGCTTGTCTTGTGGCAATGCAGGTGAAGATGAATTTGCATAACCTTTTCGTAAGTCCATAACACACGGAAAGTGTAGTTTCCATTCGTTGTCTACTGCTCCAGGATGGTAGGTGAAAATGCACTTTTGGCCAGGAACAAGGGTAGATTCCATAACGTAACCACGGAACTGGGATATGGATGTCTGGCCAGTTAATGCCCAAAGAGCTGTTCTTCCAAGACCGATGACGATGTTAGGACGAAAGAAAAGGATATCCTTTTTAAGTTGTTCAACGAAGAGCTGCATTTTGTTTGTAGGTCTGGTACACTTCTTGTCTTCGAAGTAGAAGTCAATCCTGTTGCCAGGGGGGCGTTCCCTGGCAACATTGGTTATAAGGCAGGCTTCTCGAACGATAGGAGTTTGATAGAGAAGGGAGTCAAGAACTCTACCATCGTGCCCTTTGAAGCACTTTCCAGTAGCTTCTTCGTCTGCCCCAGGGGCTTCGCCTATGAGAAGGATGCTAGCCGAGGCAGGACCCTCAGTGTGTGTTTGCGCCATCAGCTTCTCCAAAGGTGGGGATAGGAGCTTCGAGAGAGTTGAGAAGTCCGCAGGAGGTGCAGATGTAGCCGGCAGGGACCTGGACCATGGTGTGGCTGGACTGACCAGTTACAAGAGGACTTGCATAGCGGACTTTAAATGCAGGAAGAAAGACATCGCAACCACACTGGCATTTGATAATGGGAAGATTGTTGATGTTCACGCTTAGTTGAGGCATGGATTGAGCCCTTTTTTGGTAAATACACAATGTGTATTTGTTAACGGTTTTTTAATTCTTCATACACGAGGGCAATTCGGCTTTGTGCTGTAACAAAAGAAGCATTGTCTATTTCAATTCCAGTACAGATTAAGTTTTGTCGAAGACCTGCTTCAATGGAAGAACCGGAACCCATGAATGGGTCGATGAGGGTTTGACCAGGAAAAGAACATCGAGAAAGAAGGTTTGTAAGAAGCTCTACCGGCTTTTCATAGGGGTGCTTTCGTTTAGAGGAGTGGATAGGAGGGCATTCGATCCAGTCGGGTTGTGCTAGCTTTACAAGAGAAGATTCAGATCTTCTGCAATAGAGGATCATCTCGTAACAGGAAGATGGCCAACAGGACGGGGCAGTACATTGGCCTGTTTCACGTTTTATCCAGATAATAGGACGGATGTGGGGAAGCCAACCGGCTCTTTTAAAGATGAAGTAGACTGTTCGAATATGTTCTGGAGAAGAGAAGATGTATGCGTGGGAAGTTGGTTTGGTAAAGCGAAAAGATTCCTTTGCAAGAAGTTTGTAGTAGCGAAAAGCATCCGCCTTTCTGTCAGAAATCATAAATCCAGAGGTATTAAAAGTTCCGCTTGGAAGTCCTCCGATCTTGTGGCACTGGAGGTCTGCATCAATTCCATAGATCGGGTCGGTTAGGAGGATGTCAAAGGAGGCATCTGGAATTGTAGGAAGATATACCTCTGCGTCTGCTTGAATGAGGGAAAAGGTTTTCTTTCCGTCGTCGAGGAGCTTTTGATGTTTCACTGCATCAATTGCAGCAGTAGCAATACGCTGCATTCCTTTTGCGGCTTTTTGAATTTCAGTAGCTGTCTTGGCTTCTTTGAGGTCAGGGAAGGATTGTACCATTTGATCGATTTGAAGTTGCTTTTCTACCTGGGCACGGGAAACACCAAGGGCGTTTGCAGTTTCTGTAATCCCCCAACCGTCAGTTATAGAACCCTTCTTTGCCGCACCGTGACGTTGTTGTTTAAGACGATGATAGTCCGCTACAGCAGCAGCGTAGTCAGCGGGGGTAAAATCCTCCCTAAAACAGTTTGCCTCTATCTCCAGTTCACGAAGTTCTGCATCGTCTGCAATGTCTTCGAAGGTACATTTAACATCTTTTCCTGCGAGGATGCAGGCGGCTAGGCGACGACCGCCATCTACGAGTTCATAGTTCCGTGTTACGATAATGGGAAGGATTTGGCGCTTTTCTTTTATACTCTTGGCAAGAGAGCTTACATCACCAAGAGCAGTACGGTAGCGCTTTTGTCCTTCGCGGATTTTGATCTTACTGGGATGGACGAAGAAACATTCCATGAAGTCTCCTAAATAAGGCCAAGTTTTCTGAGAAGTTCGCAGGCTTCTGGAGGGAGTTGAAGAAGATCTTTCTTTTTCGCTTTTGTCTTTGGTTCTTTTATCACCTTCGGGTCAACAACAGCGTTTGTAGTTAATTCTTTATCCCTTTCTTGGAAGTAGGAAAAGAAGAATGCCTGCTGCTCTGAGGGGGTAAGGTCGAGAACATTGGGATAGAGATCTTCTAGTCGCATATGGAGGTACTCAAGATTGCTTCGATTTTTGCAAGTTCTCTCTTGAGCAAGATTTCAGCCATGTTAAGAATCTGCTGAATCTCTTCATCGGAGATTTTTGGTGAGATATCTGAGCGAATACGAAGAGTTATCTCTCCTTCGAATCCAAGAGTAATGATAGGGATTTCTTCAGTTGTTTGAGCATTAAAACAGTGACATTCAGGACAGCCGCTTTCACAGGATTCTTGTTTTTGTTCTTCGTCTTTACACATAGAAGTCTCCAGGAAAAAGGGGCTCTTTCGAGCCCCTTGTTACGAAATGGTTGCTGATTTAGTTAGGCTCTGGTTGTATCCAGAGTAATGGACTGAACACGATTCCTAGCGTCGCCTTTGTAGACTTCGATGTCTACAGCGACAATGACAGGGATACCGATCCAACGTTGTTCGATGATGGACTGGGCGATGGCCTGACGATCCTTGCGGTCTTCGACGGGGATTTTCAAGTTGTCGAAGTCGCGCTTCATAGAGTTAATCTTCCCCTGGTGCTTTGTAACGCGGCCGTTGGACTGGAGTTCGTTTTTATCGCCGGGCTTTGGGAGCCACATGCGGTAGTAATCGTGACTACCGTCAACAGCAGTAGTTCCGTCAGACATAACAACACCGTTTTCAACGAAGCAGAGTTTGAATGCAATGGAGTACTTACTCGCTTCGTGAGTTACTGCTACGATGTTAGCGCGGTAGTTTCCGCCGGGGATTAGAGGAACAGGTTTGAATTCATCTTCGAGGTTGAAGTCTACATTAAGACCAGCATCACTAGAGTCATCTGGGTGATTAGGAACTCCATCACCTTCGGCTTTGAGAGTTCCGTGCTTTACGTAGTGGTCGAGTTCTTCTTGAGACATAGCGGAAAAGTCGGGTTCGGCTGCTGTGGTTTCGGTAGTTGTCACTTCGGTTTCAATCTTCTTAGCCATTTTTAAATTCCTTCGTTCTTTGGATTGCTTTAGGAGTTTATTGAAATCAACCATTTTGTTTTCCTCTGTAGGTTATTGTGTCGTTGTCTCCTTTGCTTTGATGGCGTTCTGTATCTGTTCCATGCGTTTTTTCTGCGCGGAAATAGCGGAACGGTAGGCGGACATAACAGCAGGATAGTTGTTTGGAAGTTCTGCTGGGAGAAGACTAGCTATACCGGACATGGTAGAACGAGCTTTATACATTCCCATGGGGATGGTGCGAAGGTACCACTCTGTTCCGCCGCCTTGCTTTGGCTTTGTAAAAGCACAGTAAACTTCTTCGAAATAACCAGGGACGCGAATAGCGAGTTGGCCAGTTAAGAGAGGCTCAATTCCGATGATAGCGCCAGTCTTTGCATCAGTCTTAATTTCAAGATGAGCGATGACAACGATATTGCAGTTGTATCCAATGAGAGAACGAAATTTCCCTTCCATGAGATTACGGACCATGCTGTAGTGTACGTTCCAGATAGGACCGTTTGTCTCGGAGCGCTTTGGATCGAGCTGAAGAGAGCGTTCCATTGCGATGTCAGACATGGCAGTGGTGGAGTCGAGAATGACGGTTTTGTATTTTCCTTCTTCGACGAGTTTGGAAACCTCTCTTTCTTCCTTTTCGTAGAGAACCCAGCCAGCAGGGGAAATTGGATATTCGGAATAGTCCCATCCCTGGTAACGGCTGTAGGTGGCTATCTTTCTATCGAAGTTGAAGACAAAGCCAGGGGTGGGGAAGGTGGCAGCAAATTCACTTTTCCCTGTTCCGAAGTCTCCACAGATGAAGAACTTTCCGCAGGCTTCGTCGATTACGTGGTCGCAGGCGTGTAGGATCATAGTAAGTTATGCTCTTTCAGAAGATTCTCTCGACGGAGGTTTCGTTCAAAGGATGCTTGACGAACATCCCAAATAGGGCAGGTTATGAAGTTGTCTCCTAGGATCAAGTTATCTAATGGACGTTGCTGTTCACAGAGCATGGAGTAAGAACAAGAACCCCAGTGATGACAGGAGTCTTGCTGCATTGGCCAGACGTTCGTGCGGTATGCGTGTTGGAGTTCAGAAGCAGTTTTTATTAGGGAGAGGCGCCACTGAGAAATGTCATAGGGAGTGTAGAGTTCTGGAACTCGATAGAAATCGATCTTTGGTGTTCCATAGAGTTCAGTCTTTTTACTCTTTGTAGCAGAGAGGTGGTGAATGGAAACAAGGAAGCCGTCTGGAGAAGTTGGAAGGGTTTTAGAAGCAGCGTAGCTATAGCCGATGAACTGAGGATCACGACGAAGAGTCTTTGTAACAGTGGTAATTGGCTTTCCAGTGGACTTGAAGTCGAGAATCCAGGGGCGACCTCCGAGAAGGATTTCGAGATCTATCTGGCCTGTAAAAAGGAAAGGGTTGATACAGAAAGAGGATTCTTCGCGGGTCTCGGGGACGATAGGAATTTCAAAGTAGCGTTCCGTTGCAAGGACAGTGAGAAAACCTTCGTCAGCTGAGAAAAAGGAGACATAACGCATAAAGGAATCAAGAAGGTTAGAGTGAGTGCGATAGTCTTCGTAGAATTCACGGTTTTTTGATTCCTCCTGCCATTCGTAGGTGGAGACAAGGATGGCAGCTTCAATGGCTTTACCGTCTTTAATCCATCCGTTTTTCTGAACGTGGCTATAGAAAGCGTCCATCATGGCGTGCCAGACGGTTCCGTAGCGAAGGGCAGAGGAACCAAGGCGGGGTTGAAGCCCAAGGATGTGCTGATAGTAGTATTTTCGAAGGCAGTCAACTGCACAGGAACGGCGAGTGTTATCAATGCGAAGGAGGGAAAGTTCAGATACGGCGGGTTGATCTACTGGATACATGCAAGAAACTCCTATGCTTCTTCTAAGCGAATGAGATCATCTATCTCGTTTGGAGTTCTTTTGAGAAGAAGACAGCGTAGCCTTGGTTATGCGGCTACGCTGTCTTTGGTTCGGGCGTTTACGAAATGCCCGGAATCTTGATATTGAGAGCTTTGAGAAGGACTGCTGCGGCTTCTCTTTCCTCTTCAGAGAGGTTCTTGAAGTTCGTTGCAACGTCCGCAAGAGAGACCTTGGGAGCGGCGGGCTTGCGGATAACCCATTCGCCTTTCTTGAGAGCTTCCCAGACCTTCTGGACGAAGGCTTCTGCTTCTACAGGGGATTCGGCAGCAGCTGCGGCATCACCCAGTTTGTGACCAACGCCGAATGGGACGAAGTGCTTGCGGATTTCTTCGGGAAGTTCATCGCAGTCAAAGACCATGGGGCCAGTCCCATCACGGACGGTGATGATGACTTTGCCGGGCTGGCTGGTTAGGTCCTTTTCAAGCTTCTTCGGGCGCTTCGGAACTGTGGGAACAACGACGTTTTCAGCTTCAACGAGTTCAACAGGCATTTCCATTACTTCAGGCATTTCGCTCATTGTAACATCTCCGGGTTCGAGTTCTTTCTTTTTACGAGGCATCTTCTTTGTGTCCTTTGTGTCCTTTGTGTCCTTTGTGAATGACTGTTTTGTTCTCTTTCGGTGATTGTGTTTATGACATGGTTGTGATGGAACGTCAATGGAAATTTTTCCAGTAGAAAACGGGCAAATACACATTGTGTATTTAATCGGGTTGTGGTTTGAATTCAATCCTCCTTTCTCTGAAGAGATCGTATGGGAGAAGGTAAGTAATGGGGATGGAAAGGGAAAGGGCTAAAGTCAGCTCTTCCATAACTCCGATGGAGTCAGACCAGTCTTCGAGGCAGAGTACAGTAAACATATCGCAACGTTTGAGGATGTTGCTGCAATAAGGTTTCCAAAAGTCCCAAGAAAAGGGAAGATTGCAAACCTGGGAGACATCGTGGCAGTGGATGACAGGGGAAATGACATGGTAGCCGTAGTGGAAGAGGAAGCCAACTGCGTCACGAACGAGGGAGTAGCCCCAGCAGGAAATGCGGTTGTCAGGGTGGCTGTAGGGAGAAGCGAGGTAGATAAGGCTGTTAGTCATAGATGTCTCCGTCTTCGTCTTCGATGAGGAGGTTTTCGAGTTTGCCTTGGGCAATACCAAAAGTGTAAAAGGGGCCTTCGTAAATGCCTTTCCAGACGAAGTAGAATCCTGGAACAAGGCCAAGGCAGTTATTCTTTTTTACTTCGAATGGACGCGGGGTGAATGGTCTTGTTGACATAGGACTACCTCATCTGTTTAAAAGTTTCGCTCATAGCGTTCATGGATTTCTGACACCAGAGAAGTTTAGCCCTGGCGTTTGTGGCTGTCTCTATAACAAAGCCGAGTTCTTCGATGAGAGTTTCAAAGTTTGGAAGGTCAGAGCCGCAAATGGCTGGAGTGGCTTGAGTAGGTAGGTAGTAGACAACTTGATTGGTACCTGAAAAGGCTTTAATTAACTTCCCTTCCTGGGAAAGGCGATTCATTTCTGAGATGATAGTAGAACGTAACCAAATACATGCGCTGGCTCGTTCGATGTCATCAATGGTGTATTCCTGTCCTTCCTTTAGAAAAGAAAGGAGCCATGTCTGAAAGCCTCTTTTTCTAGGGTTTGAACTTTCGCTCATGACTTTAGTCCTCTGTGGTGTCTTTAAGTGTTTCGATGAAGTGGTTATAAGCAAGGTGGAGGTCACTGGAATCTAAATAAGGGCCGTGGGGATGGTTGTTGTAGTCGTAGTAATACCACCCAGGTGAAAGGCCTGCTTTACTGCAGGCAGTGCAGTTTGGAACGTAAAATATTCTCATTAAATAACTCCTTTAAAAGAGAAGTTCGTACGCTACAAGGCAGTCGGGGATTTCTTTCGACTTCACAAGGCCGTATTTTACGGTAAGGGTTTTTCCTAAGAGCTGTTTTCGGTTATGCCAGTAGGTTATTCTCCTTTCTTTTGTGAGTTCGGGACCTGTTCCAACAAAGAAGGAAACTCCGTCGGAACGGATTACTTCAAAGGCGCCAAGCATTCCAGTTGCCCAGCCAGTTCCCTCCTTGAATCCAACGATAGTGCAGGGTTCTTTTTCAGTTGGTTTGAACTTTAGCATAGCTATAGTGCGCTTTGGAGTATACAAACTTTGCATAGCACGAATGATTATACCTTCGTATCCTTCGAGGAGATAGCTGTCACATACAGCTTTCCATAAAGAGATGTGCTTAAGCTGATCTTCGAGGATTCTAACGTGCGGGAGTTCAAGGGAACGAAAATCGTTGAGACGGTTAAGGCGATGGGTCTGTGGAATGTCTGCAGAAAGGTAGTCGAAGATGTGAAACTGAAGTTCCAGTGTATCGGGGTTTGTATTGTTTCGTTTTCGTGAAAGAGCAGAGTGAATGCGGTTCCTGGGCCAGCCATGGACGTAGATCTCTCCGTCATAGGGTAGGTGAGGAAAATTTTGAATTTCTTCGGAAATTCGGTTAAGAAATTGGAATTCATTTCCATAGCTAGAGAGGAAGGCAGGCTTAGCAGGGCAACCGTGCCATTCGATTCGACAGCGCTCTCCGTTTAGCTTTGGCTGAGTGATACAGATATCTCCAAAGGAATTTTGGAATTTGAGAAGGGTTTTTGGAGACATCTTTTCTGCTAGTTGAACTCCATTTCGTTCCAGACGAACGGGCATTTCATGCCTCCTTTTTTATATACGCAGGAAAGAGTTCTTCGATTTCATCATCTGAAAGGGGACCTTCAGCTTCTTCAATTTGCTCCTTGGTAAAGCCATCTTCGATCATAAGGCGAAGGCGACGAAGACGATCTACTCCGGGGTCAATGGTTATTCGACTGATAGTGCCATCGGCTGATTTAAGGAAGCCGATGAATGG
>JGI24729J20445_1000919_pt1 | contig 12666 bp, 14 predicted proteins | sample EPASupsiteSAE323_FD_20445 | JGI IMG/M metagenome (IMG submission 20445) | reverse complement strand
GATAATTCGGATAAAAAACCGCTTTTTGAGAAAAGCCGGCATCCGAACAAGGCCTGCGCGCACAAATGGGACTGGGTTTTCATTGCCGACGAGCAAGCGCGGGCAAACATTGCCTACCAAATGCAATATTTGGAGTTTTTGGTTAACCTTTACAATGATTACCAGATCTACGCGGCGGTGGAGTCGCTGCTGTGCAAAAATATCATGGTTCTAATCGACAGTATCGTGGAATGCGCGCTGTTTGATTTGGTAAACCAGGCGTGCGCCAAGGCCAACCTGCAATATGATAAAAAAACATTTCAAACCAAGATCATCCAAACGGCATGCGACCTGGGAATTATTACCAAGCACATGAAGGATAATTTCCATAATTTGCGGCGGGTGCGCAACCTCTTGCACATGAAGGGGATCGAATACGCCGAATACAACGCCTATACCATCGACGAGGCCAACAATTACCTGCGGCTGCTGGAAAAATTCCGCGCCCGGATCGCGGCGGGCAAGGCCTAGCGCGGCCATTATCTTTTAAAATTGGCTTTATTTTATGTTGACATGAAGCAAGATTTGTATTATTCTTGGGCAAGTATAAAATGCACTGGGAGGTGCAAAGTTGAAGGATCAGCAGCTTAAGAATTTGGTGATGAGTTATCCCTGGCCCGAGGGCAACTATGGCGCATTTCTACGTTATCTAATGGATGCGTTGATTAACTGCCGCGGCGCATTTATCAGCGTGCGCGGAGAAGATTTGCGCGTCGGCATTTACGGTGCCATTGGCGAGAAGATCGTGACCCTGGCGGAAGTGGTTGAGCTGGCAAAAATCTGCGCCAATAAACCAACGCTTGGGATATGCTTGGATTATACCGATGACGAGATCGGCGAGGAGGCATGCGCCGCGAGCGTGATCGAAGTCCTTGAAGATTCCGGCGTGAATTATATCATCTTCAGCCGTAATCTTGGTATTTTGGAAATGCTCCACCGCGATCATCCAGATATTGAAACGGGGCGAGTACTAACGGAGCCTTTGAGCCGGATCCAATTCCCGCTTAAAGGGCACAGCCAGACTAAATACCGCCACTTGGTGGTGTTGTTCGAGGAAAGCCATTACGTCAAGATCCTGGGCGTGGAGGATGCGATAGAAATGCATAGCCTCGATATCCAGCTTTGGGTAGCGATGGAAAAGTTTATTGCGTATTGCAATACAATGACTAGGGCTGGGATCGGGATCATCACCGAGAATTTAGGAAGTTGGCAGATCGGAGCGATCAGGTCAGATCTATAGGTTAGAGGAAACTCTAACCTTTCCGCATATTTAGGCGCAATTTGCGCTTTTGCAGTTTAATTTTTAAAATAGTTTAATAATATCTAACCTGAAGAAATCAGCCGGCAGGTAAAAACAAGGAATTATGGAGGTTAAAAAATACTTATGGAGCAAAAAATAAACAATCCGGTATTGTTGGGAATAATCGACCCAATTTGGCTGGAAGACATTAAAAAATATTTCTCTTCGGGAAAAAACGAGCTCTATATCGCTACCGACGCCTCTAACCGATATCGAGATAGGAAATCAATCAAAAAAGTTTATTTTAAAATCAATGGCACCGATTGCGCCTCATTTGAAGCGGATTTTATCGGGTTTACCGATGAAAATATTATTGAATCAAGATTGTATGGCCCGCAAAGCGATCACGGAAACCTATATTATGGCTTTAAAAATTTTAAAAAACTTGAAAAAGATATTTTGTTAGACCAAATGGAAAATGCGAATACATGGAAAGTTATCCGAAAAAACCAACAAACCCCAGTAATTGTTAATATAAATTTATGAAGGTTATATTTATTGCCGGGCCGTATTTTGGCAACGGCGACAAATCAAAAATCCAAGATAACATCCGACATGCCGAGCAATACCAGATCGCACTAGCGAATGCGGGAATAGGTTTTTTTTGCCCACACAACCACACCGAACATTTTGAGATCAAAGCCACGGCCAACGAGGATTTTTACCGCACGCTGGATATGGTTTTTTGCAAAAAATGGCCGATGCGATCATGGCGATTCCGGGATGGGAAACTTCCAGCGGCTCAAGGGCGGAGATCGAATACGCCAAGGCAAGGGGGATCCTGGTGTTTTATCCAACCTCGCCGGCGGATCTTGGCGCAGTCAAAAAATGGTCGGAGAGTTAAATTTTATCATTGACGGGCATTAGGTTTTATATTATAGTTTGGCCAGTATAAAGTGCATTAGGAGGTGCGACTTTGAAAGATGAGAATGGGCCAAGGCGCGACTTGGTAATCGGAAAACCACATCCGATGGCATGGCGTTCGGGCGTGGAAGTCGTATTGCGCGATGCCGCCGATTGTGCCGGAGGCTGGATGATTAATGTTAGCCATTGCTATCTGGCGGTGGGCGAGGACGGCCGTTCGGGAATGTATTTGCCCGAGATCGTCGGTATGGCAAACAACTACGAAGCCGCACCAATGATCGTGGTCAACATCGTCCACAAAAAGGGCGATCCGGAAGCAACCACTTGTGCCAATAATACCGTCGGCCTGTTGCAGCAACGATATTCGGGAAGGTTTGTCATCGCCTCGGAAAACCCCGAGATATTGAGGTACGTTGAAGGAGAATATCTGGATGTGGAAACGGCCCTGATCATTTACGGCCAACTGTTGAAGCCGGTGCGCAGAGAGATTGAGGAGAACCAATACAACCTTAAATACCGGCATTTGCTGGTTTTCGGGTTTTGGCTTCTTGCCACCACAGAGCGTGAGCTAGAGCGATTACGCGACATAGCTGGAAATCAGCATATTGGCCTTTGGATGCATTGCGAAAATATCACTGACGGCATCACGCTGGCCAATTCGGGGATTGGGGTCATATCCTATACACCAAAACAGGTTTGTCTGCGTTTGCAGGGCCGGTAAGAGAATCTTGCCGGTCGATTATTTTTATTACGCGATGATGTTTTTTTAATTTGACTTTTACGGGTTTTGATCTATAAATTAATCACCCCCCCCAGCAAAGTGCGGGGGAAGCTATCCCAATCAAATGGGGGTTAAGTAGTGCAGAGATTACCGAAGAATTTGGCGATCCTAGCGGTCGCAATCACAGCTATTTTCCTATTATCAGGAACTGGCTGGGCACAGGGTGGGGATTGGCACCAATATGGGGGCGACAGTCAAGGTCAAGGCGAAAACCAATTCCAGGGAAGGCCGGATGAGCGGCATAACCCGGATTGGAGCCGGAATGATAATGACCGGAACCGCCATGGTATGACTTTTTACGGCGGGACCGGACATACGGCAAAAACATTTTTGCCGGATAGAAGAGTGACGTTCTATTATTATGATCCGGTCGTGTATTACCCGACGACATCGTGGTGGAGTTCGAGCTGGTATTCGACGAGTTGGTATTCAACGTCCAGCCATTGGGTCACAACATACCCATACTATACGAGTTTCTACCATGGCCCGCATGGCCGGGATTGGCTCGGCGGAATTTAAGCCAGCACCAACCTCCAATAGTTCCGGCGCAGTCGCGCACACGATCAAATTGATTGCGCCGGAAATCAATTTTTAAAATTTTATCCCGGCTTTGGCCGGGTTTTGGTTGGCGGCCCGCGGTTGACGAATTGCGGTCCACATATTAACATCTGATCAATACAATGCACTGGGAGGTGCGAATACGAAAAGTAACTTACCAACAATAGCGGCTAGCCACTCTGCGAGCATAGAGAGGGTGATCGAAGAGCTGAAAGCAATCGAGGGACTAACATCGACAATATACGTTAAAGTAAGTAAACACGGGAAGCTTGTCGATGGATTACGCACAGATTTCGCGTTTTTTGCCGATATTGTGGCCAAAAACGTGGACAACCCGGTTATTACCACGCATATTGCGTCGGCACCAGTGAAAAGAGGAACTATCGACCGAACAACCGCCGACCAGGCAAGAATAATTGCCAATGTTATGATAACCCGGGGGATCGAGCCGGTCATTGTCAGCACCGAGCCATCGGTATTGGGAAGCATCAAAGGAAGAATACCGGGCGCCGAAAGCGGCTTATTAGTTAGAGATGATTTATATGGTATTGCAAATTACCCGCGCTGGAGAGGGCTGGATAATTTAGGGTGCCGACATGTCTTTTATGAGCCGAACGAGCCGGTAGGACGGATGCATATTAGTGCCCTAATAAAGCTGGCAAAATCCGGGCAGGAGAAGAGTTTTTCTGCTTGGATCAATCTCGAAGATACAAACATAGAAACTGTTGTAAATATCGCGTCGGGGGGTATGGGTGTTATCATTCCTACGAGAACAATATAAAAGTTGCGCTATAAAATTTTAACATTCGTTCGCTTTTTTTATTTTATGCACGCGCCCAATACCAAGGCAAAACACCAAATGTATCATTAAATAAATTTTTTTACTCATTACGATATCACCAAAAAAACCACCACAAAAACGCAAATATCTGGTGATGGTGGTATAATTTAAAAATATGAAATTGACGCGCGAAAAAATTATATTATTCGTCATTGCCGACACGGCGCTTATGGGCGCATTGTGGTTTTTTGTGATCCCCGGATTTATGGGTGATGAGCTTGCTAAGCCGGAGGTGCGCCTGTTTTATTACTACGGATTGCCGATATTCTGGCTGGCAATGCAAACCTACGTGGTAATGGCGATTAAACCGAAAAAATAATTACGGAAGGGAATAATTGTTGACGGAAAACGCGCATTTAATTATATTGAGGCTAGAAAAAGACATCTAGGAGGGATGTTCTTGTTACAAAAAGATATCGTGGTGGCTCGATTTTTTGAGATGCATCCAGGAATGAGCGCAGCGAAGTTTCAAAAACGCCTGACCGAATTGCTTAAAGATAGACAAAATGGCATTTTCTTAACCATCGAAAGAGATGATGCGCTGATCGATGGTAAAGAAAAATATCCATTAGCGGATACCTTGGGTTTTATCGCCCAGTTTGAGGCAGTAATCGCGGTCAGCGCCAGCTACGGTGAAAATGGATGCGAGGCGACTTGCTTGCTAAATACGGCGATGATGCTGGGTAATTATCAGGTGGTTGGAACCATATTTACCGACGAACTTGAGGGGGCGACATATCTAAATACCGTGCGACCAGCGGTCGTGGAAGTCGGCTACCGGCCCGCAAGCGATATTCCAACGATTGCGCGCGAGCTGGATGGAATGGGTCCGGCGGATATCAGTAAACTGCCTTACGCGCATTTACTGCTGGATTTTGATCCTGATTGCAGCGGGTCGCTGAGATCGCTGCTGGAAAATACCCGAAAGGCAAGAATTCAGCTTTGGCTTCGTTTAACCGAAGACCAATTAAGCGAATATGGTAACGCGCTCATGCAAGAGGGAATCTTGCTGGTAACCTATAAGAAAAAAGCACATTCAGTATAAAATCAGAATAGAAGAGAGCATGCAAAGGTCCGGCTTGGGATTCCAGGCAGGCATCTTTTTTTATTAGGATAGTAAATCGAAGCAAATTTCATTTATAAAAAATTGACGGATAAATTTTTTTTAGCTATGTTGACGACAGAACGAAGCACCGGGAGGTGCATTCTTTGACAGATACGGCAAAAATCGTGCATCATATAATACCCATGGGAATGGGAAGCATGATCGGCAATAGAAGCCTGCTAGATGCGCTGCGCGAGACGATCATGTTGGATTTCGGCCTTTTTGCGGATGTTCGAGGCGTGATAAGGCCAATGGTGGCTCCGAAAATACCACTAGTTGCATTTGCGGACCTAGTTCGGCCATACCAAGCAACCTTGGGGTTAAATATTGACTATGACGAGCGCGACCCACAAGGGCTTGCCTGTGCGGTTGAGGTTTGTCGAGAGTTGGAAGGAATGCCAGGCAACGGCGTCATCTTCTCAAGTGACCGCAAAGTAATCCAGACGGTTAAAGATACCTTTGGCGGTCTAGTGCCAACCGGATTGGTCTTGGCGGGCGATACGGCTACAGAATTAAAATCGGATCCGTTACTCGGCTGGAAAGAACTGGGATTCAAGCATGTGCTGCTGAAGTTTGATCCCAAGTGCTTGAAAGCGATCGGCAGCTTAGTTGACCATGCGGCGGGCTACGACGTGAGAATTTGGGTTAATACAGGCAGCTCCGAAGAATATCTTGCGCTCGCAAAGCCTTTAGCTATTGCCGGGGCAACGATTCTGACGGAAATCCCGTGCAAAATAAATTGGTGAGCAAGGTCCGGCTTGGGATTCCAGGCAGGCATCTTTTTTTATTAGGAACAATAGCCATTAAACTTTCAAATATTGACAAACAATGGCCAACATTGTAAAAAAATAGCGGGGTGACATTATACAAACAAAAGAGAGCTCGAGGAATTATCCGATCAGTGGCTTAGTCTTTTTGGCCTGCTGTATAGCATATATCTTTTACTTAAGTATGGTGTATGTTGTTTGGATAGATAAGGACCTAGGGCGCCATATAATCGGACTGACAAAAAAAAGGAACCGCACCCTGGAGAACTTCGAATCCGTAAATTCACAACTAGTAAAGACAGTGGAGGGCGCAATTTATTTAGGGGCATTCGCCGGGCTTATCGCGTGGCTTGCCAGCGGCAATAGTTGGATCGCAGCAGAAGTCGCTATTGTAATCGCGGCAGCGGTCCATTATTTCTGTACATGGAAGTACGCATTAGCTTACCGCCTTGAGAGCTTCTTTTAAATTGCAAACTCATTCTTTTTAATTTTTGACGCCGCCCTTTCGGGGCGGCTTTGACATTATAAATTAAACGTATTGCGGTAAAATGGTATGATGAGGACATGGATACGAAATTTAATTATCTAATTTGTGATGTCGATGGCGTGATCTTTGACCGGATGCCAATGATCAGCACCGCGCTAGTTGAAGCAATGAAGTCAAAAGGGGTGAGCGAGGCACTAGTGCGGGATTTTTTGCGAGGATCGCTGGGTACGCCATTGGAAATTCAAATTCGGGGTATCATGGCCTCAGCGGGAAAATCAATCAAAAGCGATGAAGTAAAACAGGTGATCGATGATTTTCGTAAGGCCATGGCCGCCGGCGGAGACAAATCTGCGATCTTTCCGGGAGTAAAAGCCACTTTGGATAAATTAAAATCGCAAGGAGTGGCAATCATGACCAGCAGCGGATCATCGACCTGGAAGATCGAAGAATTATTCGAACAATTCAAACTGCCGCATGACGTTTTGTTGGGGTCGGACCGCATTTTGAAAGGCGAGGCGCATATTGATTTTTTTGCGGATCATTTTGCGATCGCGAGGCCGGAATTCTGCCGGCGGGCGGCATTCGTGGGCGACGGTACCGCCGATATGGAAATTGCGCGCCGCAACGAAATTTTTGCGATCGGAATCACCAATTCGCTCGAAGAAAATGAATTGCGGCAGGCCGGCGCCCAAGCGGTGATCGGCAGTTTTTCGGAATTGGGGCGGTTTTTTTTAAAAAATTGAAGCGGTATTTATCGGAAGGTTTTTAATTTTGTTATCATCAAAAAAACGACGCTTATTTTTTATGAAAAAAAATATTAAAGTTAAATTTTTTTCGGTTTTGGCAATATTTTCATTATTTATCCCTTGGATCTCGGAACCGGCGATTGCCGATGGGGGGTTTGGCGTATATGACCGCGATATGGATTCGTGGCGGCTGCAAGATATGAAAGAGCAAGCCGCGGCGATCAACTACGAAAACGGTATGGAGAACATGATCCTGACGATCAACCCCACCGAACTGCGCGGTGAAAAAGCAGTTTGGGTATTCCCGGTGCCAGCAGCGCCGCAGAAAACGGCGGTTGATATTATTGCCGGATTCCCCCGATTCTCCGGCCGAGATGTGGAATTGATGCTTCAAAACAATATCCAAAGCAGCTTGGGATTAATGGCCTCGTCGCAAATTTATCCAGTATTTCCTTTTGGAATGCTTTTGGTGAGCATGGGCGGAGTCAGAAGTGTCGATTACAACAACGTGAGCGTTTATGAGCATATCGATAAAATGGGATTATCGACCGAACTTGTCTCGGCTAAAGACGGCAGCTCCCTTGCTGATTACCTGGCCGGCAAGGATCTGGGATTGCCGCCGGCAATGAAGCCGCTTTTGGACGAATACGCGGGTAAAGACTATTCTTTCGTGGTTTCATGGATATCCAATATCGACCAATTCAATGCCGAAAGGAATAATATCGATGCCGGCAACCGGAACGCAAAGAACAACAGCATTGGCGTTTCGATAATTTTTCCGACGGATAAAATTTTTTTTCCGATGAAAGTCACGGGCGTTTATGAAAGCGCCAAGATCCCGATGCTGGTTTACGTGGTGGGGCATGTGACGCCTAAAATCGACAATTTGCTTAGTGAATTTACACAAACATCGTATTATGTCGACAGCGAATACGATACGGCGGCGGAATTTTTGGGGTTTTTCAACAACAAATCGAATATCGGCAACCTTACCTATACCAAGATAATGATCAACGCGCCGTCGAAATATTTATCCGACGACCTGTGGATGGACAGCAAGGCGCCGCTAAAAATAAGCTTTTTATACTGGCTGAACGCTTTTTACTGGATCTTGGGAATAATAATTTTTGCGGCAATATCAGCCGCGGCCAGTATTTTGGCGGCAATACTGACGTTCGGAAGAAATAATGTTTCCAAGAAAAAGTTCGCGTTATTCGGCCAGTGGAATTTTTTGACGCTCATCGCGGTGGCGATCCAAGCCAAGCGGATCAAAATAAAACAGCCCACCGCCGAATTAAAAGAAAAACTCGCCCGCGAAGGATTTACCATTGCCGAGCCCAAAGGGTCGAATTTTGCGGCTTGGTTTAGTTTTATATTTATTTTGATATTGATCGGCCTTAGAATTATTATTAATTTTATTTTTTAACTCTGCCGGTTTTGACAGCGGCAATCGTTTAGATTATTCTAATTATGTGATCAGAACAACTTAATAGCATCAACTATCTAGAGCGGCGGTAAGGGTTCTGGCCCAGTGACCCGCCCGGCAACTTGCCACAACTGGCAAAGTGCCAAATCCAGCCCAAAAAAGGGAAAGATACGAGAAGAATAATTTTTGCGCCCTTCCTTAACTTGGAAGGGCCTTCAAGTTATTAGGTCTATAATTAATTTAAATAATATGAACATTAAAACCGCGGAATTTGTGAGCCCCAAGCATCCCGACAAAGTATGCGACATCATCGCCGATACATTACTGGATGCTTATTTGGAGCAGGATCCCAGCAGCCGGGCGGCAATCGAAGCCATGGGAGGGCATGGCTTGGTCACCGTAACCGGCGAAGTGACGAGCAATGCCAAGATCGATCCGGAAAAAATCATTAAAGGCGTGGTTAATGAAGATTACCTGCTCAACGTCAAGATCACCCAGCAGAGCAAATTTATCGCCCAAGGCGTGGACGCCGGCGGCGCGGGCGATCAAGGGATCATGACCGGTTATGCGACGCGGGATACGGATAATTATATGCCCAAGGAATATGAGCTGGCGCGCGGCCTGTGTGAATTTTTATTTGCCAAGTTCCCGTATGACGGTAAAACGCAGATCACGCTTGCCGACGGGCGGGTGCAAACCGCGGTGGCCAGCTTCCAGAACACGCACAACGACGAATTGCGGGCGGCGATAAGGTCGTTTATCGAAGCCGACGAGTATTTGGTCAATCCGGCCGGGGAGTGGTTTTCGGGCGGATTCGATGCCGACTCGGGCTTATCGGGCCGCAAGATCGTGGTGGATAATTACGGCCCCGAGGTGAGTGTGGGCGGGGGATCGTTTTCGGGCAAGGATTGGACCAAGGTGGACCGCAGCGGGGCCTATATGGCGCGGCGGATCGCAGTAGACCTTTTGGAAAAAAATCCGGGAGCTAAAACCGTAAGAACCAAGCTTGCCTACGCAATAGGAAAAAAAGAGCCGGTGATGGCCGCGGCCGAGATCGACGGCGTCCAGCAAGCCATTGAAGGGTACGATCTGTCGCCCAAGGGAATATACAATTTCTTGGAATTGGGCAAGGTAAAATTTGCCCAGGCCGCCCAATGGGGCCATTTTGGCCGAGGGTTTACCTGGAAGTAAAAGTTATTTTATTAAATCCAAAAAATACCCTGGGGCAAAACCCAAGGGTATTTTTTGGGTTACCATTAAAAGTCGGAAGACTTTTTTATTTTATTTTTTTGACAATAATTAAATTAAATTTTATAGTGATATTCTAACGATACGCAAAGAGGAGGAAGGATTATTGGATACGGGTAAAGTTGGTATGCGCCTGAAAAAAAACAGAAAGGGCGGCGTAAAACGGGTATTGATAATTTTTGACCCGGGAGAACAGTACTTTTCCAAAGACTGGACATTGGCGGATATCGAAGATGGTGAAATCATTTTCATAAATAAAGGGGAAAAAGTTCCCCCAGTGATCGTTGCCAAGTTCCGGGGAATGATCGGATCAATAAAGAGAACAAAAGGCGTTGAGGCGGTTGGGATAAAAAGCGATACGATAATCGTCTTGCCGAATGGCGACAAACCAAAAATATTACTGCACAAAGAAATCACGGCAAAAATCAAAAGTGCCTTAGCGCCCGACAACCAGGTTGCGGTAATTTTCACCCCATTCGACGATGCGGAAAAAGAACAAAGAGGGTTCGCGGACCCGCCGTTGGAGGCATACCAAGAATTGGGGGTTGGAATTCCGCCCGGGATTTTTCCGGGATCGATCCTGCCTGATGTATTACTTGGTCCAGGTATGGTGATAATCGAAATGCAATATACCCGATCTGCCAGAAACATTAGTGCCGATGACGCGGACGGAGTATCCGGCCCCGTTGGCGGTATTGAATTGCACAGCGAAGAATTAGTGGCAATCGGCTTGGCAATCGAAGGGCTAGATCCTGGTGAACTATTAGGCTTAGTGTTCGGCCTCGCAAAGACTGGTAAAAATTGGCGAGGAGAACATTGAACAGATAGTTCTATTTTTTTATTTAGCCAATAATTGACAAATGGGCGCGGAAAAGTATAATGGTGGCGGGTGAAATGAATGGCATTTCCGCAGAGATTCAATTGGGATCCTTTCCCCGATAGTATGGACGTTGTTAGTGAATGTGGCGTCCCGCCAGCTTTTTTTAAAATTGAGCAAAGAATCGCAACCACTACCGGTAAACCCACGTTCCGCCTGCTTGTACGCAACCAGGTCGTTCTGGACAACGTCCAATTGGGCGTAATAAGAAAAAAACTCCAAGTCGAAAGCGGCCAGATCAAGTCTAAAAGGGTAAGGCGATTCTTTAAAGCGCAGCCCCCTGCCAGCCGCAAGGGCCGCGGAGCAAAAAATATACAATAGAGAATGGCCACAAGCTAACTCTTTTTTCGTTTATAAATGCTCCATTCAGGGTATTGTGGTCGATCGGGAGCGGTTTTTTTGTTAGAATACATCTAACGTCTTTAACGCCAATTAAAACAGCGATAATAACATAATGGACAAGCGGCCAAAGTTTAGCGACCAATTATTAACTGCTTTGCTCGCGGCGATTGCAATTCCGATGATCGCGGTGATGGTTTATTTTTTGATCAAGCATCCGCTCCCAATTTTCGGGTCGGCTAGCCCGGCGAATTCGATGATCAATCTGGCAACGATCATTTGGGCCTTGGCGGCATTAATCTATTGGGCCGCGCGCGCTTCAAACGAACAGAAGGCAATCCAAAAAAATGGCCGTAAAAATATTTCGCCGGTCACATTGATGAAAAGGCAGATGCCATGGCATTTGAAATTGCGGCTATTTGCGGTGGCAGTAATCTGGATCGTATTGCTTGGATGGGTGGTATTTTATGGGATTTTGCCGGCAATATTGGCGGTAATGAACGGCGAGGTTTAGCCAAAAAATATTTCAACCTGCAAACAACCAGCCGAAGCGGGCTGTTTTTTGTATGCCTTGAACAAAAAATTGCCAATTTTGTTGACAAAATCGATTAAAATAATTATAGTTATTGAGTCTTAAAAGGAGGGACGTTTATATTCAATAACTTACGGCGAAACGCCGCCTTTTGGGCCAGAGGCTTACTGCCCAAAGAAACCAGGACGTTGATCGAATTTATTGAGCTGGTGCGGGATTGCAAGTTGCCCGCAGTAAGAATCGGGTTTTTTGATCAGTTGATCATTAAGGACGGCAAAATCAGTGGCTCCGGATATTTATCTTTCGAAAAAAAACGGATTTATATCCGGTGCGAAGCCAGGGATTGCGACGGGACAAAAATCATTTTCGAGCAGCCTATTGTCTATTATGCCGCCAATTGCGAACTTGATGGGTTCCCGATACCATCGCCGTCCGAGATCGAAGCTCAAAATAATCTACACCTGTATTGTTCGTTAGTATGGTTTCTGAAGTTGTATCTGGAATTATCTTTGGAAACCGAAGTAGAATTTTTCGAGTAGTATGTGTGCGGGACAACTGCACACCTGTTTTATTATACATTGACTAGTTTTTAAATCCGTATTAGTATTTTGCCACAAATATCTATTCGCAAAAACAATTAATCTAAATTTAATTCGGGCGCGGTAGAATTGATAAATTTAAGCACCAAAAATTATGCAATCAATCACGCAAAATAAAAAAGCGGATCGGCGGGCGGCGCCAATCGCAACCGCCGCA